>ERZ1292640.583-Hain-H43-02um-R1-583-length-30000-cov-8_pt1 | contig 30000 bp, 32 predicted proteins | sample MGYA00564404_ERZ1292640 | MGnify/ENA primary metagenome ERZ1292640 (study PRJEB36523, sample SAMEA6512636) | groundwater metagenome | collected 2019-01-08 | study: AquaDiva: Metagenomics assemblies of 32 groundwater samples | reverse complement strand
CTGATCAAAAAGCTGCAGAAGGCGGTGCCCGACTACATGGTCATGGGCGAACGCGGCATGGCCGACATGGGCGAGATGGAGATGGAAATTCCCGAGAACACCGCACCCATGATGACCGGCACCGGCCCGTTCGGCCCGGTCGAAATGGGCGGCATGTTCAGCATGCTCAAGGTGCGCAAGAACCAGAAACCCGGCGACTACAAGGACCCGGGCTGGTACAAGCACCCGGCCGGCTCTGTCGCCTATGAATGGACGGGCGCACTGCCCGACCTGGCGCGGCCACGTGTCGGCAGCAAGGCCATGCCGGCTGCCTCATCGGGCCCCGTGACACAGGTCCAGATCCGCAAACCTTCCGGCCATGCCGGCCACTGATTCAAAGGACACCCATGACGACACGATTTAATCTCAAATTGATAGCTGTCAGCGCTTTACTGATGGGGGCTGGAGGCACATTTGGCCAACATGTTCACGCGCCCTCGCACAGCGCCAGCCCTTATGCGGGCCAGCAGACACGCGAGATCAAGGCCCTCTCGCCCATCCAGACCGCCGATCTGCTGGCCGGCAAGGGGATGGAGCTGGCCAAGGCCGCCGAACTCAACGGCTACCCGGGGCCCATGCACACGCTGGAGCTGGCCGCGCAACTCGAACTGAGCACCGACCAAAAGCAGGCCAGCGAAACGCTGATGAACCGCCACAAGGCCGAAGCCCGCGACCTGGGCGAGCAACTGGTGCAGGCCGAACGTGCGTTGGACCAGGCTTTTGCGTCGCGCCAGATCGATGCCACCCGGCTGGCGGCCCACACCGAAAACATAGGGCGGCTGCAGGCCTTGCTGCGCAAATCGCACCTGGACACCCACCTGCAGCAAACCGCGCTGCTGACACCGACGCAGATCTCCCGTTATGCACAGCTGCGCGGCTACACAAGTCCTGTGAGCACCGCAGCGCCGGCCGCCGCCCCCACCCACAAGCACTGATTTGAAAGAGACATGTTCATGAAAAAATTTCTCCCTGTCCTCGCCGCGCTGCTGCTCGCGGGCACCACCACCTTGAGCCTTGCCCACGGAGACGATCCGAAAACCGGCAAGGCCACCGTGGTTGCCAAAGAGCAGAAGGAATGGGGCATCGCCGGCGATGCCAGATCAGTCACCCGCACCGTGACCCTGACCATGGACGACAACATGCGTTTCTCGCCCGACAAGCTGGACTTCAAGCAGGGCGAGACCGTGCGTTTTGTCATCCGCAACAAGGGCAAGCTGCTGCATGAGCTGGTGATCGGCACGAAAAAGGAGCTCGATGAACATGCCGCCCTGATGCTGAAGTTCCCCGCCATGCAGCACGATGAACCCTACATGGCCCACGTCGGCGCCGGCAAACGCGGCGGCCTGATCTGGACTTTCAACCGCGCCGGCGAGTTCGACTTTGCCTGCCTGATCGCAGGCCACTACCAGGCGGGCATGGTCGGCAGGATCAGCGTTGCCGCGGCATCCCGTTAAACATCCCTCAAGGAGAAATCATGCAAAGAAGATTTTTTATTCAAGCCGTCGCCAGCCTGGCCGGCACTTCCCTCCTGGCACCCACGCTGATGGCCCAGACCCGGCCGCAGGTCGAAGTCTGGAAAGACCCCAACTGCGGTTGCTGCAAGGACTGGGTGGCCCACATGCAAGCCAACGGTTTCGATGTCAAGGTGCATGACAGCGGCAACACCGCTGCCCGCAAGCGGCTGGGCGTACCCGACAAGCTCGGCTCCTGCCACACCGCACTCGTCGGCGGCTACGCCATCGAAGGCCATGTGCCGGCCCGCGAGGTGCACCGCCTGCTCAAGGAGCGCCCGGCCGCGGTCGGCCTGTCGGTGCCCGGCATGCCGGTCGGCTCGCCGGGCATGGATGGCCCCGAGTACGGCACGCGCAAGGACCCGTATGACGTCGTGCTCATCAGCCGCAGCGGGACAACCCGCGTTTATCAAAGTTATCACCGCGCCTGAGCGCACACCAAGGATTTGCCATGAAATATTTGACCCTCATCGCCACCCTCGTGACATCGGCCGCGTTCGCGCAGGCCGCCCTGCCCGTCTCTGAAGCCGAAGTCCGCAAGGTCGACAAGGACGCCGGCAAGATCACCCTCAAACACGGCGAAATCAAGAACCTGGACATGCCGCCCATGAGCATGGTGTTCCAGGTCAAGGACAAGGCCCTGCTGGACAAGGTCAAGACCGGTGACAAGGTCAGCTTCACGGCCGACAAGGTCAACGGCGCCTATACGGTAATGTCGATCGAGCCGGCCAAATAACCATGACCCCGGGGCCGCTGCGCCTTTTGCGGCGTGACAATGAACTTTCCCGGCGGCCCCGTATCATTCACTCATGCGTTATCTGCTGCTCGCCCTGATGATCACCCTGCTGCCCTTGCGCGGCTGGGTGGGCAATGCGATGGCGGTGGAGATGGCGTCGCAGCAGGCGGTGCAGGCCGAGGTGAGGGGATCGTCGGTCATGCCGGAAGATTGCCCCATGCATGCGCAGACCGGTGCCGAGGCAGCCAGTGATCCGGTTGCAGCGGCTGCACATTGCAACGACTGCAACACCTGCGAGCTGTGCCTGGCACTGGCGTCTTTGACCTGGCCGACGGTCGCCATGGGCGCCTTCACACCTCGTGCCGGCCCGCCTTCTGACGGCCACCCCTTCAGCAGCGCTGAAAACGTCACCCGCCTCAAACCACCCATTTCCTGATCTCCATGCCCAAGGTGCGTCCGCCGTAGCCCGGTGGATGCTTCGACATCGGCAGCCGTCGCGCTGCCTGCATTTTGGAGATCAGATGAAAAAATTCCTGACTGCGCCGCGGACAGCCCTGGCGACCTGGCTGATGGCCGGCGTGGCCGCCGCCGCGCACGCTGGACCCATGGGTTTCAGGGACAGCACCATGGCCATGGGCGACTTCAGTCCCAACTGGCGCGAGGCCTGGGTCAACCATGCACTGACCGCGCGCGACGCGTTCGGCGTGGGCGGTGTTGCCATGCGCTCGGACGACCGGCGCCTGACCCGCGAGTTTGCGGAGCTGACTTACACCCGGCTGGTGCACCGTGTCAACGGTGAGCATTCACAGGCCAACTTCTGGTTTGTCGGTGGCGCGGGGCAACTCAAGGGCAATGACTTCACGGGAAGCAAAACCATGCTGGCCCCCGGTGTCTCGGCCGACTACGAAACCACGCGGGTCTATCTATCGGGATCACTGCGGCTGTACCGCGCACCGGGCATCAACCATGACGTTGCCTCGGTGCGCACCGGATTCTCCTTCTATGAAACCGACTATGACGAAGTCCAGCCCTGGCTGATCCTGGAAGCGCGGCGCATGCGTGGCCTGTCGGAGAAAACCGAAATCACGCCGATGCTGCGCTTCATCCTTAGCCGCTACTTCGTCGAGGTCGGCATCAACAACATGAAGCAGGGCCGCTTCAACTTCATGTACATCTTCTGAAAATTCACCTGCTTCTTCTGTTCAAGGACTCATCATGAAATCATTCACTATCAAATTCATAGCTACATGCGTAGGTACCACCTTGGCTACAGGTATTTTTTCCTCTGCATTTTCCGTCGAAAGCGTCAAGGCCACCGTCAACGGCATGGTGTGCGCCTTCTGCGCGCAGGGCATTGAAAAGCGCCTGTCCGGCATGCCTGCGACCCAGGCCGTGTTTGTGGACCTGAAGAAAAAAATCGTGGTCGTGGAGGCGAAAGACGGCCAGACACTGGACGGCAAAGCCATCAGCCTTGAAATCAAGGAAGCTGGTTATGACGTGACCCGGCTGGAAACGGTGCCGCAATCGGTGGCCGACATCAGGGCGCAGATGAAAGGAAAAAACAAATGATGACGCCTCTCCCCGAGAAGGCAGGCAATGCATCGGCCTGGTCCTCCTGGGCCGCGTTGTTTGCCAGCTCCGGCACGCTGATCTGCTGCGCCCTGCCGGCCTTATTCGTGGCGATGGGGGCGGGCGCGGCGCTGTCCACGCTTGTTTCCGCCGTTCCGGGTCTGGTCTGGGTCAGCGAATACAAGGAGGCGGTATTTGCAGCAGCGGGGCTGATGCTGGCGTTCAGTGGTTTGCTGCAATGGCGCAACCGGTTGGCGCCCTGCCCACTCGATCCGGCGTTGCGCCAGGCCTGCATGCGCACCCGGCACACTTCAGCCTGGGTGCACGGTGCAAGTGTGGCGATCTACCTTCTGGGCGGCTGGTTTGCTTTCATGCAACCGTGGCTGGACACATTCTGACCATGCCACCCGCCAGGCACTTTCTCGCAGGGCACGCCTCAGCCCTGAAGTCCGGCCCAGGCTGGTCACGGTCGCACGCTGACGCCGTTGGGCCCTTTGCCAACGGGGACGGTTGCCACCACACTGCGCTGCCTGATGTCGAGTACCGACAGGGAGCCAGCGTAGGTGTTGGTGATGTACGCATACCGTCCTTCCCGGTCCATCGCCACGCCGTGGGCGCCGGAACCTGTTTCAACCGTCTTGACCACCCCGAAACTCCCCAGATCGATCATGCTGACGGTCTTGCCCGGCTTTTTGCGCGTGCCCTGGTTGGCAACAAGCAAGGTGCTGGAATCCGGCGTCACGAATAACTGAATGGGGACCGCGCCCACGGCAATCCTGCGCAAGACCTTGCGGGTCGCCGGATCAATGACCGCGACAGCGTTTTCTTCGGACAGTGAAACGAAAGCCAGTCGCCCGTCAGGTGTGAAACCCACCTGGGCGGGTCCTTTGCCCACCGGTATTTGCGTCACCTCTTTTTGACTGGCGGTATCCACCACGGATACCGTGCCCCCCTTGAGGTTGGCCACATAGGCCTGCGTGCCGTCCGGGCTGAATCGAATGCCGTGAGGAAATTGTCCAACCGCTATCGTTGACACCCGGCGCTGCGTCGAGGCATCTATCACGCTCAAGGTGTTGTCGCCGCCGTTGGTGACGTAGGCGAAGCGCCCATCAGGGGTCAGCACCACATGGGCCGGATGCAACCCTACAGGGATTTTTGCAACCACCGCATCGGTGCTGGCATCAATCACCCAAACGGCTCCGGCACGGCCCATGGCCTGATGTTCTTCCTTGCCCATGCCTTGATGACTGGCGGCAGCCGCAGGGACAGGCTCCCCATTGTTGGTCACCCATACCTGTTGGCCATCCGGTGACACCTGCACGTTGTGCGGCTTTGCGCCGACGTGCACATTGGCGAGCATCTTGAACGATGCAGCATCCATCACACTGACCGTGTCGGCCTCCTCGTTCGCGACATACACCTTGCCCGCCGCCAGGCAGGCACCCGCAACACCCCACAGTCCTGACAGCATTGCCGCCGTCACCAGCCAGTTCTTGGTTCCAGACATGATCACCCCTTTAAAAAAAATTTCACCGCATCCCGGGCCATGCGTGTCACGCACCAGTCTGCGTAGACCGGCCCCAGGAGTTTTCCCAGCCAGCGTCCTGCAAAGCCAGTTGGAAGGCTGTAGTCAAGCCAGACACGCAAGCGGGTACCTATGACTACCGGAGAGAGCTCGAATCCCATGCGGTACCGGCCGATCACCAGCAGGCGCGGCTGACCGCGCGTTTCCCAGATTTTCCGGAATGGCGGCTCATAGCGGGTAACAACTTCCTCCACATGCAAAGACACACCGAGGATCCGGCCTCTCATGCGTATCACTGATCCCACCGCCTGGCCCCGCTGGCTGTCGAGCTCTGTTTTCATCGTTGCGCCAGCCATCATGAGGGACGGCGTATCCATGTGCACAGACAGCCGCCTGTGATCGTCCAGCCATGCGAAGATGGCTGTGGCATCTGCGGCGATATCGGCCAGTGCTTCCCGATGAAGCTGGAGCGGCACACTCATCCCCGGCTCCAGCGCCGGCCATGGTGATGCGTGTTCAGTCCCATCCCCTTAACCCGCACCTTGGTTCGTGCGCTCCGGCTCGTCTCGCCGATGCTTATGGCCGCCATGGCCGTGTCCATGCATCAGGTGCATCAGCGGACAGGCCAGCAAAAGCAGGTACGGCCAGTAGCCCAGGACATGGCCCCAGTGCTCACGCAGCAGGTAGAAGCCGGCAATCAGGGCGGCCGTTGCGACCGCCATGCCGGCAGGGCGACGCCAGAACGATGGTGCCCGTCGATCGTTGTCAAACTGGTCCATGATGACGCTCCTTCAAAATTTCCAGCGAAAAACCCGGGGGGCGGATTCGCCTTGTCGCGCAATCCTGAGTTCGATCACGTCAGGTCGCGGCGCCGGAACATCGAAGGCCAACACCCCCTCGCGGTGATGGCCCCCGGGTGGCGCGCCCTGCCAACTCACAGGCCTGAATGCGCGCCCCTCGTCGGTCACCAGGGTGGCGCTCCGGGTCAGGTCATCGCTCAGGTCCGCGCTGTGCGTGTCCAGCACGACCATGAACTCCCACCGGCTGTCCGGCCTTCCGATCGACTTCGGTGTCACCCTGACCGTCACCCCTTGATCGCTTGTCGACTGCGTGGCGATCACCTCAGGACTTGCCTGAGCCATCACACCCCAAGGCACTGTTGCCAGTACAAGGCCGACGCAAGCCATCCCGCCGGCGAGCAAGCAGCGTCGACTCAATTTGTCGCCATTTGTGTCAAGCATGCCGATCTCCTCAAAAAAATTGCTGCTGGAATCCAGCCTGCGGCCAGCGCCCCGATGCTCGACGACAGCGCACGGCAACGGCGGGCCGATGCCAGGCTCAGCCGTCAGCGCGTGGTCCATCTCGACCGCCATGCCGGGCAACTCCTCACCTGGCGGACGCAGGCGGCATGCGGTCCATCATCATTTTCATCATGGTCTGCATCATCTCCATGCGTTTTTCCATCATCTGCTGGCGCGCGTCCGGGTCACCGCCCATACCCGGCATGCCTTTCATGCCGCCGATTCCAGCGCCGGACATGCGGTCCATCATGGCCATGCCGTCCTGCATCGTTTTCATGTGTTCGGCCATCAGTTTGTTGCGCTCTTCCGCGGTTTTGGCGTTCAACATTTTTTCGTGCATGCCCTGCATGGTCTTCATCTGCACATCCATCTTGGCCATCTGGTCGGATGCAGCCATGCTGGGGGGGCTGGTACTGCCCATGCCCATGCGCATGGCAGGGGCTGTATTGCAGGCCGTCAATGCGCCGACAGCGGTGAGCGCCACGGCAAGGGAAATCAATCGAAATTGGGTCATGACAGACTCCTGGTGAGGTGAAGGAAGAACAGGGAATGCAGCGTGTCTGGGAAAACACAGACCACGGCCGCTGGCGCGATGCCTGACGCCACCCTATCCACCGGGGCAAAACGCCCTTTGGACAGGGAAATGGGCGCAGGTATGCGGAACGCGAGGTTCCGGCCCAGCCGTCAGAAGGCGGCTAAAGTGCGAGCCGTGAATAGCGGACCCGGATGGGCCGCTCGGGTAAGGCGGGCTGGACGTCGTCCATTCGCCAAGTCGTCGGAGCAACAGGCGTTGCCGCTGTCCAGAGAACTGACATGAGAGGCGCCGGGCCAGGATCTGCCTGGGTCGCCGTCAAGTCCCGCTTGGGCAAGGAATGCGCGCCATCGTCGCAGGCCTTCAGGCACGGGGCCTTGGCAACATGCGAGTCGTCGTGGCCAGCCACAACGCCCGCGTGACCCGGGGAGACAAGCGGGGCCTGCGTGGTTTCGGATAATTCGAAGGGTGCAGCGTGGGTGTGCGTGACGCGCGCTTCCAGCAAGCACGCATTGGCAACCCCTGAAACCAGCGCAAACAGCCACCCCAGCAACACCAGGAATGCGGTGCGGCGTTTGGTACGGGTGCTGAGAGAAAGCTTCATGGAGATACAGGTTTCAGTCTGTTCATGCTACCGGGGTCCCGCGATGGCTGATTGATATGCATCAAACAGATGAGGCATGTGGGTACGTCCCTCCGCTGCCACCCTGCGGGATTCTTGTGCACATTCCTGCCCGGCTTTTGCGTTTTCCTGCAGGCGAGACCGAGACCGTTCGATCCATCGAACCCCCACATGATGTCGCCATGCAAACAGCCATACGTCCTGCGGTGCAGCATCGGCCCCTGAGGGCGGCGTGATCGCCGCGCTGGCAACAGGCTTGATGTAACGCAAGCGGCAGGGCATCCCGTTCCCTGAGGCGGCGGTTTGCGGGCCGGGGTGGCCGATTTTTGCGCTACCCTGACAGCATCAACCTGCCCAGCCCATGACCGCCAAGACCCTCTCCTCACACAGCGGGCCTGCGCCCGCTCCTCCACTGTGGCATGCCTTGCCGGCCGGCGAGGTCCTGGCCCAGCTGGCCTGCGACCCCGCCCTGGGCCTCAGCGCCGCGGAAGTGGAGCAACGCCGCGCGCGTGAAGGCGCCAACGCCCTGCCCGAACCGCCGCGCCGATCGATGCTGGCCGTGTTCGCGCGCCAGTTCAGGAGCCCGCTGATCTACATCCTGTTTGCCGCCGCGGTCCTGGCAGTTGCCATGTCGCACTACGGCGACGCCGTGGTTATCCTGGCCGTGGTGCTGGTCAACGCCGTGGTCGGAACCTTCCAGGAGGGCCGCGCCGAACGTTCGATGGCCTCGCTGCGCCGGCTCGCCGCGTTGCGCGTGCGGGTGCAGCGCGACGGACAGGAAGCACAGATAGCGGCGCGCGAGCTGGTGCCGGGCGATCTGCTGCTGCTGGCGGCCGGCGACGCGATTGGTGCCGATGCCCGCCTGATCGAGGAGGCGCAGCTGCAGGTCGCCGAGGCCGCGCTGACCGGCGAGTCGGTGCCGGTCAGCAAGGCGGTGGCTCCGCTGGCCGAGTCCACCGGGCTGGCGGACCGTCACAACATGTTGTTCTCCGGAACCTACACAACCGCCGGGCGCGCGCGGGCGGTGGTCGTGGCCATCGGCAGCCACACCGAAGTCGGCCGCATCGCCGGGCTGACCGAAGCGGCCGCCGACCCCCAGACGCCGCTGGAACAACGCATTGCGCAGTTTGGCCGCGCGCTGGTCGTCGCCGCGCTGGTGCTTTTTGTTGCGGTGGTCGCGCTCGGCATGTTCCGGGATCTGCCGCTGGCCGATGTGCTGATGGTGGCCATCAGCCAGATGGTGTCCATGGTGCCCGAAGGCCTGCCTGTGGCCATGACCATTGCGCTGGCCGTCGGCATGCAGCGCATGGCCGGGCGCGGCGCCATCATCCGCCGCCTGTCGGCCGTCGAGACCCTGGGCTCGACCACCGTGATCTGCACCGACAAGACCGGCACCCTGACACGCAACGAAATGACGGTCAGCGCCTTGTGGCTGCCTGGTGGGCTGGAGGTGTCCGTCAGTGGCACCGGTTACGCGCCCGAGGGCCGGTTGAGCTCCAGTGACGCGGCCCTGCTGCCGCTGCTGCAGGCTGCCGCGCTGTGCAACGACGCGCAGCTGCTGCCGCCCGAGGAAGCGCGCACGCAGTGGTCGGTGCTGGGCGACCCGACCGAAGGTGCGCTGAAGGTGCTGGCCGCCAAGGCGGGCATAGCTCTGGAAGAACTTGCCCGCGAGGCGCCGCGCGAGGCCGAACTGGCTTTCGACGCCGACACCCGCATGATGGCCACGCGCCACCGCTTCGCTGACGCACCGCGCCGCGTGTTCATCAAGGGCGCGCCCGAGGTGCTGCTGCACCTGTGCGCGGCCGACGGGACGGCCGTGCTCCACGCCGCGCGCGCAGCCGCCGACGCCATGGCGGCACGCGCGCTGCGGGTGCTGGCCTTTGCCGTGGTGGAAGACGATGTGCTGGATCCCGAGGCCGGTTTCGACGTACTGGCCGGCCGCGCCCACCTGCTCGGCCTGGCCGGTCAGATCGACCCGCCGCGCGAGGAGGTCAAGGCCGCCGTCGCCGAATGCCGCGCGGCCGGCATCCGGCCCGTCATGGTGACAGGGGACCACAAGCTCACCGGCCTGGCGATTGCCCGCGAACTCGGCATCGCGCGTGACGGGGACCGTGCGGTGGACGGCGCCGAACTCGAACGCATGAACGAGGCGGACCTGCGCGACGGGCTCGATCACATTTCCGTTTTTGCACGTGTTCATCCGGCGCAAAAGCTGCGCATCGTCGAAGCCCTGCAGGCGCATGGCGAGGTGGTGGCGATGACCGGTGACGGCGTCAACGACGCGCCCGCGCTGGCGCGTGCCGATGTCGGTGTGGCCATGGGCATCACCGGCACCGAGGTGGCCAAAAGCGCGGCCAAGATCATCATCACCGACGACAACTTCGCCACCATCGTCGGCGCTGTCGAGCAGGGGCGCGTGGTGTACGGCAACCTGAAAAAAGTCATCCTCTACCTGTTCGCCACCTCCATCGACGAGGTTGTGGTGCTGCTGCTGGCCCTGCTGGCCGGCTACCCGCTGCCGCTGGCGGCGGTGCAGATCCTGTGGATCAACATCGTCACCGAGGGCACCCTGACCGTGAACCTGGTGATGGACCCTCCCGACGGCGACGAGATGAAACGCACGCCGGTGCCGCGCAACGACAGGCTGGTGGACCGCGCCATGCTGGGCCGGGTGCTGCTGATGTCGGCCACCGCCGTGCTGGTCACCTTCGGCTGGTTCGTCTGGCGGCTCGGGCAGGGCTTGCCGATTGATCTGGTGCGCACCGAAACCTTCACCGTGCTGGCGATGTGCCAGTGGTTCAACGTGCTCAACTGCCAGTCGGCCACCCGCTCGGCATTCCGGCTGGGACTGCTGAAAAACCCCTGGCTGCTGGGCGGCCTGGCCCTGAGTATCGCGCTGCAGGTGCTGGTGCTGTATGCCCCGTTCATGAACACGCTGTTTTACACGGTGCCGCTGGCGCCCTCCTCCCTGATGCCCCTGTTGCTGCTGGCCAGCAGCGTGTTGTGGGCGGAAGAACTGCGCAAGTTCATCGTGCGCCTTCGCATGCCCCCCGGCCCGGCCGCCTGACACTGCGGGGTGCCGGCGCCCGGCGCGAATCTCCGGGCAACAGGGTCAGGACGCTATCATAAACATAGCTATCAGCTCTCGAAAACAAAGGACTTCACCCAAATTCGAGCAGAAATCTTCCCGTGTCTCCCGATGCCGGCCGGTAGCTCATGTTATGGTTCAAACATGCCCAAGACCATACGCTACACCCTGCTGTCGCTGCGCGATCTGGCCGTCTCCGCCGGCCCCTTTGTGGTGCTGGCTGCCACGCTGCTGGTACTGGCCTACTGGTGGCTGGACCCCAACCCGCCCAAACGTGTCACGCTGGCCACCGGCCCCGCGCAAAGTGCGTATGAGGAATTCGGCAAACGTTATGCCCGCATCCTGGCCAAAGACGGCATCACCGTTGAACTGCTGCCCTCCGAAGGCTCGGCGGCCAACTTGCAGTTGCTGCGGGAAGGCAAGGCCGATCTCGGTTTTGTGCAGGGCGGCACCAGCGCCACCGATGTAGACACCGACGAGGAGCTCGAGTCGCTGGGCAGCCTGTTCCTGGAGCCGGTGTGGCTGTTCTATCGCGAAGAGGCCGCTCGAAAAGTCGCGGCAGGAATCCCGGGCAACAACAGCCAGGGCGCGGACGCCGGCGCGGTGCTGGCCTCGCTGACGCAATTGCAGGGGCTGCGCGTCAACGTCGGCACGCCCGGCAGCGGTGTGCCCAACCTGATGAACAAGCTGCTCGAGAGCAACCGCATCGAGCCCGGCGCGCTGAAGATTTCCCAGCTCGAACAGACCCCCGCCACCGTCGCCTTCCTGCAAGGCGGGCTTGACGCAATTGTGTTTGCTTCGGCGCCCGAGTCACTGATGGTGCAGATGCTGCTGCAGACGCCGGGCGTCAAGCTGATGGACTTTGCACAGAGCGAAGCCTACTCCCGGCGCTTTGCCTTTCTGAGCCCGGCCGTGCTGCCGCGCGGGGTGGTGGATCTGGCCGGCAATATTCCTCCGCAGGACGTGCGCCTGGTCGCACCCACCACCACCCTGCTCACGCGTACCAGCACCCATCCGGCGCTGCTGCAGCTGTTTGCGCTGGCCGGCAACGAGATCCACGGCAGCGCCGGCTGGTTCAAGCGCGCCCGCGAATACCCCAATGTCAAGAACAACGAACGGCCGGTGGCCAAGGAAGCCGAGCGCAGCATCCAGGCGGGCGCGCCGCTGCTGCAGCGCTACCTGCCGTTCTGGGTGGCCAACCTGGTCGAGCGCATGTGGCTGGTGATGGGCATCATCATTGCGGTGCTGCTGCCGCTGTCACGCATCGTGCCGCCGCTTTACGAGTTTCGCGTCCGCTCACGCATCTTCCGCTGGTACGGCCAGCTGCGCCATATCGAGATGCGGGCGGAAGAAACCGGGGGCACCCCGGAACTGCTCGAAGAGCTGAACCAGCTCGAACGCCGCGCCGAAAAAATCAGCGTGCCGCTGTCCTACGCCGACGAGCTTTATGCGCTGCGCAACAACATCCAGCTGGTGCGCCAGAAGCTGCAGAAACGGTAGCCGTATTGTCCCGTCCTGGTCGATGCCGTCACTTCCCCTGCGGGACCGGGCCATCGGCAGGCCAGCCATCGTTGCGCAAAAACGCGGCGCAATCGGCCGGCAGCAGGGGGCGGGCGTACAGAAAGCCCTGCGCGTCGTCGCACTGCAGCGCCTGCAGGAACTCCGCCTGCGCCTCGGTCTCGACACCCTCCGCGATGATTTTCAGCCCGAGGCTGTGGCCCATGCTGACCACCGCCTGGACGATGGCCCTGCTCTCCTTGTCCCCCGGCAACGCGCTGATGAATGACTGGTCGATCTTGAGACGGTGGAGAGGAAAGCGTTTGAGGTAGCTGAGGTTCGAATAACCGGTACCGAAGTCATCAATGGCGAATTTCACGCCCAGGCTGGCCAGACTCATCAGCTTCTCGCGCACGACGTCTGTTCCCTGCATGACGATGCTTTCGGTCACTTCCAGCTCCAGATGGCCCGGCTCAAGCCCGGTTTGCGCAAGGATCTGCATGACCGTGGCGACAAAGGCCGGTTGACGAAACTGCGGCGCGGACACATTGACCGCCATGGTTCCGCGTGCAATGCCCTCCCGCACCCATTGCGCCTGCTGCAGGCACGCCGCCTCCAGCACCCAGCGTCCAATTGAAACAATGAGGCCGATCTCTTCCGCGATGGGAATGAAGTCGTCGGGCAGCATCTCGCCGTGGACCGGGTGCCGCCAGCGCACAAGTACTTCCACGCCGACGACCGCCAGCGAACCCAGTGCCACCTGCGGCTGGAACTGGAGAAAGAGCTCGTTACGCTCGATGGCCCGTCTCAGGTCGGTTTCCAGCATGAGACGCTGGCGGGTATGGGCATTCATTTCCTGCGAATAGAACTGGTAACGGTCTCGCCCCATTTCCTTGGCGGCATACATGGCAGCGTCGGCGTTGCGCAGCAAGGTATCAATGTCGTTGCCATTGTCCGGGTAACACGCGATACCGACGCTGCCGGTAACGGACAGTTCCACCCCACCGACAGTCACTGGCTCGGCAATCGACGCGATCAGCTTCTCGGCGACATGGGCCGCATCGCTCTCGCTGTCGACTTCCGGCAGCACAACCAGGAACTCGTCCCCCCCCTGCCGGCTCACCGTGTCGGACGCCCGTACAGCAGCGCTCAATCGGTGAGCCACTTCCTGAAGCAACTTGTCCCCAAAATCGTGTCCAAACGAATCGTTGATGTTCTTGAACCGGTCCAGATCCATGTACATCACGACAAGCCGTTTGCCCGAACGCTGCGACTCTGCCATCGCAACCGAGAGGCGGTCCTTGAGGAGCGCCCTGTTGGGCAGGTCGGTCAGGGGATCGTATTGGGCGAGGTGCGCCAGTTGTTCTTCCCCGCGGTTTCGATCCATGGCCGTGGCAAGGATGTTGGCAATGCTCTGCAGAAAATCGAGATTGTCCGCACTGAACTGCCGCGGTTCGCGCGAGTACACACCGAGTACGCCGCACAGGCCCTCGCTGCCGACGATGGCCACATCCAGACCGCTGACGATGCCGTGTGCACGAAGAAATTCCGAAGCGGGATCCTGCGCGTCGCTGACAAGGCTGTCGATGACCCAGGATTGGTGCGGCGAAATCCCCCCCGCGAGCCGAACATCGACATCATCCAGGCCGCCGATGCGCCGGCCCAACCAGTCGGGCTCCCAGCCCACGCCCGCCTTCAGGACAAACGATCGGTCGCCGGGGACGAGTTGCATCACCTTGCTGTACGCCACGCCGAGGCCCTGGGCCATCGCCGCGGCAGCCGCCGCAAACAGGTGGTCAAGGTCAGCCTCGGCGAGCGCAGAGCGGCCCAGCGAAGCGATGATCTCCTGCTGGAGAGCCCGATCGCGCAATGCCTGCTCGTCGCGCTTGCGCGCTGAAATGTCCTGCACCGAAATGGCCAGGCCGTCGCGCAGAGGCACCGCCTGAAACCGCATCCACCGGGGTCCGCCGGGAAGGGCATTGGTCTCGGACTCCCCTTCAATAGGCGACCCTGTCGTGGCGGCTTGCAGGAATTTCTCCAGAACACCGCTACCCTTGTCAAAAGGCAGGATTTCAGCTGCTCTTTTCCCGATGAATGTGTTCGCAACCTCGCCAAACATGGCCTTGGCGCGCCCGTTGGTATGGGTACACTCCAGATCAACCACCTGCCCCGTTTCAGCCTTGAGGCTGCGGAAGAAAAACAAGGCGTCCACGGTGGCATTGGACGCGGCGCGAAACAGGTCTTTCGCGCCCACCAAACTTGCTTCCAGCCACAAGCGCGCCGCATTGGCTCGCTGCGCGGCGATCGCCAGTGCAAGGTGTTTGACCGCCTCCTTGAGAAGAACAATTTCATCCACATCGAAGGCGTCTGCCTCCTGCGCACAGATGCTGACGGATCCGATCAGGGCGCCATCGACCGTCAACGGAAAGGAAGCGCCTGACGCAAAGGAATGCTGCGTGGCAAGATCCCGAAGTGCTTGCGTTGTCGTGCCGGAAAAAATATTGCGGATGACGACGGGATCATCACTGGATGCAACGTCGCTGCCGTAGGTTTGCCGCAATGCCCTGCTCCACAGCACTTGCAGGATCTGCGCGGATGGGGCGTCCAGCCCCCAACGGGCCACAGGCTCCTGGCGATCGCCCCCGCCCTGCAAATACGATACCCAGGCCAGCCGGTAGCCGCCACCGTCCACCAGTGCACGACAGGTGTCCTCGGCCAGCGCGATGTCGTCCTTCCCGCCCATCCGCTCCCGGGCGCCAGCGGCCAGCACACGCAGCACCCGGCTTCCGCGCAGGGTCTGGCGCAGGGAAGACAGGGACTGCGCCATGTCGTCGAAAGCGCCCGCCAGCTGCCCGAACTCATCGTTCGAGTGGTTCAGGCCGCTACGGGCGCTCACGTCGCCCTGGCCAAGACGGCGGGCCGCTTTCGCCAGGGCCTCGACAGGCCTGACCAGAAGCCGGTTGCCCCCCCAATAAACCGCGCCGAAAACCCCCGTCAGCAGGGCGATGGCCAGCCCCAGCGTCCAGGAAAATTGCTGCCCTACGGGCCCATCGGCATATTGCCTGGGAATTCCGACCCAAAGCAGTATCGGCCCGCCGCTGGTTTCGGCGAATCGCGTCACGGCAAAAACCCGCTTCTCGCCGTCGAATCCGGTATCCTCGGCGACCTGTTCCTTGCCCGGCGCAATCAGTGACTTGAAGAAGGGCGTTTCCGTTATGCGCCGACCGACCCATCCCTCGGGATCGGTAGAATGGGAGAGCACGGTTCCATCGGCGGCGATCAGGCCGATCCGGGACCCCGGGGGGAAACGGTCACTGCCGATTTCGCTGTTGAGCCAAGCGAGATCGAAAACCAACATCACCACACCCAGGACCTTGTCGTTGTTGTCCCGTATCGCCATGTAAAACGGCAAGCCCAGTCGTCCACTCATGCCGAGGGGGCGTGCTTCGCCGATAACGACATTCGGAGTCAGGAGCGCCCGATGAAACTCGGGATGAGCACCGAAATGGACCTCTCGGTCATTTTTCAGCGTACTGCAGACCGTCTCACCGGCAGGCAGGATGAGCATGATCTTTGCGATGTGCCTGGCTTCCCGCAAGCTGTCGGTCAACTTGCGCAGGCAGGTGGACGAAACGGTAAACACCGGCCCCTGCGCGGCTTGCGCGAGGCTGGTGGAGAGCAAGCGGGTGTGCTCAACAACCCCGGCTTTCTCGAGCACAATCAAAGCAGACGCATCGCGGACACGCTGACGCATCGCATGGAGATGAAAATCCCTGTCGCTGACGGCCTGATACCCCAGGAGACCCAACAAGAGGGTAAACGGGACGCCGACCAGCAGGAAGACGCGACCTCTCAGCGAATTCAGGAACGGTGAAAATGCCCCAAAGCCCATCGATGCCCGCCAGTCAGGAAAAAGCAATTCACCGAAGGGAAAACTGCGCTATCCGACAGTATGCCGGACAGCGGGCACGGCGGCCATGCCTGCGTTCAGCAGGGATTACTTGACCGCCGGGTTGGCCGGCGCCTGTGGGGCTGCGGCCACTGGCGCCTGCGGCGCAGGGGGTAGCCGTTTGCCCTGCTCTGCGACCTTCTTGTTGAGTGAAATGATCTGCATCTGCGTGGCGACGAGGACCGCATTGGTGCGGTACAGCCCGATGAGGGCGAGCACGAGCGCAAGCAGCGCGATCGTGAAACCGGCCGTGGTCCAGATGGGAAGATTTTTGGGGTCGATGATAGGTTGGTCGTTCATGAGAAGCTCCTGGTTAAAAAAAAGGTCTAGAAAACTGCTTGAAAAAATCATTGATGGAGCGGCCCGCCTGACGGACTTGCGGCCGTCACCTGGACTGGCACCGGCGCGTCCGCCACCACCGCTGCTGCATTGCGCGGAAAATCCTTGCCAAGCAACACGCGTACGCTCACGTTGCGCTCCAGAGCAGACACGCGCGCCAGCGGCAACTGCGCAGGCAGACCCGCGTTGACATCGCGCGCCACCTGCTCGGCGCCCGCGACGTATTCGATGCGCGAAGTGACGACGCCGTACGGCTTGTCGTTGGTGAGCCGCGGACGTTCCATCCCCTGCGGTGCAAGCAGGCTCCAGACCCGCTTCGCAAGTCCGGTCGCGCCATTTCCGTTGGCAATCTCGATGCGGGCCTCGGCCGCAATCCTGTTGGCCGTTGCAGCCGGAGACGGCACAACCGCGACGCTGCGCGGATAGACTTCAATGCTGTCTCGCGCGGCCGCAGCAGTTCGGGTGCCGGCTCCAGTTGCTGGCTGCGCTGCCGTGGCGCTGCGCAACGCCCACATGCTGTCGGAGAGGCGATCAAGCCGCATCGTCACGTCGGGCGCAGGTTCGGACACAAGCGCCTGCGTTGGCGCAAGGACCGCCGCGACCGGCTGTGCGGCTGCGTGGACCTGAGGCACCGTGGGCCGCTGCACATCGGTGCGCAGGCCCAGCTTCTCGCGCGCCACCGCCATGTTTGCGGTGACCATGGCATCCTTGGGCGCCAGGGCAAGGGCACGCTCGAACGAGGCCAGCGCCTCTTCCATCCGACCGTTGACCATCAGGTGATAGCCGAGATTGTTGTGTACGCGCGCCGCGTCGGGTTCGATCGCAAGCGCCGCGCTGAACTGCTGCTCGGCAAGCTCCGGTCGCCCCTGCAGCGAATAAGTCACGCCGAGCGCGTTGTGCGCGTCCACGTGGTCCGGGTTCGCCGTGAGCACCTGCCTGTACGCAGCGATCGCCTGCTCGTAACGGCCCTGCCCCTGAAAATAGCGGCCCGTCTGGTACAGGGCCTGCGAATCGGCGCCATGTCGCACGGCCTGCATGGGCCGAATATAGGGTCCGGCGAATTGATCCTGTCCGGGCGACGCGCAACCCATGACGGCGCCGGCGCCGACGATCAACGACACGATGGTCCTGAATCTGGGCATGGTGACGGCCTGTCGATCCGCCTTGACGCGGGCAGGGGCCCTCCGGGACGGCTGGAAACGGGCGTGAGCATGGGGGTTCATGGTTTTTTCCTTGGTTATTGGCCGGTAAGTCGGGGAAGCAGGATCCGGTACACGCTGATCACCGCCGGCCCGAGCAGGACCGTGAGCAACGCAGGAAATACGCAAAAAATCAGGGGCACCAGCAACTTGACCGGGAGCTTGGCGGCCGACTCCTCGGCGAGCAGCCGCCTTTTGGTTCTGAGCGTCTCCGAATGCACGCGAAGCGACTCGGCCACACTGGTACCGAAGCGATCGGCCTGCACAAGCGTCGCGACCATCGCATCAATGTCCTCGAGTGATACGCGCAGCGCAAGATTGCGCAAGGCATCGGCACGCGAGGCGCCCGCACGAAGCTCAAGGCTGACCAGGTGGAACTCCTCCGAAAGCGCGGAACTCTCCAGTTCCATTTCACGTCCCACCCGCTCGATGGCTGCATCCATGCCCAAGCCGGCCTGCACACACACACGCATCAAGTCGAGCGCGTCCGGAAATGCCTCGAACAGTTGGCGCTGGCGACGCGAGATGATGTGCGCCAGCACGACATTCGGCAGGTAGTAGCCCACGGCCGCCAGAAAAACCAGCAAGGCGAGCAGCGCGGTCGACTGGAGTTCGACCGGAAAAGCCCACATGTAAAACAGCTGCACGCCCGGTAGCACGAAGGTCAGGACGGTCTTGGCCCCGAAGTAGGTAATGGGTGCTGTTGTCGTACGGAATCCCGCGTTGTAGAAGCGCAGGCGCAGCGGAGATTTTCCCCAGGCTTCCTTGGGCAACGAAGGCCGGGCAAACGGCGTCAGCCAGCGTGCAGCAGCCCCCGACAGTGATGCCGCGACACCCGGCCTGGGCGCTGAGTCCAGATGGGTACCGCCGAGGGCCTCAACACGTCTGTCGAGTGCCGTGGGCAGCAACTGGCGCAGGACCAGGTAGCATATCAACGCGACAATCACAAACACCACGGCGAAAAAGACAGGTTGGAAATTCGTCATTTGTGTGCTCCTGCGTCAGATACGGATCTTCACCAGGCGCCACATCCACCAGACGCCCAGCAGCATGAGGCCCAACGCGATGCCAACCATGCGAAGACCCAGCGGATCGGTCCACAACTTCGAGATGAATTCTCGATTGACCAGGCTGATCGCGGCCGCCAGCACGAACGGCAGCAGCGTGAGGATCCATGCCGAAATACGCCCTTCGGCCGAGAGAACCCGGATGCTTCCGACCAGCTTTTGCCGCTCCCGTATCAACGCCGCGATGGACGTGAGGATCTCGGCGAGATTGCCGCCGGTCTCTCGCTGGATCACGACCGCGATCACGAAGAAGCGTAGATCGCCACTGGCGACGCGCGAGGCGAGGTTGGCCAGCGCTTTCTCTGACGGAATCCCGAAGTTGATTTCGTCAAAGGCCGTATGGAACTCCTGGGCAATCGGCTGCGGGCCTTCGGTACCAACCAGCCGCAATGCGCTTGAGAAGGCGTGGCCGGCCTGCATCGCACGGGCCATCAGGTCGAGCGCATCGGGCAACTGTTGCTCAATGACGCGCATGCGCTGCATGCGGTGGCGCTGGATATAACCCATCCAGAGAGCGATCAGGAGCATGGCTGCACCCGCGCTCCACAATAGAGGCAAGCCGGCGAGCGCAAGCACCGTGCCGACGACAAGCGCAAGCCCGGCCGCGATGCCGAGAACCTCCGCCACGCTCAGGTTCATTCCGGACTGCAGCAGAAACCGGTCGAACGCATGAATGCGCGGCAGCTTCAACAGGAGATGCTCGATGGCGGCAACATCGCTCAGCAGTCGCTTCCTGACGAGCGGCGCCGCGATACTGTCGTTGCCCGCGGCGGAAAGCGCCTGCAGGCGCTGCTGAATACGGCGCGCCTCGGGACCCCGGTAAGCGTTCCAGGTCAGATACAGTCCTTCCAGGAACAGCACCACCGCCAGGAAGGCAAGCACCACAAAAATGGAGTAAAGCGGATCCATGGCATCAATCCTGATAACGTGCCGGGTCGAAGAGATCCTCGGCCAGCCCGATTCCACGGGTCAGCAGCCGCTGCGCGAACTTCGGCCGGATGCCGGTGGCGCGGAAGCGCCCCTGGACGGATCCGTCCTGCGTAACACCGGTCTGATCAAAAAGGAATATCTCCTGCATGGTGATGATGTCGCCTTCCATGCCGGTGATTTCCTGCAGACTGGTGACCTTGCGCCGGCCATCGGAAAGGCGTGAAATCTGCACCACGACCGAAAGCGCCGAACCGATCTGCTGGCGCATGGTGCGCGGATTCGCCTGCATGCCCGTCATGCCGAGCATGTGCTCCAGACGGGTCAGCGCGTCGCGCGGCGTATTCGCATGGATGGTCGTCATCGACCCTTCATGGCCGGTGTTCATCGCCTGCAACATGTCAAGCACCTCGGCACCCCTTACCTCGCCGACAATGATCCGGTCCGGGCGCATGCGAAGGCTGTTGCGAACCAGGGCGCGCTGGGTCACCTCGCCCTTGCCCTCGATGTTGGGCGGCCGCGTCTCCAGCCGCACCACATGCGGCTGCTGCAACTGCAGCTCGGCCGCATCCTCGATAGTGACAATCCGCTCATTGGGCGGAATCGCGCCGGAGATCACGTTCAGCAATGTGGTCTTGCCGCTTCCGGTGCCTCCCGAGATCAGCAGGTTGATCCGGCCTTTGACCAGGCCCGTGATCAGGTCGGCCATTTCCTGCGTCAGCGTGCCGAACTTGAGCAGGTCTTCCATGGTGTAGGGAACCACCGCGAAGCGGCGGATTGACAACACCGGGCCATCCAGCGCGAGCGGCGCGATGATGGCGTTCACGCGGGAGCCATCCGGCAGGCGCGCATCAACCATGGGACTGGACTCGTCAATCCTGCGTCCGATGCGCGAAACGATCTTGTCGATGATGCGCATCAGGTGCTCGACGCTGTCGAAATGCACGTCAGTCGCCTCGAGCCGTCCGCGCCGCTCGACGTAAACCTTGCCCGGGCCGTTTACCAGGATGTCCGAGATGGTCGGATCGGCCAGCAGTGGCTCGATCGGCCCAAGACCCATCACTTCGTTCTGGATCGATTCAACAATCTTGCGGCGCTCGCTCTCGTTGACGGCTATGCGGCCTTCGTCGAGCAGACCTTCAGCAAGAACCTTGAGCTCACCGCGCAAGCGCTCGGGCGGCATGTTTTCCATGGTGCGCAGATCAACCAGCGACAGGATTTCCTTGTGGATGCGCGACATGATCGAAGCCGTGCCACGCAATGAGTCAAGCGGCATCTGCCCGTTATTCGCGGGCGTTGCCGCGATCTCCGACTTGACTTGTTCTATTTTTTCTCTGAGCGACATGATTTTCCCTTTCGTTGCCTACGTACGTTCGATCAGCCCTGCTCGCCGATCAATCGGCCAATCCAGCTGCGCCCACTCTCCGCGCGCTTCCCGACAAGCTCGTCAGCGATCCCGCGCAAGCCGCGCACGACCGGATTTTTGGGATGGGCCTTTGCCAGCAGAACGCCGGTATTGAGCGATTCGGACAGCTCGGCAAAGCTGTTTGGAATCGTGTATTCCACCTTCAAGCCAACCGTCTTTTCAATCTGCACCAGGTCGATTGCGACATGCTTGTCGTAGCGATTCACAATCAGGCGCAACTTGCTGTCTGGACACTCGAGCGAGTGAAGTATGCCCAGAGAGCGCTTCAGGTCACGCAGGTGGGGGAGCGTGGCTTCGAGCACCACAAAAATGAGGTCGGCCATGTCGATGGCCTTCATCGCGACGGCGGCATCGGGCGTGCGCACGAGGTCGAGGACCAGAAAATCGTGATGTTCACGCGCAACCTCGAGTACCCGGGCCATCTGTTCGGCCGTGACCCCGAATCCGTCCTCCGGAACTTCTGGCGCCGGGAGCAGAAACAGGTTGGGTGCGACGTTGACCATGCTGGCAGCGAGGAGCTTTCCGTCGAGGCGACTGACCTGCTTCGCGAGCTCGGCGACATTCGTCTTTCCGTGACTGTCGCTCATGAGGTAAGACGCCTCGGCCAGCACAAAGTCAAGATCGATCAGTGCGGTCTTTTTATGGTGCGCGGTGGCGAGCAGGTAAGCCAGATTTGTGGAGAGTACTGTTGCCCCGCTGCCGGGCTTGACCGACAGGAACGCGATCACGCGGCCCCGACCCACCTCAGACGGGAACGCCTGCTGGCGCTGTGCCACGTGCCGCAGCGCGTCTGCGAGTTCAGCCGCACTGGGCGGCGACTGCAACACCTCACGGACGCCGGCCCGCATCGCCGCGATCAGCACGTTGGCATCCCCGCTCGTGGTAAGCATGATCACGGCGAGCGAAGGATGCGTGCTGGTCAGCGCCTCAAGCGTTGCCAGGTCGTCGCCGGGGCCGGTGCCCGAGCTGTCCACAATCAGGAGATCGCCGTTCATATCGGCGAGCAACGACGAGAGCGGCTGGCTACCTTTTCGTAACAGCGCCCGAGTGACCTCGTAGCCCTCGGCTTCAGCAGCGCTGCGAAGCGCTTCGAGCAAGCTCCCGGTCCGGGAAATGAGTGTTGCTTTCATGGTGTGTCGAATTTCATGGTCAGGTGGCGCCAAGGGCCTCTACCGGATAGGTCGTGGAGAAAGGCGGCATCGGAATCGTTCCGGGCAGGAAGAACACCAGGGGCCGGAACGTATAGTTGACGCTCACCCGGACAAAGCGGCAGGTGCCGCGCACACAGGCCGCGCCCGGAAAGTTGCCGTCGATCGAGTATTCGATGGCGACGTTGCCGGCTTGAAGCTCGGGCATCATGAGGCGCATCTCGGCAAGCACTGCGGCCGCGTCGCCGACCGCGACAATTGCGGCGGTACGTGCGCCGCGTCGCGTCGCGTCCACGGCCGAATTCCACTTGAACAACGCACGCCCGAACTCGATCAGCCCGAAGAGAAGAAAGACTACAAGAATAACGACGAGCGCAAACTCGACGGCTGCGGCACCGCGTTGGCGCTTCATGACGACCCCTGCCGCATGGTGCTCGCGATCGGACCGAACACCATGTCCGTCACCACAAGGGGAACGAACGATGAGAACGGAAACCCGGTGACCGTGACGCGCACCAGATCAATCGCCCCATGGCCGGTTTCGACGCCCGTCTCGTAGGCGATCTGAACCATGCCGGTTGTCATGCCAGGCACCAGGGCTTCTCCGCCGCACACAGCCTCTCCATGAACCGCGAGGCAACGCGCCTGCGCTTCACCTTCCCCGCGCGACTGCATCGAGAGGTAGCGCGACGCGTCGCGCGTCGACTTGAGCAGGCTGTTGTAATAGTAGAAAGCGCGCCCAAGCTCGGTCATGCCGAAGGTCATGATGACCAGGGGTACCAGCAAGATGGCCAGCTCCACGGCCGCCACACCCCTGAGTCTCTGGATGATTTTCATCTCGGCAACCCTCATCTCACCAGCGCCGGTACAGGCGGGCCGGAGTCGCCGGGGAAACCCGTCGTCCCGCAGGCACCCTGGCTCCTGAGCCCGAGATACTCCAGCTGGACGTCGTTGCCGGGATCATCGACAGGGCTGATCATGAAGGCGCAGGCATAGTCGAGTACCTCCATGTTCTTCTTGTTGGGCGCCCAGCCCTGGCAAGCGATGACAGGCACGAACACCATGCGGCGATCCTGGCCCTTGCTCGCATGCAGCGACTGGGCCAGCGGCGCAGGAGAGCCCGGGAGGTTCACCGGCTTTCCGTTCTTGTCGACGAGCGCCATGGGGTTGTAGGGATCGTGCGTGACGTTCTTGCGCGGCAGATAGTCGGCATAGGCATTCTGCGGCGGCGTATGCGGCGGATCGGGCCAACTGCCGTCGATGGTCTTGCCTTTCTTGTCGCTGTAGGCATAGCGTGTGTAGGCATAACCCGTGCGATCAGGCGGATACAGGTCAATGTCGCTATAGGGGCTCGCGTAGAGGCCGAAGCGCGTGTTCCAGGCCTTCGCGGCGCCGGTGGTCACGCCGGGCTCGGCATCGACCCGGTTCGGGCCCAGGTTGCACATGCCCGTTCCGGCCAGAATCTCGCCGAGATCGCGGCCGCCCTGCTGACCTTCGAAGCGCACCCACTCGTAGTTGCCTGTCTGCGTCGTCCCTGCCGCGAGCCGCCCCGAGTACCAGGTGCCGGTCACAAAACCGAGGTTCGGCGTGCCGGGCGTGGCCGTCGTGCACATCGCCACCGGGATCGCGCACATGCTCTGTCCACCCACCTGGCGTGCGACAGCCTCCGCGCTCAGGCTCCAGTCCGTCAAGCCGGTGATCGCCATGAACCAGAGCACGATGCTCTTGAGATTGCTCTCGTGCGGTGCGCAACGCACGTACTTGGTGTCCGGCGTGATTACCCGCGAGAAAGGTCCGTCCCCGGCCTCGCTGAAGGTCACCTCGACGTCCTGGATGACGACCGCATCCCTCTGCAAATCGACCCGGTTGCGGTTGCCCGCGGTTCTGGCCGCCGCCGTGGCGCGGTCAAGCGCGCCCGCACTCAGGTCATTCAGCTCTCGCGCGCCGCTGAGCGCGCAGGCGTCCGCGGCGTTCTGCAACTCGCCCTTCGCGACGTACAGATGTCCGATATCGAGGACCAGGCCGAGCATGAGGACGAGCGGAATCACCGCGAGAGCGACGAGTACGGCCACCGCGCCCTGCTGGCGGTTCCGTGGCTTTTGCCCCGTGTAGTGAACGCGTTCGTTGGTCATTTTCTGCATTCGTGAAGGTGGGCCCGGGCGTTCTGCTATTGCCCGGTCGTTCCGCTACCGACACCGATATTGAGCACATTCACGGGTGCCGGTGGCGCGTCGAAGGATTTCTGGTAGCGGTCTATCGACGATTTCGCAGCCTGGCCGTCTGCGCCGGCGGCCGGACGCGGACGCGAAGCGGCATTGGGGTCGATCACCTGCTGGGTCTGCGCGCGCCTGACGGCCTGGCCGAAGTTGGCGTCAACCGCCGAGGGATAACTGACGCAACCGGTCGATAAAACCGCTGCAATCGCCAGAAGAATGGGGGTACGCATGGGAAGACTCCTTGGTGGATTTTTCACGTGTTGGCAATTCACTTGAGCTGAAAGCCGCCGGGCTGCGCGCCGGGCTGGGCTGCAGGTGGTTCAGTGGCTTGGGGTTTGGCCTCTCCTTCCAGCCTGCCGCCGAGGAAAAACTCGCTGCGGCTGGGCTGGATGAAGCTGTCCGTCGGCAGCGCGTAGTCTTGCGGCAACGGCTTCACCAGACGCGGTGTGACGATGAACAGCAACTCAGAGCGATCCGTCTGAAACTCGCTGCTGCGGAACAGGGCGCCCAGAACAGGCACTTCGCCCAGGACAGGGAACGCCTTCACCGCTTCCGTGACATTGCTCTTGATCAGGCCGCCGATCGCAAAACTCTCGCCGTCACGCAACTGCACCGTGGTCGATGCGCGCCGTGTCGTGATGGTGGGCAACACGGTGGTCTGCCCTCCCGTCCTGACCGTGGTGCCGACCTGGGACAGCTCGGAAACCTCTGGCGTGACACGCAGGTTGATGAGGCCATCTTCAAGAAGGGTCGGCGTAAAGCGCAGGCCGACTCCAAACTCCTTTTCTTCCAGCGTGACCGTGGTCGCGCCGCTTGCGCCCGATTGCGGAACCGGTATGAAAATCTTCCCGCCCGCGAGGAAAGCGCCTTCCTGGCCGCTCATCGCCATGATGGTCGGTTCGGCAAGAATCTTGACGAGACCGTTCCTGACCTCTGCATCGAGGGAAAGCGCCGTACTGCCACTCGCCCGCGTGGCAGTCAGCGAGCCCGCAGCACCGGTCAGCAACTGGGTCAGCAGGGTAAAGCGGGTATTGCCGATGCTGCGTGTTGCGTTGAGCTGGGCGCCGAGCTTGTCCAGCAGGGTTTTCGACACTTCCGCAACCTTGACCTCAAGCATCACCTGCTGCGAACCCTCGACCCTCAGCAGGTTCACCACTTTCTTGCCTCCACCATAGACTTCGGCGAGTGCAACCAGGCGCTGCACCTTCATGGGGTCGCTCACGCGACCACCCAGAACCACCGAGTCGCCCAGGGATTCAACGGTCACTGCCGTTTCCGACGGGATGAATTCGTTGAGCCGGCTCTTGAGTGTGGCGGTATCGACGCCGACCACCACGTCCATGATCGTCGTGGGTCCACCCTTGGTCCATACGAACACGTTCGTTGAGCCGATTTTCCGGCCAAGCATGTAGACCTCTTTCGGGTTGATCAGCATGACGTCGGCGATGTCCGGGTTTCCGACGGACAGCCGGGCAGCGTCGGCCGGCAGACGAATCAACGCTGTTTTCCCGACCGTCAGGCGCAGTGAAGGCGCCACTTCGGTTGGACCGGTGTACTGGGCATTCTGCGGCGCGATCGAGGTTGGCGCTTTGGAGACCTGCGCCGCCACCGGGGGCGACGCCGCCGGAGCAGCCGCAGGCTTGGCGGGGGCGACCGGCCCGGCCGCGAACGCCGCGGTGCAGAGCAGGGAAGCGAAGGCCAGCGCAGTCATCGCAAGCGGTGACGAGCGCGAGGAAACGGGGTCAGCTTTTCTATTCATGATGTGCTCGCAATTTACGTTAGGGGTCAGGCCACGGGGCGTCATTCGGTGCTTTTCTTCAGGCCGCGTATCACTTCAACCGTCTCGGGTGCAGGCACCACGACGGCTCGCCGAACCGTCGACGTTCCGGACTTCGCCACCGGCTTGGGTGCAGCCCCGACAGCCGGAACTTCAGGGCGCTTTTCCACGGCAACGGGGCTCTGCTTGAGCAGATCGTTCTTGCGTGCGCCAGTGGTAGCAATGCTTGCCTTGTCGCTCTGGCTGCGCAGCACCAGCGAGAGGGAGCCTATGCTGCGCGCAAGGTCAATCTTCTCGGCTTCCGAAGGCGTTACTTCGAGCGTGACCGCATTCACCACGCGAGGCTTGGTGTCGCCGGTACCCAGCTCCTGGGCGACGGCGAGCACAAGAATGCGCTCCAGCACGATCTTCGAGACCGGGTGGTTCGCGTCATCGGGGGTGTTCACCATGACGTCAACATAATTGCCCGGCAACGCGAAGCCCGCGACGCCGACAATCTCGTTGACCTTGACCGTGATCGCGCGGTTGCCCTGGCCGAGCACGGCCGAAAGACCGCCTTTCTCGCCCGGAGGCGCGAGCTTGGCGGCAACAATAGGCTCACCGCGCAATACCTGGGTATTGATCACACGCTCGTAGATTTTTTCCGGTGTCGAAAAAGGCTCCTTGAGCGCAGCACCCGCAGGCCAGTCAACAAGCTGGAGCATGTCAGCGCGCAGCCGCGTGCCGACCTCAAGGTCGCGCGCCGCAACGACGACCTTGGTCGTTGCGATACTCGCCTGCCGGGCGACCCATTGGGCCGCGACCATGACAGCAGCTGCTCCCACCACGATCGAAATCAGGATGGCCAGCAAAGGCCTTGCGTTTTTCATATCATTGATCCTTTCTTGTCTACATGGCGCGGCGCTTGATGCGCATGCACCTAGAAAACGTTCTTCCACCCAAACTTGTTACTCAGCAACCCATGCGCGACCGCTCCAGCGGCTATCGCGAAGGCATAGGGAACACGAACTGCACTCACAGGGAAATCGCCATCGCGCGGCAAACTCCCGCCCGCCACCCGGCCCATGCCAGTGGAAAGTCCGGTGCGAAGATTCATGAGCACCGCGCGGAGACTGCGCGAACGGATGGCCCAGACCAGCGACATCAGGCCGCCCGCGAGAAAGGTCACCAGAACAACACCAAACACCCCCGGAAATCCAACAAATGCTCCGACTGCCGCAAGCAGCTTGACGTCGCCCGCACCCATGACCCGCAGAAGGTAAAAAGGCAGAAGCACGACGAGACCGGCTACCAGCCCGGCCACCGCGTTACCGAAACCTGTGCCTCCAGGCAAAACCGAGAGCGCCATTGCGGCCACCGCTCCGGACAACACGACCCGGTTCGGGATGCGCCGCACAGTCGCGTCTTGCCACACGGCTACAACGAGCATGACCACGTACACGACGAACCACAACGCGTGGGTCAGACCGGGATTCATGCGCCTCCTCCCAGACAACTCGCCGGGTTCACGAAGCAGGCCGCCAACGCGGCAAACAAGCTCCCAAGCGACGTGCCGAGCACCACGAACCCGACAACAATGACCAATGCGATCAACGAGGCAACGAGCGCATATTCGATCGAGACTGCCCCCCGCATTCGCGCCGACAGAAACGGCAAAACCCGCTGTTGCCCAAACATGGGCCGCAATGCGCTGTTGTGCTGTTTCATGAGTCGGCGGGAATGAAGAGCCATGACGCGATCGGGCCGTTTACAGAGCGCAGCTTGCCGGCGTCGAAATGCAGGTCGCGATGGCGGTGAACAGGTCGTTGATGCTGGTGCCCAGTGCGGTGGCGCCGGCAATGATCACCACAGCGATCAGGGCAGCGAGCAGGCCGTATTCGATGGCGGTGGCGCCGCTCTCGTCGGCGATGAAGGTTTTTACGAAGTTTTTCACTTGGGTTTCTCCTGAAACGATGAAATCAAAAATCCCGCCCCTGAGGGCGAGTACCGGATTTGCACAGGGTCAGGACTTGCCTTTTGTGGCCTTTCCTTACACCTTGTTGCAGACGCAACTTTGCTCCCGCGATGAAAACTTTTGATTGATAAAAGTCAAACGAAAGTGTGTATGCACACTTTTTGAGGATCCAGGGCTCATCGTCACCCGGCGAAAAACGCGCGTCGGATGGCCAGTGGTTGGAGGGGTGATTTTTCAGCAGTCACGCAGGGAAAACGCCACCAGGTGAAGCCCATCGGGGCAATGGGGCAATGGGGGTTATTGGAAGCCGCTGTCATTGACGGATCTTGCGCAGGCGGCGCTCACACCCCATGCGTAATGCGCCATTAAAACTTTCGTTTAAAAACGACACTCAAACGCGTTTTCCGTCCGCGGTCATCCGCGCCTTCATTCGGGGTTGAGGGTTGGGCGCCATCGTGGTAGCCCGGCAAAGCTGCGCGGCACAACACTGTCTTGCCCAAGCGTTCTTGGCGGGGCACGGCATACAAAAAAAGTGTTGACAGGACGGCAGGACGCGCGATCGACCCGCTGTGCAAGTTGCACGGAGGACAGGCTGCTTTTGTTGAGCGGTTCCTGGCGGACAGGCCGGATTCCCGGCCGCCTTTTCAGGACGCGGCGCAGGGGTGATTGCAGCAGGATTTCGGCAACAGGGGCCGGACGGAAGCGGGGCCCGGGATCAGTCGCCCGCAACTCTCGGGCATTCATGCATCGGCACGGGTGTGGAGAACCCAGCCGATCGTTTTACCTCACAGCCCGAGCGCTTTCCATCCTGCGTGGCCCAGCTTTTCCAGCGTCTGGATGTTGACGTCGAAAATGGCATCAGCTTCGGGGAAGGCCTCGACCGCACGCTCCACGCTGTCCTCGCGCAGCAGGTGCAGGATGGCAAAGGGTGCGCGGTTGGTGAAGTTGCCGATATCGTCGGGCTCGGTGCCTTCGAACTGGAACTTCGGGTGAAAACTGGCGAGCTGCACCACGCCCTCGAGGCCATGCTCGTCAACCACCCCTTCGGCAATTTCCAGGAAATCATTGAAGTCCAGGAAGTCGTCAAACAGCGTGGGATGGATCAGCAGCGTGGTGTCGATCTGCTCAGCCGGCGTGGCCACCAGCAGGTCGAGCTCCCTGTCGAGATCTTCGAGCAGATCGTCAGCATGTCGCGCATGGCTGACCACCAGGCGCACCTGGTTCTTGACATACACCGCCTTGGCAAACGGGCACAGGTTCAGCCCGATCACGGCTTTTTCGAGCCAGTGACGCGTTTGAGTCAGAACTTCGTCGTCAGTCATCAGCATCTCCAGGAAGCGACACGCAATCAGCAGTCGTGAGAATTCTTCATCCCAGCCGGGGCCGCGGAACCGGCTTCGCCGGGCCGCAGGCGCAGCGCCCCCTCGGGGGGCAGCGCATTACACGAAGTGAAAAGCGTGGGGGCTCAGTGCAACGCTTTAAACCGCATGCGTTTGGGCTTGGCGCCCTCTTCGCCCAGACGTTTCTTCTTGTCGGCTTCGTACTCCTGGTAGTTGCCGTCGAAGAAGGTCCACTGGC
>ERZ1292640.581-Hain-H43-02um-R1-581-length-30049-cov-6_pt1 | contig 30049 bp, 27 predicted proteins | sample MGYA00564404_ERZ1292640 | MGnify/ENA primary metagenome ERZ1292640 (study PRJEB36523, sample SAMEA6512636) | groundwater metagenome | collected 2019-01-08 | study: AquaDiva: Metagenomics assemblies of 32 groundwater samples | reverse complement strand
ATCTCAAACGGCTTGACGATGACCCTCGGGTAACATCAACAAATGGCTTGACAGGCCGGAAGCGAGGCTGCGCGGTCGGGCCCCGGCAGGGCCTGTGGTAGAGTGCCGCGCTCGATGATCGATCCGGCCCGCGTCGCGGTGGTGGTCCCGGCCTGGAACGAGGCCGGCAAGATCGGGGCGGTGGTGCGCAAGGTGCCGCGCCGCTACGCCTCTTGCGTCATCGTGGTGGACGACGCCTCGAGCGACGGCACCGCGGACGAGGCGCGCGCCGCGGGCGCCGAACGCGTGCTGCGGCACCCGGCGAACCGCGGCGTCGGGGCCGGCATCCGCACCGGGCTCTTCGAGGCGAAGCGGGCCGGGTTCGAGTTCGCCGCCGTCCTCTCCGGCGACGACCAGCACGAGCCCGACGAGCTGCCGCGCGTGCTCGAGCCCCTGTTCGAGGGAAGCGCCGACCTGGTGCAGGGCTCGCGCTGGCTGCCCGGTGGCGCCGCCCCCGGCATACCGCCCGGGCGGCGCTGGCTCACCCGGGCCTACCCGTGGCTGTTCCGCCTTGCGAGCGGCTACCCCTCGACCGACGGCACGAACGGCTTCCGGGCGTTCCGGCTCGCACTGCTCGACGACCCGCGCCTGCGCCTCGACCAGTCGTGGCTCGACCGTTACGAGCTCGAGCCCTACCTGCTCTTCCAGGCGGTGCGCTGTGGCTACCGCGTCCGTGAAGCGCCGGTGACGGTGCGCTATCATGCGCGCGGCACCTCGAAGATGCGGCTTCTCACCGACGGCTGGCGCATCCTCCGGCCGCTCGTCTACCTGAGGCTCGGCCTCAGGCGCTGACACCCCTCGCGGAGAGCTCCATGACCCTGAGCAGACCCGAAGACCACGCCTCCGGCGCCGCCGCGGAGCGATTGCTGGCCGGCCGCCGCGTGCTCGTCACCGGCGGCGCAGGCTTCGTCGGCAGCAACCTGGTGCGCCGGCTGATGCGCGGCGGCGCTCGCGTCACGGTGCTGGACGACCTGTTCACCGGGCGCCGTGAGAACCTGCCCGCCGACGGGTTCGAGTTCGTGCTGGGCTCGGTGTGCGACCTGGCGGTGGTGGAGCGCCTGGTGGGCGCGAGCGAGATCGTGATCCACGCCGCGGCGCGCAACATCGTGGTCTCCACGCGCAACCCGCGCGAGGACTACGAGACCAACATCGGCGGCACCCTGAACGTGCTGCTCGCGGCGCGCGCGGCCGGGGTCGCGCGGGTGGTCTACACCTCCTCGGCCTCGGTGTATGGCAACCCGCGCTACCTGCCCATCAACGAGGACGACCGGCTCTCACTGCTCACGCCCTACGCGGTCTCGAAGCTGGCGGGCGAGAACTACTGCATGGCGTTCTACGAGTCGTACGGGCTCGCCACCGCCGCGGTGCGCTACTCGAACATCTTCGGCCCGGGGCAGGACCCGGCGAACCCGTACTGCGGCGTGGTGGCGAAGTTCATCGAGGCGCTGTTCGCGGGCCGCGCGCCGGTGATCCACGGTGACGGCGACCAGAGCCGCGACTTCACCTACATTGACGACGCGGTCGAGGCCACGCTGCTGGCCGCCGCGTCGGACCGCGCGGTGGGGGAGGTGTTCAACGTCGGCACCGGCGTCGAGACGCGCGTGAACCAGCTCGCCGAGATCCTCATCCGGCTGACCGGCGTACCGGTCGAACCCGCCCACACCGACCGGCGCGACGTGGACAACATCCGGCGGCGCGTCGTGAACATCGAGAAGACCCGCCGCGCGCTGCGCTGGGTGCCCGACGTGACCCTCGAAGAGGGCCTCCGGCGCACCGTCGAGTGGCAGCGCGGGCAGTCTCGGCCCGGCGGCGCGACCGCCCCGCCAGCCCCGGGGGCGGGGTCCGGAGGGCCCCGCTGAGCCCGCCCGGGCGGCGCGCCGGGGCGGCCCCGGTGGGGCGGACGACCCCCGGTATCAGCAGGGGCGCACGACCCACCTGTGCATCAGGAGTCGCAGGGACCGGGTCGCCGCAAAGCGCCCCTTGATTCCCCTGTCAGGTCCTTGCTAAGCTGTTCCGTGCTGGACCGGGTCACAGGCTGTCCCCCCGTGTGGAGGGTGCTATAGAGGCTCCTTGCTATCACGGTTCGTAGGTCTGGATCGACAACACGATCCGGCCCGTCCGTGCGAACTGGCTGACTGGCATGCCGCCAGGACATGCATCTGAGGATTCGACACCTTGCCTGTTTCCCCCCAGTCGCTCGTGCTCGTCAAGTCCGAGTCCCAGAGCGTGCGGATGAAGCGAGAGCAATAGCCGAGGGGTATGTCCGTTCCCTTCGGCTTTTCGTTCACAGGCGACGCAACCGAGAGCGGCATCATGGAGCCCAACATCCTCGCGACTCCCGGCAGCAGCATGGCCTCCGGCATCCAGTGGACGCCTCCGGTGGAGGGCGGACTGCGGAGTGCCGAACCCGGAGGGAAGGGTCCGAGCCCGGGCGGCGGCGCGGCCCTCGCGGTAGCCCAGGCCCCGGCTCACGCAGTGAACGGTGGTGCGGCCGCTCTTCCCCGGGGCGAATCGAATGGATTCGTGAACGGACACCTCAACGGACACGCGAGCGGACACGGGGCGCGCACGGGCGCGTGGCCGGTCCTGGTCACCGCGCCGGCGTACGCGCCGGCCCTGCCGCTGGCCGACGTCCCGGCCGCCGATGAGGGTCTCTACCTCCGCTGGGGCAAGCGCATCCTCGACGTCGCCGGCGCGCTGATCGGCCTCGTCCTCAGCGCGCCGCTCCTGCTGCTCGCCGCGATCCTCATCAAGCTCGAATCGCGCGGCCCGGTGCTCTACAGGTCCATCCGCATCGGCAGGGGCGCCAGGCCGTTCATCTTCTACAAGCTGCGCTCGATGATGGACGGGGCGGACCGTCACCGCCATACGCTCACGCACCTCAACGAGACCGACGGCCCGGTGTTCAAGATGTCGCGCGACCCGCGCGTCACGCGGGTGGGCGCCTTCCTGCGCACCACGAGCATCGACGAGATCCCGCAACTCATCAACGTGCTCAAGGGCGAGATGAGCCTGGTCGGCCCGCGGCCTCCGATCGCGGAGGAGGTCGTCCAGTACGAGCCATGGCAGCTGCGCCGACTCGACGTGCTTCCGGGCATCACCTGCCTGTGGCAGATCAGCGGCCGCAGCCGCATCGGTTTCCAGGAGTGGATGCGTCTCGACCTGGAGTACATCAAGCACCGCTCGTTCTCGCTCGACCTGAAGATCCTGATTCGTACCATCCCCGCCGTGCTGTCCCGCGAGGGTGCCTACTAGTCCGGACTTCCCGCCACCGCACTGAAACGCACCGAGCGCGGGCGCTTCCCACGGCCTCATGACCGGAGCGCACACGAGTCCCAGCCGTCCGCCGTCCGCCCAGCCGGAACCCGCTCCTCCGCCATCGCTCCCCGCCGCCGCGCCGGCCCTCCTGCCCGGAGTGCTCGCAGCCACCCTCGTGGCCGCGGTGCTGCGGCTGTTCCACCTCGGCCACCAGAGCCTGTGGATCGACGAGGTGTTCACCTGGTTCAGCGCCGACATCGGCCGCCGGCTGCCGCTCGAGGACGTGCTCGACAACGTGCACGGCCCGCTCCACAGCCTGGTCCTGCACGCGTTCGGAGCGTGGGCGGGCGACTCGGAGTGGGCGCTGCGGCTCCCTTCGGCGCTGTTCGGCATCGCCATGGTCCCGGCGCTCGCCTGGCTGGCCGCGCGCTGGCTGGGGCGCGAGACCGCCACACCCGCGGCGTGGCTCGCGGCGGGCTCGCCGTTCCTGGTGTGGTACTCGCAGGAGGCGCGCAACTACACCCTGCTGATGCTGTGCGCGTGCCTCGCGGGCGCGCTCCTGCTCGGCGGGGGGACCCGGACGCGCCGCGGGCTCGGCTACCTCGCCGCGGCGTGGGCCGGCCTGCTCGCCAACCTCTCGTTCGCACTGCTCGCGCCGCTGCACCTGCGCTGGTGGGTGGCGGGCCCGCGCGCGGGCCGCGCGCGCCGTCTGGCGTCCGCCGCCCTGCTCGGCGCCGCGCTGCTCCTGCTGCTCGCGCCGTGGGCGCTCAAGGCCCTGAGCGTCTGGGACTGGCAGCGGCTCCACCCGGTGCGGGCCACGGTGGCGGGGGAGACGCCGCTGCGCGGCAGCACCACCTTCCACCCGTTCGCGCTCCCGTTCGCGCTCCATGCCTTTGCGGCGGGCTACACGCTCGGGCCCTCGCTGCGCGAGCTGCGCGCCGACGCCTCGGTCGCCGCCGTGGTGCGCCACGGGCCCGAGCTGGCGCTCACGGCGGTTCTGTTCGGCACGCTCGGCGTGCTCGGCCTTGCCGCGGTGGCGCGGCGCCGCCGGCTCGCGGACGCGCTGCTCTGGGTCGTGGTCCCGGCGCTGGTGGTGAGCTTCTTCGCCGCGCGCAATTTCAAGGTCTTCCACCCGCGCTACCTGGCGGTGGCGCAGCCGGCCTTCCTGCTGGTGCTGGCGGCCGGGCTGGCCGATCTCAGGGGGCGGCGGCGCGCGCTCGCCGCCGCGGCGGTGGCGCTGCTGTGGGCGGCCTCGCTCGGGCACCACTACTTCGACCCGCGCTACGGCAAGGAGGACTACCGCAGCGCCGCCCGGCTGGTGGCCGAGCGGGGCCGCGCCGGCGAGCAGGTGCTGGCCGTGGGTGCGGAGGATCCCGTCTCCTATTACTATCGTGGGCCGCTGCGCGTGGACCGCCTGTGGCTGGGGTACGCGTCGCGGCCGGCTCGGCTGGCGCAGAAGCTGGACGAGAAGCTCGCGGGCGCGCACGGCACCTGGGTGGTGCTGAGTCGTCCCGAGGACCTGGACCCGCAGGGCGTCTTCGCCCGCATGCTGGACGAAGGATTCCCGGACGCCACGCGCCATCGGCTCGAGGGCGTCCGGGTATGGCACCTGGGGCCGGGGGCCGCGCTCCGTCGCGCGACCCCCTGACCCGGACTCACACGGACCGGCGGCCCCCGGCTCGGGCCGGACGGCGCTCCCGCGCGCGTGCGCGGGCGACCCCACCGGTCTTCCGAAGCGCTGGACCGGAGGTAGCGACATGCGCGTGGTGGTGGTGGGACTGGGCTACGTGGGATCGGTGTGCTCGGCGTGCCTCGCGAGCCGGGGTCATACCGTGGTGGGAGTGGACCTCAGCGAGTTCAAGGTGGGTTGCATCGAGCGCGGCGAGAGCCCGATCGTCGAGAACGGGCTCGGGGCGCTGATCGCCGAGGCGCGCGCCTCAGGAAGGCTCTCCGCCACCACGGACATCGCCCGCGCCATGCCGGGCGCCGAGGTGGTGCTGGTGTGCGTGGGCACGCCCAGCGCGCCCGACGGCAGCTTGGACCTGGACCACGTCAAGCGCGCGTGCGCCGAGGTGGGCCATGGGATCCGCTCCTCGGGCGTCTTCACCACCGTGGTCATGCGCAGCACCATGCTGCCGGGCAGCGTCGAGGGCGAGCTCCAGCCGGTACTCGAGCAGGCCGCGGGGCTCACGGCCGGGCGCGACTTCGGGGTCGCCTACAACCCCGAGTTCCTGCGCGAGGGCACCGCGGTCGCCGACTTCTTCGGCGCCGAGCTCACCGTGATCGGCGCGGCCGACCCGCAGAGCGCCGCCGCGCTGCGCAAGCTCTACGACGGCATCGGCGGCGAGCTGGCCGTGACCTCGATCCGCACCGCGGAGATCCTCAAGTACGCGAACAACGCGTACCACGCGCTCAAGGTGGTCTTCGCGAACGAGATCGGGAGGCTGTGCAAGCGCGAGGGCATCGACAGCCACGAGGTCATGGACCTGTTCGTGCGCGACACCCGGCTGAACCTGAGCGCCTACTACCTCAAGCCCGGCTTCGCCTACGGGGGCTCGTGCCTGCCCAAGGACGTGCGCGCCCTGCGCCAGCGCGCCCGCGCGCGCGATCTCGACCTGCCGGTGATCGAGGCCATCGTCCCGTCCAACGACCGGCATGTCGAGGAGGCCATCCACCTGATCGAGCGCTTCCGCAGGCGCCGCGTGGGCGTGCTGGGGTTGTCGTTCAAGGCCGAGACCGACGACCTGCGCGAGAGCCCGATTCTGCGCGTCATCGGCACGCTGGTCGGCAAGGGCTACAGCGTGCTGCTGCACGACCCGAACATCGACATGGAGCGCGTGCTGGGCGCGAACCGCAGGTTCGTGGAGGAGGAGCTGCCCTACCTGCCCGAGCGCCTGCGTCCCGACGTGCGCGAGGTGGTGGAGGGCAGCGACGTGGTGGTGGTGGCGAACCCGTCGAAGGAGTACCGCGCCGTGGGCGCGCTGCTCCGGTCCGACCAGGTGCTGGTGGACCTGGTGCACGCGGTGGACCGCGCGAGCGTGACCCGCGGGGAGTACCATGGCCTCGCGTGGTAGGGTCCTTCATCTCTCGGAGAACCTCCCGTTGCCGTTCGACCGCCGCGTGTGGATGGAGCTGAACGCGCTGCGCGCCGGCGGCTACGAGGTCTCGGCGATCTGCCCGATGGGCGAGCCGTGGACCAGGGCCTTCGAGGTCATCGACGGCATCCACATCTGGCGCTACCCCGCGCCGCCGCCGGCGCACGGCTTCCTGTCGTACGCGTGGGAGTTCCTCTACTGCTGGCTCCAGACCGCTCGGCTCTCGGTGGTGGTGCTGGCGAGGCGCGGCTTCGACGTCCTCCACGCCGCGAACCCGCCCGACACGTTCTGGGCGGTCGCGCTCCCCTACAAGCTGCTCGGCAAGCGCTTCGTGTTCGACCACCACGACCTGTGCCCCGAGCTCTACGTGGCGCGCTTCGGCGAGCGCCGCGCCGGGAGCTTCCCGCACCGCCTGCTGCGCTGGCTCGAGTGGGCGCAGTTCCGCACCGCGGACCTGGTGATCTCGACCAACGAGTCCTACCGCCAGGTCGCCATCGCGCGCGGCGGCAGGCGGCCGGACCGCGTGGTCGTGGTGCGCAGCGGCCCGAGCCGCGAGCGCTTCGCCACGGTGCGCCAGCAGGAGCCGGCGCTCAGGCGCGGACGGCCGTTCCTGGTCGCCTACCTCGGGGTGATGGCGCCGCAGGACGGCGTGGACCACCTGCTGCGCGCGGCGCGCCACCTCCACGACCGCGGCCGGCGCGACATCGCCTACACGCTGGTGGGCGCGGGCGATTCGTTCGAGGACCTGAAGGCGCTCACGCGCGAGCTGGGCCTCGAACAGGAGGTGGAGTTCACCGGGCGCATCCCCGACGCCGAGGTGGAGCGCATCCTCGCCACCGCGGACGTGTGCGTGTGTCCCGACCCCATGAATCCGCTCAACGACGTCTCGACCATGAACAAGGTGCTCGAGTACATGGCGTGCGGGCGCGCGATCGTGGCCTACGACCTGCGCGAGCACCGCTGCTCGGCGGCCGAGGGCGCGCTCTACGCCGCGCCGAACCGCGAGGACGACCTCGCCGACCGCATCGCCGAGCTGCTCGACGACCCCGAGCGGCGCGCCCGCATGGGGGCCTACAACCGCCAGCGCTTCCTCGAGCGCATGGCCTGGGAGTACTCCGCGGGCGAGCTGCTGCGCGCCTACGAGATCCTATGCGGCCCGACGAAGAGCGCGTGAGCCTGGTGCTTGCCGAGAGCGGCACCGCCGTGGGCGGCACCGAGCGCGTGCTGTGGGAGCTCGCGACGCGCCTGCCGGCGAGCCGCTTCCGCCTGCAGGTGTGGCTCTCGACCGCGCCCGGGGTGGACGAGTTCGCGGCGGCGCTGGCCGAGCGCGGCATCCCGGTGACGCGGCTCGCCGAGGTGGACTCGCGCCGTGACTGGAAGGGGATGCTCGCGACCTGGCGCGCGCTCAGGCGCGCGAGGCCCGGCCTCTTCCACATCCACCACGTGTGGCCCGCCGCCGACCGCTACCTGGCCGCGCTCGCGGACCTGGCCGGCGTGCCGCGCCTGGTGGTGACCGAGCACATCGAGGGCCGCGCGCACTCGGACGCCCAGGTGCGGCTCAAGCGCCGCGAGCTCGCGCGCGCCGACGCGGTGACCGCGGTCTCCGCCGCGGTGGCCGACTCGCTGGTGCGCGACTACGGCGTGGACCGCGCGCTGGTGCGCGTGGTGCCCAACGGCGCCGACCTGCCCGACGACGACGCCGAGGAGTCCCGGGCGCGCCGCTTCCGCGAGTGGCTGGGCGCCGGCACGCTGCGGCCGCTGTGGGTGTGCGCGGGCCGGCTCGAGGAGCAGAAGGGCCAGGACGTGCTGCTGGAGGCGCTCGCCGAGGTGCGGCGGCGCGGGCTCGAGTTCACCGTGGCGCTGGCGGGCGAGGGATCGCAGCGCGCCGCGCTCGAGCGCCGCGTCGAGTCGCTGGGGCTGGCCTCGCAGGTGCGCCTGCTCGGCCAGCTCGACGACGTGGCCCCGCTGCTCGCGGCCGCCGACGCGGTGGTGCTGCCGTCCCGCTGGGAAGGGCTGCCGCTCGGCCTGCTCGAGGCGCTGGTGCGCGGCCGCCCGGTGGTGGCGAGCGCGGTGGGCGGGATCCCCGAGGTGGTCGAGGACGGCGTGCACGGCCGGCTGGTGCCGCCCGGGGACTCGATCGCGCTGGCCGACGCGCTCGAGAGCTTCCACCGCAAGCCCGACGCCGCGCTGCGGCTCGGGCGGCGCGGCGCGCAGCGGGTGCGCGAGGGCTACACCTGGCCGCGCGTGGTCGAGGCGTTCGAGGCGGTCTACGACGAGGTGCTGGGGCTGGCGAGCTTCGCGCCCGAGGCGACGCGCGCGCGCGCGCGCCGGGGGGCGGGCCGATGAGGGCCGGCGTCGGCGTGGTGATCCCCTGCTACCGGCAGGAGCGTTTCCTGCCGCGCACGGTGCGCGCGCTCGAGGCCGCGCTCGCGGACCGCGAGTGGCAGGGCGCGCTGGTGCTCGCGGCGCCTCCGGGCACTCCCGCGGACGCTGGCACGCCGGACCCGCTGTTCGAGCTGTCGTCGCGCTGGCAGGTCATCGCCCCGCCGGACCGGCGGGCGGCCCCGCGGCCGCTCACGCCCGGCGGCGCGCGCATGCTGGGCCTCGCCGCGTGCGCCGGCGAGTGGGTGCTGTTCGTGGACGCCGACGTCGAGGTCGAGCGCGTCTGGCTGGACGCGGCGATCGCGGCCGCCGAGCGCGCGCGCGGCGGGCGGCTCGCCGGGCTGTGGGGGAGGATCGAGGAGTGGTTCGTGACCGCGGAGGGCGAGCGCCCGGGGAGCCCGGACCTGTACCGCGTGGGCCGCGGGGAGCGCGCGGTGGACTACCTCGCCACGCTGGCCTTCTACCGGCGCGACGCGCTGCTCGAGGCGGGTGGCTACGACACGCGGCTCTCCTCCGAGGAGGATTTCGAGCTGGGGCTGCGCCTGCGCGCGGCCGGCTGCGAGCTGCGCGCGCTCGGCATGCTCGCCGCGCGCCACTGGAGCGCGCCGCGCCCGAGCTTCGGCGAGCTGGCGCGCCGCTGGCGGACCGGGCTGTGCCTCGGGCAGGGCCAGGTGCTGCGACTCTACCTCGGGCGCCCGGGCTTCGCGGTCCTGCTGCGCCGCCAGGCGCTCTACCTGGCGACCCTCGGGATGTGGGTGCTGGGCCTGGCCGCGCTCTCCGCCGCGCTCGCGGGTGCGGGCGCGCGGGCGCTGGCCGCGTGGGCGCTCCTGCCGCTCGCGGTGCTCGCCGTGATGGCGCTGCGCAAGCGCAGCCCGCGGCTCGCGCTCCACGCGCTGCTCGCCTGGACCCTCAACGGGCTCGGGCTCGTGGTGGGGCTCTTCCGGACGCCGCGCGCGCTCGCGACGCGGGGCCCGGCGGGGGAGGCGCGGTGCTGATCCACGCGGCCACCGACAACGACATCCATCCGCCGCTGTTCGGCGCGCCGCAGCGCACCTTCGGCCTGATGCGCGGCCTGGCCGCGCGCCACCAGGTGCGCGTGCTGTGCGTGGTGCCGAACCGCAGCGCCGCCGCGCGCGAGCAGACCGTGGCGGGCGTGACGCTCATCCGCCGCAGGGCCTGGTACACCAGCGTCGCGTGGCGGCTCGAGACCGCGGGGCTCGCCCCCATGTTCGTGGTCGCGGGGTGGCATCGCGCGGCGGGGAAGCGGCTCGCCGGGGCGCTCCCGGGCCCGGCCGAGGTCCTGCTCGCCGACCTCCATCTCACCGGGCTGTTCGAGCGCACGCGCGCGCCGCTCAAGGTCTACACCGCGCACAACGTCGAGCTCGACCACTTCCGCATGACCCGGTCGCGCGTGCTCCTGCCCGGCCTTTGGGCCGGGCGGCTGGCGCGGCTCGAAGGCCGCGCGGTCGAGCGCGCCGACCTCACCGTGGTGTGCTGCGAGGAGGACGCCGCGCGCATGCGGGCGCTCTACGGCGCGGAGGAGAGCGCCCTGGCGGTGGTGCCCAACGGCTACGACGAGACGGCGGTGCGCGCGCCGTCCCCCGGCGAGCGCGCGGCCGCGCGCGCGGCGCTGGGGCTCGGCGCCTCGGACTACGCGGCGCTGTTCGTGGGGTCGGACTTCCCGCACAACCGCGACGCGGCGTCGTTCCTGGCGGAGCGCGTGATGCCGGCGCTGGGCGGCGCGGGCTTCCGGCTGCTGGTGGCGGGCGGCGTCGCGCGGGCCCTCGCCGGGCGGCGCGAGCCGTGGCTCGTGGTGCGGCCGGAGACGCCCGACCTCGCGCCGCTGCTGCACGCGGCGGACTGCGGGCTCAACCCGGTGACCACCGGCGGCGGCAGCAACGTCAAGCTCCCGACCTGCCTCGCGGCCGGGCTCGCCGTGATCACGACGCCGTTCGGGCTGCGCGGCTACCCGGCGCTGCGGCCGTGGGTGACCCTCGCCGGGCGCGAGGAGACCGCCGAGGCGCTGCGCGCGCGTCCGGCCGGGTGGCTGGCGCGCGGACTCGAGCTGCCGGCCCAGGTCGCGGAGGTCGCCTGGGGCCGGCTCGGCCAGCGCCTCGGCGAGCGGCTCGAGGAGAAGCTCCGCGGAGGATCGGATGCGGTGACGGGATCGCGCCCCGGGAGGGGGAGCTCATGAAGATCGCGATGATCGGCCAGAAGGGCGTGCCCGCCACCTACGGCGGCATTGAGCGCCACGTCGAGGAGATCGCCCGGCGGCTGGTGGGACTCGGGCACCAGGTGGAGGTGTTCTGCCGGCTCTACTACACGCCCCCCGAGACCGAATTCCACGGCGTGCGGCTGCTGCGCCGGCCCAGCGTCCACACCAAGCACCTCGACACCATCTCGCACGTGGCGTGGAGCACGCTCGAGGCGGTGCTGCGGCGCAGCGACATCGTCCACTTCCACGCGCTCGGTCCGTCGGTGTTCTCGTGGATCCCGCGGCTCGCCGGGTCGCGCACGGTGGTCACGGTGCACGGGCTCGACTGGCAGCGCGAGAAGTGGGGGAAGTTCGCGTCGTGGTTCCTCAGGCAGTGCGAAGGCCCGGCCGCGCGCTTCCCGGACCGCACCATCGTGGTGTCGAGGACGCTGCGCGAGTACTTCAACCAGCACCACCACTGCGACGCGGTGTTCATCCCGAACGGCACCAACCTGCTGCCCTCGCGCCCGGCCCGCAAGATCCTGCAGCTCGGCCTGACCCCGGGGAAGTACGTGCTGTTCGTGGGGCGGCTGGTGCCCGAGAAGGGCGTGCATTTCCTGTGCGAGGCGTTCTCGAAGATCGACACCGACATGAAGCTGGCGCTGGTGGGCGGGATGTCGTTCTCCGAGGACTACGTGAAGCTGCTGAAGGGCTACGAGAGCGAGCGCATCCGGCTGCTCGACTACGTGTTCGGCGAGGGGCTCGAGGAGCTGTGGAGCAACGCCTACTGCGTGGTGCAACCCTCGACCATGGAGGGTCTCTCGATCGCGCTGCTGGAGGCGCTCTCGTACGGCCGCTGCGTGCTGCTCTCCGACATCCCCGAGAACCTCGAGGTGGCCGAGGACTGCGCGGTGCCGTTCCGGAGCCGCGACGTCGAGGACCTGCGCGCGAAGCTCGAGATGCTGATCCGCGATCCCGCGCTGGTGAAGAGCTTCGAGACGAAGGCGCGCGGGCACATCCAGCAGCACTATTCGTGGGACAAGGTGACGAAGAACACCGAGGCGGTATACGCCGCGCTGCTGGCGAAGCGCTAGCGCGACGCCCGGCGGCCGCCCGCGGACCATGCTCTTCCTCTCCCGCCACTTCCGGAAGCTGAACGAGCGCTACCACGGGCCCGAGGGCGACGCGTTCGCGCTCGAGGAGCTGCTGCCGGTGGCGCGGCGCTTCGTGCCCGACGGCGGGCGCGCGCTCGAGGTCGGCTGCGGCTACGGCCGCAACCTGGTGGCGCTCGCCGCCTCGCCCGCGTCGCTCGCGGTGGGCTGCGCCCCGGCGCTCGGCGAGCTCCCGCGCGCGCGCGCGCGGCTCGCGGCGCCGGCGCCGGGGCGCCGCGCGCGCGTGGCGCTGGTGCGCCAGGAGCCGTTCCGGCTGCCGTTCCGGGACGGGACGTTCGACCTGGTGGTGCTGTGGCAGGTGCTGGAGCACGTGTTCGGGCGCGTGGCCAAGCGCGCGGTGCTCGCCGAGTGCGCGCGCGTGCTCAGGCCCGGCGGGCACCTGCTGATCGAGACGCCGAACCAGTGGTTCCCGTTCGACTACCACGACAACAGGCTGCCGTTCGTCCACTGGACCGGACCGCGCGCGCTGCGCGAGTGGCTCACCTTCCTGGTGCGCGGCAAGCGCTACCACCCTTCCGAGTATCTGAGCCTTCCCGGCTGCGAGCGCCTGCTGCGCTCGGCGCCCGGCGTCACGCGCGTGGTGCGCGCCACGCGCGTCTACTTCGCGGCGAGCTACGCCGAGGCGTGGCGGAGCCTGGGCGGCACGCAGGTGCGGCTCAAGCGCGTGCTGTTCGCGCTGCTGGCGCCGGTCCACGCGCTGCTCGCTCCCTTCGGCGGCAGCGCCGACTACCTGCTTCCTTCGCTGCGCGTGGTGTGGCGCGTGGAGAAGGACCGATGACGGCGCGCCGGCGCTTGCCGCACCCCGGGTGCTGTGCTAGTGCTCCTCGCCCGAGGCGCCCTTGACCAGTCCCCGAGCAGATCGATCCGTCCTGATCCTGGCCGGAGGCCGCGGCGAGCGGTTCTGGCCGTGGAGCCGGCCCGAGCGGCCGAAGCAGCTGCTGCCGCTCGCGGGCGGGGGGCGCACGCTGCTCGCCGCCACGCTCGAGCGCGCGCTCACGCTCGCGGACCAGGAGCGCATCCTCATCCTCACCGCCCGTGACCTGGTCGAGGCGGTGCGCGCCGATTGCCCGGGCGTGCCGGTGATCGGCGAGCCGGTGGCGCGCAACACGGCGGCCGCGATCGGCGCGGCGGCGGCCTGGTTCCGCGCCCGCGGCGCGCGGAGCTTCGCGGTGCTTCCCGCCGACCACCTGATCGAGCGGCTCCCCGCGTTCACCGCCGATCTCGAAGCGGCCTTCGCGGTGGCGGCGCGCGAGCCGGTGCTCCTCACCTTCGGCATCCCGGTCACGGCGGTGGAGACCAACTTCGGCTACATCCATCGCGCGACGAAGCTGGGAGAGCGACTCTACCGCGTCGCGTCGTTCAAGGAGAAGCCCGACCACGCCACCGCCGAGCGCTACGTGGCGAGCGGCGAGTACCTGTGGAACAGCGGGATGTTCGTGTGGGGCGTGACGACCTTCCTCGACGCGCTCGAGGCGAGCCGGCCCGGCCTGGCCCGCCCGCTGCGCGCGCTCTCCTGGGAGGGGGGAGAGGCCGGCTTCGAGCGCGCGCTCGAGCCGGTGTTCCCCGCGCTCGAGTCCATCTCGGTGGACTACGCGGTGCTCGAGCGCGCGCCCAACGTGCTGGTGCTCGAGGCCGCGTTCGACTGGGACGACCTCGGCTCGTGGAGCGCCTGGGCGCGCCGCCAGCCGAAGGACGCGCAGGGGAACGTGCTGTTCGGCGATGCCGTCGCCATCGACTGCGAGCGCTGCGTGGTGGTCTCGGAGGACCGCGAGGCGCCGGCCGCAGCGATGGGGCTCCGGGACATGGTGGTGGTGCACACCCGGCACGGCACGCTCGCCTGCCGCCTCGAGGACAGCGACCGGGTGCGGCGCGTGACCGAGGCGGTGCGCGCGCGGAGTGCGCGATGACGCGCGCGATGCTCCTGGCGCTGGCGGCGCTGTCGCTCTCCGCGGGCTGCGCGACCGTGCCAGTGCCCGCGCCGACCGCGGGGGCGAAGCCGCCGCCGCGGGCGACGTCCGGCGCGCCGGCCGCTGCCGCGCCGCGCGCCGCCCTTCCCGACACGGTGCCCTCGGCGGAGGCGCGCGAGGTGCTCGCCTCCATCCCCGAGCCGCTCGAGCCCGGTGAGCGCGTGCCGCCGCCCGCGAGCCGTCCGGCGCCGCCCGCCGACAGCGCGGGCCCGCCCGCGGACACCGCCGGCCAGCAGATCCCGGTGCCGACGCCCACGCCCACGCTGGGCGAGCGGCCGTTGCCCTCGATGGCGCCGCCCGACACCGTGCGGCCCGCGATCGCCGCGCGGCCACCCGCGGCCGCGGCGGGCGGCACCTGCTGGCGCGTGCAGCTCGCCGCGCCCGCCGAGAAGTCGAAGGCCGACGGCTACCGCGCCGCCGCCGAGTCGCAGCTGCTGCTGCCGGTGACGGTCGAGTGCGGGGGCGGGCTGTGGAAGGTGCGCACGCGCGACTGCATGGACGGCGCCGCGGCCGACGCGCTCCGGCGGCGCGCCGCGGAGGCGGGCTTCGGCGGCGCGTTCCGTTTCGTGGAGAAGCCGAAATGAAGCGCGGGCTGCTGGTCTTCGAGGACGGGCACTGGCCGAAGCTCTCCCCGCTCGCTGACCTCACCCCGGTCCCGTACCTGCGCTTCGGGGTCTCGACGCTGCTCGGGCGCTGGTGCGAGGTGGCGGGCGTGCCGCTCTGGGCGGTCGAGATGCGGCGCGAGGTCGCGGTCGCGGCCAGCGAGCCGGAGCTGGACCCCGCCGACTACGGGCCGGGCGACGAGATCCTGGCGATCAACGCCGCGGCCCTGCCGTCGCCCGGCTGGCTCGCGCAGGCGTTCGACGCGCCGAACCGCTCGCTGTTCCGCTGCGGCGACCGCCTGGTGGGCGCACGGCTCCCGTTCCGCGAGGCGCAGAAGCTCGCCGGCGCGGGCGCCGCGTGCGAGGAGCGGCTGCTCGCGCTCGGGCTCGACCGGGTGGCGCTCGAGGTCGAGTTCCTGACCTGGCCGTGGGACTTCGTGAGCCGCAACGCCGCGGCGCTCATGCAGGACCTGCTGGGCGAGGAGGGCGGGGTGGACGGTTCGGTGCACCCCTCGGCGGTGCTGCTGAACCCCGAGCGCGTCAGCGTGGGCGAGGACTCGGTGGTGGACGCGCTCGCGGTGCTCGACGCGCGCGAGGGGACCGTCCTCATCGGCCCGGGCGTCTACGTGGCCCCGCACACCGTGGTCGTCGGGCCGTGCGTGGTGGAGGGCGGCACCGAGCTGCTGGGCGGCGTCATCGCGCGCTCCTCCATCGGCCCGGAGTGCCGCATCGCGGGCGAGGTCGAGGAGTGCATCTGGCAGGGCTATGCGAACAAGCGCCACCACGGTTTCGTCGGCCACAGCGTGATCGGCGAGTGGGTGAACCTGGGCGCGCTCACCACCACCAGCGACCTCAAGAACAACTACGGGCCGGTGCGGGTGTGGGCGGATGGCGCGGAGCGCGACAGCGGCAGCACGAAGGTCGGTTCCTTCCTCGGCGCGCACGTCAAGACCGGGATCGGCACGCTGCTGCCGACCGGCTGCTCGATCGGCGTGGGGAGCAACCTGTTCGGCGGCGGGCGCTTCGCCCCGAAGCGCGTGCCCGCGTTCGCGTGGTGGGACGGCGAGCTCACCGTCGAGCACCGGCTGGAGGCCTTCCTCGAGACCGCGCGTCGCGCCATGAGGCGCCGTGACGTGGATCTCACGGACGCGCACGCGCGGCTGCTCTCGGCGGCGTTCGTGGAGAGCGCCGCCGAGCGCGCCGCGCTCACCGGGCGGGCGGCGGGCGCCGCAGCCGGGCCCGGACGTGTGGGATTGTGCAGGTGAGAGGCGCTGCGACTGAGAGGCGCCGCGTCTTGACCGGGGCGGGCCGCGCTCACTAGACTGCGTCGCTTCCCTGTCCGCCACCCGGAGCCCCCGTCGCCCGCAGGGCCGACGCGGCCCGGGGCGGCCCCTCGACGAACCCGTGAGGATCTCATGCCGGAATTGCGCAAGGACCCGGTGGTCGGCCGGTGGGTGATCATCTCCACCGACCGGAGCCGCCGCCCCACGAACTTCACCCCCGTCCGGGTCGAGAAGACCAGGAGCTTCTGCCCGTTCTGTCCGGGCCACGAGGACAAGACGCCGCCCGAGGTCTACGTCTCGCGCCCTGGCGGGGGCGGGCCCAACAGCCCCGGCTGGAAGGTCCGGGTGGTGCCGAACAAGTTCCCGGCGCTCCAGATCGAGGGGGCGCTCGACCGCCGCGGCGAGGGCCTCTACGACAAGATGAACGGGGTGGGCGCCCACGAGGTGGTCATCGAGGGCCCGGGCCACGACCAGGACCTCGCGGACCTGCCGGTCGAGCACCTGGTCGAGGTCCTCAAGGCCTACCGCGAGCGCATGGTGGACCTCCACCGCGACCGCCGCTTCCGCTACGTGCTCATCTTCAAGAACCACGGCGCCGGCGCCGGCGCCACGCTCGCGCCCACGCACACCCAGCTCCTCGCCACGCCGATCATCCCGAAGATCCTGCAGGAGGAGCTCGACGGCGCGCGCCGCTACTACGAGCTCAAGGAGCGCTGCGTGTTCTGCGACATCGTCCAGCAGGACACCGCCGACGACAACGGCCGCCGCGTGGTGACCATGAACGACCGCTTCGTCACCATCGAGCCGTTCGCGCCGCGCTTCCCGTTCGAGACCTGGATCCTGCCGCGGCGCCACGACTCCTCGTTCCAGGTCGTGGCGGACGACGAGGAGTTCCTCGACCTCGCCGCCATCCTCAAGGACACCTTTCAGCGCCTGAACCGCGCGCTCGACAAGCCGCCCTTCAACTTCGTCATCCACACCGCGCCGGTGGCCGAGGGCGACCTCGAGTACTACCACTGGCACCTCGAGATCATGCCCAAGCTCACGCGGGTGGCGGGATTCGAGATCGGCTCGGGGTTCTACATCAACCCCACGCCCCCCGAAGACGCGGCGCAGTACCTGCGCGAGATCGCGGTCGAGGCGTAGGCGGCCGGCGATCCCGCGGATGAGCATGTCCGGTCTCACCGTGGCGCATCTCGCCAGCGAGATGGCGCCGCTCGTCAAGGTCGGCGGGCTCGCCGACGTGGTGGGCGCGCTCGCGGTCGAGCAGGCGCGGCGCGGGCACGACGTCACGGTCGCGATCCCCGCCTACCGCGGCGTGAGCCTCCCCGTGGGCTGGAGCCGCGAGGAGCTGCCCGCGGCGCAGGTGCCGTGGGGGCTCTCGAAGGAGCCCGCGCGCTTCGAGCTGGCGCACCTCGCCGACGGCGCGGCTGGCCCGGCGGGCCTGCGCGTGCTGCTGGTGCATCACGCGGGCGAGCGCCGTTTCTTCGACCGCCCCGGCATCTACGACGAGCCGCACACCGGGCAGGGCTACCCGGACAACGCCGAGCGCTTCCTGTTCTTCGCGCGCGCCGCGCTGGCGGGGCTCGGGCGCCTGGGCCGCCACTTCGACATCGTGCACGCGCACGACCAGCAGGCGGCGTGGGCACCGTGCTTCATCCGGACCCACGATGCGTTCGACCCGGCGTTCCGCAGCGTGGCCACGGTGTTCACCCTGCACAACCTCGGCTACCAGGGCATCTACGACCCGTGGGTGCTGGGCCTCGCCGGGTTCCCGCGCGAGCTGTTCTACCCTTCGAGCCCGTTCGAGTTCTGGGGCCGGGTGAACCACATGAAGGTCGGGCTGGCCTTCGCCGACCTGCTCTCGACCGTGAGCCCGCGCTACGCGCAGGAGATCCAGTCAAGCGGCGAGTACGGCTTCGGCCTCGAGGGCGTGCTCCGGCGCCGCAGCGGCGACCTGCGCGGGATCCTGAACGGCATTGACGACGCGGTGTGGGATCCGGCGCGCGATCCCTTCCTGCCGGCGCCCTACGACGCGGAGCACCCCGGGGGCAAGCTGGCGAGCCGCCGGCTGCTGGCCTCCGAGTGCGGCTTCCCGGCGACGCCCGAGCGGCCGATCGTCGGCATGGTGACGCGGCTGGTGGAGCAGAAGGGCCTCGATCTGGTCGAGGAGGCCGAGCACGACCTGGTGAAGCTGGAGGCGCGCTTCGTGGTGCTCGGCAACGGGCAGCCGCGCTACGTGGAGCTGTTCCGCCGGCTGATGGAGCGCCATCCCGACCGCGTGCACTTCCGTTCCACGCAGGACGAGCGCTTCGCGCACCTGGTCGAGGCGGGCGCGGACCTGTTCCTGATGCCGTCCCGGTACGAGCCGTGCGGGCTCAACCAGATGTACAGCCTGCGCTACGGCACGCCCCCGGTGGTGCGCGAGACCGGAGGGCTCGCCGACACGGTCGAGGAGTTCGACCGGAGGACGCGCGCGGGGACCGGGTTCCTGTTCCAGCGCTACGAGGCGGGGGAGATGGTCGCGGCCTTGAAGCGCGCGCTGGCCGTCTGCAGGCATGCCGACCTGCTCGCGGCCCTGCGGAGGAACGGCATGGGCCGCGACTTCTCCTGGCGCGCGAGCGCCGACGGCTACGACCGGCTCTACCAGGAGGCGCTGGCGCGCGTCCACCGCGGCCGGATCCCGACGCTCGACTCGGTGCGCGCGGCGATCTGAGCGGCGGGGGGCACGACGGGCGGGACGCCACGTGGCGCCCCGCCCTCGTCGCATCCTCCCGCGGTGATCACCGGTACAGGGTCTTCAGCGCTCCCCAGCTCGAGCTGCGCGCCGTGGTCGCGCCGGACAGCGGCCAGTGGTGGAGCAGCGTCGTGTACGGGCCATGAAGCGCGCAGGCGACGAGCAGCGTGCCGCCCTGCACCGTGGGCCGGAAGTTGCTGTCGCACGAGGTGTCGAGCAGCGACGGCGGCCCCGTGTAGCTCCACGGCACGGCGACGTCCACCCACACGTCGAAGAAGCTGCCCGCCGGGCCCCACGGGTCGAGGACCTTCGTGTCGGGCGGGGACGTGCGGGTGAAGGTGAAGACCGGCCGCACCGGGAGCTGCGAGTCGAAGGTCCCGCCCTGCGGCGTCTGCTGGACGATGCGCATGCTGCCCGGAGCGGCCGGCGGGATAGGCGAGAGCGTCATGCGCATGTCCCACTGCTCGGTGTGCAGGTCCGAGTAGGTGACGACGATGGGGTTCACGCTGACGAGGTTCAGGGCCACGATCTCGATGGGCACGATGTCCGTCGAAGGTGGGCTCGGCAGCGTCGCGTCCGAGAGCCGCCGCACGATAGTGTCGACCGGGCCGAGGGGATCCGGACAGAACGGCGAGGGTCCGAGCGGATCGCCCACGAGCTGAATCGTCCCCGTGAACGGCTCCGAGCCCGGCGCGAAGAAGTCGGCCGGGATGGCGTAGGGACCCTGGAAGGTCTGCGAGCTTCCGGGGGTGATGCTCACGAAGTAGTCGAGTCCCGCGGTGACGTTCTGCGCGCCCGCCGGGGCGGCGCATAGCAGGACCATGCCGGACAACAGGAACGCTGAAGCAGGGCGCATGGCGGTGCTCCTTTCCGGGCCAGTGGGAGGCCCGGGAGTGGGGCGGAGCTGCGTGAGGGACGAAACCCACGCATAAGCGTAGAGAGCGCGGGAGAGCGCGGTCAACGGCCGAATGCCTCGCCCGGATGCCCCGGGGCGCGAGAGGCCCGGAGAACCTCGCCGGGGGCGAGACGTGGCCGGGGGCCCCAATGCGTTGGCGCCGAGAACGGTGGCCGCCCGACCCCGGGGATCGTGGCCCCGGGCGGATGCCCACTCCTGCCGGCGGACATCCCGCCCTATCGCCCCAGGAATGCCCAGGCGATGCCCTGCGGCAGGCCGTGCAGCAGAGCGGGCGCCACCACCGTGCCGGTGCGCTCGCGCACGAATCCCAACACCAGCCCCCAGCAGAAGGTGTCGAGCCCCCGCCACCAGCGCAGGTCCACCGTCCCGCGCGCGAGAGCGGGCAGATCGAGGACGTGCATGAGGCCGAACAGCGCGGCCGCCAGGACTGCGCCCCAGCCCCAGGCGGCGCCGAAGAAGTCCCAGCGGCGGGCGAACACCTGGTTCAGCCGCGACTGAGCGTAGCCATGGAACAGGATCTCCTCGCCGGGTCCGAGGAACAGCGCGTAGAACGTCAGCGCCGAGACTGCGCGGCCCGGGGTCGGAGGCACGAGGAGCGGGATCGCGGCGACGCCGAGGAGACACGCCGTCGAGACCGCGGATCCACCCGGCGAGGGCTTGTGTCTCAGGAGCCAGCCGACGACGACCAGCGTAGCGAGCGCGAGCACCGCGCCGAAGCCGGCGGAGGACACCGGCCCCGGCGGACGGACGAAGGAACCGGCCGCGTGCGCGATGGCGTACGGGATGAAGCAGGTGAACGCCGCGTCCAGGTCGAGCCGAGCACGGCGCAGCGTGATGCCGCAGTCGGCCGCCCGGCGGCGTCGCGCCGCCAGGGCCAGCAGCGGCACGGCGATCATCGCCGCGTACTCGAGGAACGGCCGGTGCGTGAAACGCCGCTCCAGGACTCCGAGTGGGGAGCCGCTCAATGCGACGACGGCGGCGAGGGTCAGCGCAACGACCGCGACGACCTCGAGCAGCGCCCGGAGGACGCGCGGCGCACCGCGGCCGGGGAGTGGATCCGAGCCCGCGGCTCCCAGGGTCGCGCCCGGACGGAGACGGTGGCCCGTATCCCGGATGGCCCGGCCCCGCCTCAACTCCCGCGCTGGCGCTCGACCAGCGCGGCGATGGCCTGGACGGTCTCGAAGTGGTCGGGCAGCACCTCGCCGTCGGGGATGGTGATGCCGAAGTGCTCCTCGCAGAACGTCACGGTCTTGAGGATGGCGAGCGAGTCCAGCAGCCCGCGCTCGAGCAGCGAGTCCTCGACGCCCAGGTCGGTGAGGTCCCGGTCGTAGAAGACCTCGGTGGTCAGGAACTCGCGGATAGCGGCTTCGGTGGCGGTCATGGGATCCCGTCGCGGTGGAGGTGGAAGGACCGGGTCAGGAAGATAGCCCCTGCAGCGCGCGGCGGTCCACCTTGCCGCTGCTGGTGCGCGGGAGCGCGGCGCGGAACTCGATCGCCTCGGGCACCATGTAGCGCGGCAGCGTCCGGGCGCAGTGCTGCCTGAGGTCGGTCCCGGTGACCGCGGTGCCGGGCTTCGCCACCACCACGGCCTTGAGGCGGTTGGTGATCTCCTCGTCGGGGATCGCGACCACCACGGCCTCGTCCACGGCCGGGTGGCGGTGCAGCGTCGCCTCGATCTCTCCGAGCTCCACGCGGTAGCCGCGCGTCTTCACCTGGTGGTCGCGGCGGCCGAGGAACTCGAGGTTGCCGTCGGCGCGGCAGCGCACGATGTCGCCGGTGCGGTAGGCGCGGTCGGTGATGCCGGGCGCGACCTCGATCCGCTGCAGCGCGAGCGCGCTGCGCCCGGGGTCGCCCCAGTAGCCCTGCATCACCGTGGCGCCGCGCACCCACAGCTCGCCGGCGCCGCCTCCGGGGACGGGCCTGAGGCTCTCGTCGAGGACGATCGCCTCGTCGTTGCAGCATGGCACGCCGATCGGGAGCGGCGTGTCGTCGGCCGGCGGCCGCTTCACGTCGTACCAGGTGCAGACGTTGGTCTCGGTCGGCCCGTAGAGGTTCGCGAAGCGCGCGCGCGGGGCGAGCCGCATCAGCTCGCGCAGGTACTTGACCGGGAACACCTCGCCGGCGAACAGCAGCACGCGCAGCGCCGAGAGGTCGAGCGACGCCAGGTCGCCGCGGGTCAGGAACAGCACGAGCGTGCTGGGCGTGGCGTACCACACGGTGAGCCGCTGCTCGCACCAGCTCTTCGCCACCGCGGCGGGGAACGCGAAGAGGCGCGGCGGCACCGGGTAGAGCGCGGCTCCCGCGCGCGCGGCGGCGAACAGGTCGAAGGTGGAGAGGTCGAAGTGGAACGGCGCGTGATTCGCGAGCCGGTCCTCGTGGGTGACGCCGAAGGTGTCGCCCGCCCATTCCACGAACGCCAGCGCGTTGCGGTGCGACAGCATCACGCCCTTGGGCTCGCCGGTCGAGCCCGAGGTGTAGAGGATGTAGGCGAGGTCGGCGTCCACCGCGGGCACCGCCGGCCGCTCCGCGGGCTCCGCGGCCAGCGCGCGCCACGTCACGGTCGGGAGACCGGCCACGCGCGGCGCGTCCTCCGCGTCGTCCGTCACCCAGACGGCGCGCATCGGCGGGCGGCTGGCGAACGCTTCGTCCACCTGCGCGATCCGGTCGGCGCAGGTCACCAGCCCCGCGACCTCGCAGTTGCGCGCGATCCACGCCATGCGCGCGGGCGGCGCCCACGGGTCCACCGGGACGTACGCCGCTCCCGCCTTCATGATGCCGTAGAGCGTGGCCACCGCCTCGGGCGACTTGGGGAGCCACAGCGCCACGCGGTCGCCGCGCCGGATCCCGTGCGCCGCCAGCGAGCGCGCCAGCCGGTTCGAGACCTCCTCGAGCGCGGCGTAGGAGAGCCGGCGCGATCCCATCACCACGGCGTCGCGCTCCGCGTGCCGCTCGGCCGAGCGGCTCACCACGTCGGGGAGGAGCGACGACACGGCGGCTAGAGCCCCAGGCAGCGCGCGATGATCTTGCGCTGCATCTCGGAGGTGCCGGAGTAGAGCGTCCCGGACAGCGCGTCGCGCAGCTCGCGCTCGATCGGGTACTCCTTCATGTAGCCGTACCCGCCGAAGATCTGGAGCGCGTCGCGCGCCGCCTGCACGTGGGCCTCGCTCACGAACAGCTTGGCGACCGCGGCCTCGAGGATGGCGCTCTTTCCCCGCTGCTTGAGCCAGCCCACGCGATAGAGCAGGAAGCGCCCGGCGTCGATCGCCACCTTCATGTCGGCGACCTTGTCTGCGACCGATTCGAACTTCGCGATCGGCTGCCCGAACTGGCGGCGCTGGCGCGCGTAGGCGACGCAGTCCTCGAGCAGGCGCTGCATCGCACCCAGGTGCGCGGCGAAGATGCAGGCGCGCTCCCACTCCATCGCCGAGTTGAAGATGCTCATGCCCGCGCCCTCGGGGCCGAGCCGCGCCGACTCGGGGACGAAGCAGTCCTCGAACACCACCTCGCCCATCGGCGAGGTCCTGAGCCCCATCTTCGCGATCGGCTTGCTGAAGGTGGCCCCCCCGGTGTCGCGCGGCACCAGGAACGCGGTGAGCGCCTTCGGCTTCGCCTCGGCCGAGCGGTCCAGGTAGGCGAAGGCCAGCACGACGTCCGCGACCGGCGCGTTGGTCGAGAAGGTCTTCTGTCCGTTCAGCCGGTAGCCGCGTCCGGGCGCCGTGACGCGCTCGGCGCGCGAGGTGAGCGCGAACACGTCGGAGCCCGCGCCCGGCTCGGTGATGGCGTGCGCGCCGATCGCGCGCCCGGCGACCAGCTCGGGCAGCCAGCGCCGCTTCTGTTCCTCGCTCCCGTAATGGAGGATGGGCATCTGGCACGCCCACATCTGCGCGTTCAGGCTGAACACCAGCCCGTTGTCGCGGCAGCCGTGGCCGAGCGCCTCCATCGCCACCGTGGTGGTGAGCAGGTCCTGCCCCTGCCCGCCGTACTCGGGCGGGATGGGCAACCCGAGCAGCCCGAAATCGGCGCACGCCTGCCAGCACTCGCGCGGGAACGTGCCCGCGTGGTCGCGCGCCTCGAGGCCTTCGTTCAGCTTCCCGCGCGCGAAGGCGCGCACCGCGTTCGCCAGCTCGATCTGCTCGGGGCTCAAGCCGAGGTCCATGACGCCTCCTGCGCCGAGGCCGCGCCCCCGCCGCGTCCCGCGGCGGAGAGCGGCGCCAGCGCGCCGATCCACTCCAGGAGCTTCTGCATCGTCTCGCGCTGCCGTTCCACCTCGAGGAAGCCGTGCACGCGCCCCGGCCACACCACCGTCTCGAACCGCGCGCGCGTGGCCGCGTCGAGCCTGGCGAAGAGCTGCCGCTCGGCAGCCTGGAACGACGGGTACTCGGCGTCCTCCGTGCCGTAGAGGAAGAGCGCCCGTGCCCGCGAGCGCACCAGCGCGCGGAAGTGCTCGACGAAGCTCGCCGAGAGCGGGAGCGCGGCTTCGCCCGCGGGCACCGCGCGGCGCGCCAGCCGCGAGACCACCGCCGCCATGTGCCGCCAGCGCTCGGCGCGCAGCAGCCCGCGCCAGTTCTCCGGGTTCCTCAGCGCGCGCCCGAGATGGCCGAGTCCCTTGCGGTCGGCGTCGGCCTTGACCATGGTGTCGAGCTCCATGACCGGCGCGGCCAGGAAGGCCAGCGCGGCGATCGCGCCGGCCTCGCCGGCGAACGCCGAGATCGCGGTGCGCGCGTCGAAGCAGGAGCCGACCAGCACGAAGAGCGTCTGCCCGAGCGCGCCGCGCAGGTGGCGGATCACCGCGAGCGCGTCGTCGCGGTAGGGCTCTCCCGGATCGAGGAACCCGCTCGCGCCCTCGCTGTCACCGGTGCCGTGGTAGTCGAAGCGGAACGCCGCAAAGCCGCGCGCGGCCAGCGCGCGCGCCAGCTCGACGAACATGCGGTTGCGGTGCGAGCGCGGGCGGGTGAACAGCACCACGCACAGGCCCGTCGCGGCCGCCTCCGGGGCGGGCTGCGTGTACACGCCGAACAGCGCACCTGCCGGCGACGGCGCCAGCACCGGCCGCTCGGCGCGCGCCCGCGCCAGCTCAACCGCGCTCTCACGCCAGGCCATCGAGCCACTCCGCGGTCCCGCGCACCAGCGTTTCCGACTCCCACGCGGGGTTCGAGATGAAATGCCAGCCCGGCTCCTCCGCCACCGCGAGGGTGGTGACGCGGGCGCCGCGCGCCTCGAGCGCGGCGGCGAGCTGCGCGTTCGCGGGAGCGAGCCGCGGCCGCGCCTGCACCTGGGCGACGAGCGTCGGTCCACTCCAGCGCGAGAGCGACTGCGCGAGGGCGATCGGCTTCAGGCTCTCGACCAGCTCGCGATGCAGATAGTAGCCGTGCACGTCCACCTTCCCGTCGCGCGCGAGGCGCTCGAGCAGCTGGTCCACCGTCTCGTTCGGCCGCGCGCCATGGGCCACCTGCGAGAACAGCATCCCGCGCAGCATGGCGCGGAAGTACTCCGCCGGCCGGTGCACCGGCTCCCACAACGCCAGCCCCGCCACCTGTGGATCGTCCGCGAGCGCGGCGGCCGCGACCAGCGCGCCCACCCGCTCACCAACCCAGACGATGCGCGCCGCACCCGCGAGGGCGCGCGCCTGCGCGGCCGCGGCGCGCGCGTCCTCGACCAGCGCCGCGAAGGTCACGTCGGCGTAGTCGCCGCCCGAGTCGCCGTGGCCGCGCGCGTGGTAGCGGAACGCCGGGAGCCCCAGGGCCGCCGCGGCGCGCGCCAGGTTCACCTGGTTGCGGTAGTTGGTGAGCTGCTCGACACCGAGGCTGTGGCAGTAGACCACCACCGGCGCTTCCGCGCGCTCGCGGCGCGCCGCGTGGAAGACGGCGTAGAGCGGCCGCTCCCCCGACTCGAAGAACATCGGGGTCTCGCGGGCTGCGCTGGCGGGCGGTTCCAGGGATGGAGTGGCGGGTGCGGGGGAGGGCACCGGCGCGGGCTCCTCTCGAGCGGGACGGCTTGAGACCGGGGATGACGGAAAGCGCATAAGACGTTAGTCCGCCATCGGCTCCACTGTCAAAGCATCGGCCGCGCGCGAGGCGGCCTGAAGCTCCTTCGGGACGTCCTGCGGCAGGCTCATGCCCCGGTCTCGACCAGCGCCGTGTGGAGGGCGCGCACCGCGTCCGCGGCGCGCGCTCCCGGCACGCGGAACGTGAGCGCGGTGGGCGAGGTCCTGAGCGCCAGGATGGGCACACCCGCGCGCTCGAGCGCGGCCTCGGCCAGCGCCGCCGCGCGCGCGCCGAGCCCGAGCCCCACCACCGAGACGAACGCGGCGCCGTGCTCGACGGTGAGCCGCCACTCGCCGCCGGGCGCGCGCACCGTGCGGAACTCCCGCTCGAGCGCCTCGACGTCGGCGCGGCTGCCGATCCACACCAGCACGCCGTGCTCGTCCGTCGGCTGCTCGTGCGCGAGCAGCTCCAGCTCGGGGAACGCGTCGGCCACCGCCTCGATGATCCCGCGCGCCTCGCCCCGCGCGCCGGCGTTGCCCTCGGCGATCGCGATCGAGCAGTCGTCGCGATGCGCCACCGCCTCCACCCTCGGGCCTTCCATGCCGTTCTCTCCGATCTCGGTGCCGGGCGACTCGTCGAACGACGAGCGCACGGCGAGCGGCACGCGCTCGCGCGCCGCCAGGTCCACGCAGCGCGCGTGCAGCACCCGGCCGCCCAGGTGGGCGAGGGTGGAGCACGCGCGGTAGTCGAGCCGCGCGATGACGCGCGCGGTTCGCACCACGCGCGGGTCGGCGGTGTAGACGCCGCTCACGTCGGTGTAGATCTCGCAGCGCCCGCGGCCGAGCGCGGCGGCCAGCGCCACCGCCGTCGTGTCCGAGCCGCCGCGGCCGAGCGTGGTGATCTCCCGGGTCTCCGGGTTCACGCCCTGGAAGCCGGCGACGATGACGACCCTGCCCCTCTCCAGCTCGGCGCGGATGCGCTCGGGGCGCACCGCGACGATGCGCGCCGCGCCGTGTCCCGCGTCGGTGAGGATGCCGCTCTGCGAGCCGGTGAAGGAGATGGCGGGCACCTCGAGGTCGTGCAGCGCCATCGCCAGCAGCGCCATCGAAACGCGCTCGCCGGTGGTGAGCAGCATGTCCAGCTCGCGCCGGCTGGGCGACGCCGAGACCTCGTGCGCCAGCCGCAGCAGCTCGTCGGTGGTCTGGCCCATCGCCGAGACCACCACCACCAGGTCGTTCCCGGCCGCGCGCGCGCGCACCACGCGCCGGGCCACCGCGCGGATGTTCTCGGGGCCCTCCACCGAAGTGCCGCCGTATTTCTGAACCAGGACGCTCATCGCGGGAGTTATACGGTGTCGGGTGCCCAGGCGCGAGCAGTTTCGGGACACTAAACAGGAGTTCGAGAAAAGAGGCTTGATTCGGCGTCCCCCGGGGCGCACCATTCGTCTTGCAGCGGCCCCTCCGGCCGCGCGTTTCTCCCCCACGGCGGGGACCTGCGACCCCCGTGCGACGAGGCAATCATTGCCGCGCGCGCCTCCGTTCCGCAACGCACGCGCGCCGTTCGCATCATCGAGCGGCGCGGCCCGTCCCCTTCGCGTGCTTGCTCTGCTGAAGCATGCAGCGCACCCGCTCCCCGCGCGGGAGCATGGAGGCCCCACATGAAGTCGCTACGATTGCTCGTCCCCGTGCTGTTCGCGGCGCTCGTGGCGCTGGCCCCGGCGTACGGCCAGCCCGAGCCGACCCCGATCGACAGCACGCATTACTGGACCTACCACCTGATGGACCCGCTGTACCTCCCGGTCCAGGTGCAGGCACGGGACCAGTTCCTGAAATTCTACACGCCGATCTACCTCGACAGCCTCACCCGGCTCGTGAACTGGGTCTACAAGAACCAGTCCACGGTCCGCGACACGTTCCTCCACTACACGTGGTGGAACATCCGGAACAAGCTGCCGGTCACCAGGCATGTCACGGTCTCCAACCAGTTCGGGAGCTACCCGGTGGACGTGGACCGACTCGAGTTCCTCCTGACGCCGGCCTGGAAGAACGCACAGTTCCCCACACTGCCCTATGCGAACCACTACCTGTGCTACAGGGCGAGCGGCTTCCCCAGCCCGGGATTGAGCTACTTCCTCCGGGACGAGTGGCGGAACGACGTCCAGATGCCGTACCCGATCGAGTACCTGTGCGTCCCGTGCTGGAAGGGGCATGCCGGGCAGGAATACGCGCCGCCCGATACCGTCACGCATCTGGCGCTGTATCCGATCTCTCCGGAGTCCGACTACTTCTATCCCCTCGTGCAGGACCAGTTCGTGACGAGCCCCATCTTGGTCGATCAACGGCCGCTCGAGTACCTGCTGGTGCCGTCGAGGAAGTTCGAGGAGCCCACGAAGACGGAACGGAGCACGTGGGGGAGGATCAAGGTGCTCTACAGGTGACATGGAGTGACCCGGTGTCAACGGCGACCACCCTCGTTCGCGGGGGTGGTCGCCGTGTCGGGCTCGAAGGTGCGGAGGGCTGCGCTGTGCAGCGGCTGGCGCAACGGGCGTGCGCTGCTTGACGCTCGCGCGCCCGGCTCGCTATAGTCCCCGCCGCTTTCGAGCCTTCGAGCGGGAGTAGCTCAGACCGGTAGAGCGCCACCTTGCCAAGGTGGATGTCGCGGGTTCAAATCCCGTCTTCCGCTCCATCCTTCGCGTCGCGGGGCCGGCCGAGGCTCCCGCACCGCGGGCGCGGTCCCACGGTGCAGGTCGGCCGGCCCCGCGCCTTTCCCCGGAGGCGGACGTGCCCGACAGGTCCCGCCGTGGCGACCCCGAAGCGGTGCGGCGCGCAGTGGCCGACCTGATCCGCGCGCTGGGCCTCGATCCCGCCGTCGAGCCGGAGCTGGTCGAGACCCCGGCCCGCGTCGCCGGGCTCTACGCCGAGATCTTCGCCGGGCTCGACCCCGGCGCCGAGCCCGCGCTCGCCACCTTCCCGCGGCCCGCCGGCGACGGCGAGGACCTGGTGGTGGTGCGCGACCTGCCATTCCACTCGCTGTGCGTCCACCACTTCGTGCCGTTCTTCGGCCGCGCGCACGTGGCCTACCTGCCCGGCGAGCGCCTCCTCGGCATTAGCGGTGCCGCCCGCCTGCTCGAGTTCTACTCCCGCCGCCCGCAGTTGCAGGAGAGGCTCACCGCGCAGGTCGCCGACCACCTGGTGCGCGTGCTCGAGCCGCGCGGCGTGGCGGTGGTGCTCGAGGCCCGTCACCTGTGCATGGAGATGCGCGGCATCCGCAAGCGCGGGCGGGTCGAGACGCGCGCGACGCGCGGGCTGCTGAGCGCGCCCGAGTGGCGCGGCGTGCTCGACCCGGGCGGCCGTCGCTCGCGGTGAGCCGCACGTGCGCCCCGATGTGCTGGTGGTGGGCGCCGGGCCTGCCGGGGTCGCGGCGGCGCTGTGGGCGCGCTCGCTCGACCTCACGGCTCGGGTGATCGAGGGCGGACCGGCCCCCGGCGGGCAGCTCCATCGGCTCCACTTCCATCCGGCCAACCTCGCGGGCGTGCCCGAGGGCGACGGTGCGGCGATCGCCGCGGCGATGGCGCGCCAGCTCGCCGAGGCCGGCATCGCGGTGGAGTGCGGCGTCGAGGCCACCGCGCTGGAAGGCGAGCCGCTCGCCCCGCTCGTGCGCACCGCGCGTGGCGAGCGGCTCGAGGCCGGCGCGGTGCTGGCGGCCACCGGCATGCGCCGGCGCCGGCTCGAGGTGCCGGGCGAGCGCGAGCTCGAGGACCGTGGCGTGTCGACCTCGGCGACCCGCGACCGCGCGCGGTTCGCCGGTCGCGCGGTGGCGGTGGCGGGTGGCGGCGACGCCGCGTTCGAGAACGCGCTCATCCTGGCGGCGGCCGGCTGTCGCGTGACGCTCGTCGTGCGCGGGGCCGCGCGCGCGCGCGCCGAGTTCCGCGCGCGGGTGGCGGCGGAGCCACGCATCACCTGCCTCACCGGCACGCGCATCACCGCGGTGCTGGGCGAGGACCGCGTGCGCGCGCTCGCGCTCGGCGGCCCCGCCGGCGGTCGCACGCTCGAGGTCGAGGGCCTGGTCATCAAGGCGGGCTCGCTTCCCAACAGCGAGTGGCTCGCCGGCGCTCTGAGCCTCGATGCGGCCGGCTTCGTCCCGGTGGACGCCGGGCTCCGCACCGCGCACCCGCGCCTGTGGGCGGCCGGGGACCTCACGCGCCCGCGGCGTCCCAGCATCTCCTCCGCGCTGGGCCAGGCGGCGGCGGCCATGGCGGCGATCCGCGCGGCGCTTCGCGGGGAGTAGCCCGGCAGCGGACCGGCCGGGAACTGGACGGCCCGCGGTGCCGCGCGGATGCCGGCTGGCCGCCTGCGCGGGCGGCGCCGGCCGCGCCCCGGCCGCGTACGCCGCAGCACCGCCGCGCTAACCCGCGACCCCG
>ERZ1292640.578-Hain-H43-02um-R1-578-length-30118-cov-6_pt1 | contig 30118 bp, 29 predicted proteins | sample MGYA00564404_ERZ1292640 | MGnify/ENA primary metagenome ERZ1292640 (study PRJEB36523, sample SAMEA6512636) | groundwater metagenome | collected 2019-01-08 | study: AquaDiva: Metagenomics assemblies of 32 groundwater samples | reverse complement strand
GATTGTATATTTAAACTTGTTTATTGACTAGAATTTCTTATTTGGGATGTAGCCCTTCTAGGTGATAAACTTATATACTTTAGAACTGATTTATTCTCGAGGTGAAACTATGTTAGAAATGTTAATGAATCCAAGAAAAGCGGAGAGACATCCATGGGAACTATTTTTTATAGGTGCAGTTTATGCATCCATATCTCTAGCAATTGTAGAATTAGTCTTTGCTAAAGATGCCGTTCTCTCTAGATACTCCGGAATTCTTGTTGTTACTTTTACCGTAATGTTCTCAATTCCTTTTATTTATTATACCATTAAGCTCGAGGAAAAAAAGATAAACTCCACAATTGGAACCTGGGCACTTCTTCTAGAACATAGAAAAGCCATAGAAGCATTTATGTTTCTGTTCCTAGGATTTGTAATTGCATTTTCATTCTTTTACACAGTTCTTCCTTCAAATCAGAGCTTCAAAGCCCAGATAGAAACATATTGTGTAATTAATCGTCCCTCCAGTTTTACAGATTGCGTTCAACAATATGGCATTAAAGATACAATTAGCACAACTGGAGCCGTTACAGGAACCGAAAGACTTTTCAAGATATTCTGGAATAATTTTAATGTCTGTATATTTACTTTAGTTTTCTCGCTCATATTCGGTGCAGGAGTAATATTTATCCTTGCTTGGAACGCAAGTGTAATCGCTGCAGCCATAGGCATTTTCACAAAATCAAATCTCTCGGATCTTCCCACAGGGCTCATGAGATACATGATTCACGGGGTTCCAGAAATTGCTTCCTATTTCCTCATTGCTCTTGCAGGCGGGCTAATCTCAATTTCAGTCATTCGTCATGAAGCAGGAACTGAAAAATTCTGGGAAGTTCTAAGAGATTCAATTAATTTAGTAATTATCAGCTTGGTAATTCTTTTCATCGCAGCATTAATAGAAGTCTATATAACGCCTAAATTATTCTAATAACTCTTGAATTTAAAATTCCCAATCTTTAAAAATCCCTTACTCTTAATCAAATCATGGCTTTAAAAGAATACATAATTCTTCTCCTACCAATGTTAGTTAGTTTTTTAGTAACTTACGCTCTTCTCCCAATTTGGATAAACAAATGCAAAAAAACAGGAATGCTCTGGGAGGACATGAACAAACTCAAACATCCAAAAAATGTCGCAGCTTCAGGAGGAATAATAGTTATCGCAGGATTTATCATCGGGCTTTTAACCTATCTTGCTTTCAGAACAATATTCAGGACAGACATTCAAACAAATCTTCAAATATTTGCAGGTTTAAGTACGATTCTTATTCTAGCGATAGTTGGTTTAACTGACGATTTACTAGGTTGGAAACATGGCGGGCTCTCAAAAAAAGCAAGAATAATTCTAGCATTCGCAGCATCCATTCCATTAGTAGTAATAAATGCAGGAAGTAGTTCAGTCGTTATTCCATTCCTAGGAGCAGTCAATTTCGGATTAGTTTACCCTCTAATCTTAATTCCAATAGCAATTGCCGGCACTTCAACCACATTCAATTTTCTTGCCGGATTTAACGGACTTGAAGCAGGGCAGGGAATTATAATTCTTTCTTTCCTTTCATATGTATCCTATGCTCATAACAAGTTATGGCTTGCAATGATGGGCTTAGTTTTCGTAGCATCTCTTATAGCCTTCTATTTATACAATAAAGTCCCTGCAAAAGTCTTCCCTGGAGACATTTTAACCTATTCGGTAGGTGCAATGATTGGAGTTATGGCAATTTTAGGTAATTTCGAGAGAATTGCATTATTCGTATTTATCCCAATAATACTCGAGGTTATTCTTAAAGCTAGAGGCAAACTTAAAAAACAATCATTCGGCATTCCCCAAAAAGATAATTCCTTAATAATGCCCTATCCAAAAGTCTACGGTTTAACTCACCTTTCAATCCTAATCCTAAGCAAATTCAAATCAAAAGTCTATGAAAAAGATGTAACTTATTTGATATTCACTTTCCAGCTGTTAATTTGTATTTTAGCAACTATTCTTTTTATATAAACCTAAAAAATCACTTTCCAAACATTTTTAAGTCTCATTTCTCTTGAAAAAAAATGAGTGATGAGCCTCTAGTTAACGCAGGAGATATAAAAAGATTTTTCTCAAAGAATATTTATGTAAAAGGATTTTCTATATTTTCTATATTTATTTTAGTCCTTCTTCTATTGAATCTAATTGGCATTTCTTCATCTTTATTTCTTCTTAAACTTCCAGGAGTTATTGGCACTTCTTTTCTAGTAATGTTGCTAATTGCAGGCATTATTTCAACTATTTTAGCTTATTTTGAAAAATACAAATTAATGTTTCTTCCATTATTAATTTGGATGTTAATATTCACAATTGACATAAGAACTTCCAATATTGCCGGTTTAAAAGACATAACTACAAATGATTACACTCTTGGTCCAGACTTAGACCCCTTTCTTTATCTTAGACATGCAAAAGAAATTGTTGCAGGTAATTATTCTTCTTGGGATATGTTTAGAGGAGTTCCTCTAGGCACAGAAAGTTATGCTTCAACAAGTCTAATGCCATGGGCAATAGTCTATCTATATAAGTTTCTCTCAATATTTTCAAATACTTCCTTAATCTATTCTGCAATTATCGCCCCAGTTATATTCTTCGCACTTTCAACAATTTTATTCTTTTTCTTTATGGTTTTCTTAACAAAGAAGAATGAAGAATCTTATTCGAATTGGGTAACCGCATCAATTGCTTCTGTAATTTACATAATCGCTCCTGCAATGCTCCACAGAACTGTAGCAGGGATTCCAGAAATTGAAAGTCTTGGAATGGTATTCTTCTGGGCAGCATTTCTTTTCATAATTTTAAGTATAAACTCCCCAAAACTCTACTCTAGAATTACCTATGGTATTCTTGCAGGGTTATCTACGGGAGCCATGAACTGGACTTGGGGAGGATACAAATATATTTACATGATTTTACTTCCTGCATTTTTCGTATATTATCTTTTCAACAAAAACAAGACCAATATCGCTCAAGTTTACATATCTTGGCTTATTCCCTCAATTATCTTAGCTCTTTTGAAATTTAGAAGCATTACTCCTCTCTTTACAAGTATAACTGATACTGCTCCTGCCGTATTTTTAGCACTATTTATTTTAATTGACTTATTTTTAATATCCAGGATATTAAATAAATATTCTTCTTTAAATTCATTCCTTCAATCAAAGAACATTCCAAAAGAAATTGCTTCTCTTATCTTATTAATCATAGGAGTATTTATTATTCTTTTAATCATTAAACCGGCATTTCTATTTTCCATATTCACAAGCATCTATAACAGAGCATTACATCCATTCGGAAACGATAGGGTTGGATTAACTGTAGCAGAAAATAAATCTCCTAGTTTCCAAGAATTCTTACCATATTTTGGTTATATCTTCTGGCCTTTTTTCTTTGGAGCACTTCTCGCATTCTATCTAGGCATAAAAGAATTTAAACCAAAATATAAACTAATTTTGTTCCTTTCCTTCACTCTCGCTTTCCTAGGAATTCTTTTCAGTAAGTTCTCTTCTTCAGGAGTATTGAATGGAGACAGCACAATTTCAAAACTATTTTATTTTGGAAGTTTATTAATATTCATTATTTCAGCAGTTTGGGTTTATTTCAATTATCTTAAGCACGACAAGGAAGGAGCAGAAAATGCATTTTCCCATATTAATTTCAATCTTTTAATTATTATTACTTTCTCATTACTAACGGCAATTTCTATAAAATCTGCAATAAGATTCTTTTTCTTAATTGGTTCAATGATTTTAATTCCTTCAACCTATATTCTAATTGAATTAACAAGATTTGGAAAGGCATCTAAAGATTTAACTCTTAAATGGATTTATTATCTTATTTCATTTGTATTTATATTAATCTTAATTTCCTCTTTTGTTTCTTATACCCAATCAACCAAAGGAGAAGCTTCCCAAACCCTGCCAGGAATAAATGAACAACAATGGCAAAAAGCAATGTCTTGGGTAAGAAATAACACTCCAGTAAATTCAGTCTTTGTTCACTGGTGGGATTATGGTTATTGGGTTCAATCCATAGGTGAAAGAGCAACAGTTGTTGACGGAGGACATCCAGGAGGATTCAATTGGAATCACTTTGTTGGAAGATATGTTCTAACTACTTCCAATCCAATTACTGCATTAAGCTTTATGAAATCTCACAATGTAAACTACCTATTAATAGACCCAACAGACATCGGCAAATATGGTGCATTTAGTAGTATCGGTTCAGATGTTTCAGGTAATGACAGAGCAGCATATATTTCCACATTTGTTTTGGATGAGAAAAACACTAAAGAAACTTCCTCAAGTACAATTCAAGTTTACACTGGGCAAATTCCAGTAGACGCAGACATAATCTATACTCAGAATGGTAGCACCATCTTGCTTCCAGCAGGTAAATCTTTTGTAATAGGAGTTATTACCGAAACCTCTAAGTCTGGAGAACTAAAGCAACCCAAAGGAGTATTTTATTACAATGGAAATCAATATCAATTACCTCTAAAGTCTGTTTTTGCCAATGGTAAATCATTTGACTTTGGTTCTGGAATAAATGCTCAAATTCAATTCGTTCCAGCTCTAGTTCAAGGCACACAAGGAATGGCTCTTTCTCAAAATGGAGCATTATTATATCTCTCTGAAAAAGTAAAAGATACCTTATTCACTAAACTATATCTTCAGAATAATGCAGATAATTCCTATCCTACTCTTAAATTAGTTCATGCAGAGAAAGATGACATCGTTTCTCAAGTTCAATCAGGATTTTCAGGAGATGTTAATATTGATTTATTATATTATCCTAATGCAGGAATTAGGGGCCCAATAAAAATCTGGGAAGTAAGCTATTCCCAAGATGTTCCAGTTTACAAAGAATTAACCGATAGAGAAACCAACATCCCTGGAGAAAATCGTTGGGGAATGTATGATTATCTTTTTAAATAAAATACCATGAATGCAAAAGAATTTTTAACTCACAGAATAAGGGATTTTGATGCCTCACTTAGAACAAATAAAAAATTAAGACTTTTATTTTATTCTTCTCTTCGTCCTTTTCTAAGACTATTTAGAATAGAAGAATCAGGTAATTATTTAATTCCTTCAAGTAAATCATCTCTTGAAAAATATCGCATGTTAAATCGAGCAAAAACATTAGATTTTCTATTTTCTTCAAAGTTCTATGAACCAGAAACCACTAGATATATTAAATCATTTAATGGAAAAACTTTTTTAGACATTGGTTCTCATATCGGCAGATTTGTTCTTCTTGCTTCAAATAATTTTCAAAAAGTTTGTGCTATAGAACCAAATTCTTCAAATTTCTCCTCCTTGAACAAAAATATCTCATATAACAAATTAAATAATGTAAAAACATTTAATTTTGCAATTTCAGACAAACCCCAGGAAGTATTCATGTCTGATTTTGAATCTAACACTGGTGCAATTAAGATTTCCTCATCTGGAAAAACAAAAGTTAAAGCAATTCCTCTTTCTGCTTTTATGACTGAGGCAAAGCTTTCTCCAAACGACATAGACTTAATTCTCATGGACGTTGAAAATGCCGAATTAGAAGTTCTAAAAGGAGCAGATACTCTATTAAAATCAGGACACACAAAATTCATAATCGAGTCATTCAAACCCGAGGAATTAACCAAACTAATGAACAAATATGGTTATAAAAAAGTAAAAACTTTAGACTATTACAATCATGTCTTTATCAAGAACTGAAAGTTCTTGGACAATATTCCCTAAAAAGAATTATCTCACTATTAAAGAATAATCTTTTTAAACCCTCTAAACAACACAATTCTATGATAAACGGAAAGAAAGTCGCTTTAATTTTTGGTATAAGCGGGCAAGACGGTTCATATTTAGCAGAAATTCTTCTGGAAAAAGGATATCTAGTCAGAGGAGTAATTAGAAGAGCTAGTTTTCCAAATACTAAAAGAATAGATCATTTAGACAAATATGATGAGATACACGGAAAAACCGATGCTTCTCCTTTCTTCTTGCTTTATGGTGACCTAGGAGATGCTACAAGCATAAGAAAAGTTATAGAAAATGTCAAGCCAGATGAAATCTATAATCTGGGAGCTCAAAGTCACGTAGGAATAAGTTTTGATAATCCTGAATCAACAATAAATTATAACTCTCTTGGTCCATTGAGAATTTTAGAAGCTATAAAAGATATGAATTTAAAATGTAAATATTATCAAGCTTCATCTAGTGAAATGTTTGGAATTTCCCCTCCTCCTCAAAGCGAATCGACTCCTATGCTACCACAAAGCCCGTATGGAGTATCTAAATTAGCAGCATATCATTTAACCAGAATGTATAGAAATGCATACGGCATGTTTGCTGCAAATGGTATATTATTTAATCATGAGTCGCCAAGAAGAGGAGTAAACTTCGTAACAAGAAAGATTACTTTAGGAATAGCTAAGATAGTATTAGGAAAAGAGAAGAAATTAACTCTTGGTAATTTAGATGCAAAAAGAGATTGGGGATTCTCAAAAGAATATATGGAAGCAGTTTGGAAGATACTTCAGCAAGATAAGCCAGATGATTTTGTTATTGCCACTAGAGAAACTCATACTATCAGAGAATTCCTTCAAGAGTCATTCCATTTGTTAGGATTAAATTGGGAAAATTTTGTAGACATCTCAGATAGATATAAACGCCCAGCAGAAGTTCCAGCACTATTAGGGGACCCCACAAAAGCCGAATCAACGCTTAATTGGCATCCAAAAACGCATTTCAAAGAATTAGTAAATATGATGCTTGCTTCAGACTTAAGAGATGCAATGATTGAACACGGATTAACTAAGGGTTCAGAACATCATCCAGATGAGTATTATCTTGATAAAGCTAGAGAACTAGCTAAAAATTTGTAACATGAAGATAAATTGGAACGAGCCTAAATTCGAAGACGAGGAAATTAGAGCAGTATCCGAAGTTTTAAAAGAGGGATTTGTTACCGAAGGAAAGAGATCTTACGAATTAGAAGAAAAACTAAAATCTTTTCTAGGAGTTAAACATGTTATTCTCACCACAAGTTGTAGTGCAGCTATGTTTTTGGCAATGGAAGCAGACAAAATTATAAGAAATTTAGAAGATTATGAAGTCTTAGTTCCCGATCTAACTTTCATTGCTACTGCCACAAGTATAGAACTAGCGGGGGGGAAACCTATTCTGGTCGATATAGACAGAGATAACTTCTGCATTTCGCCGGAAGATATAAGAAGAAAAATTACTTCAAAAACGAAGGCAATTATTCCAGTACATGTTTTAGGAAGAAGTTGCAGAATGCAAGAGATTATAAATATTGCAGAAGAGTTCAACTTAACAATTATAGAAGATGCTGCAAATGCACTAGGTTCAAATTATAACGGAGATAAATTGGGAACTTTAGGTAAGATGGGTTGTTTTTCTCTTCAAGCAAACAAAACTATTACTTGTGGTCATGGAGGATTTATAGTTACTAATGATGATAAATATAACAATATTTTAAGAAGATTGAAAGATTTTGGCAGATTAAATAAAGAAGAGGAATTTCACAGCATACTAGGATTTAATTTCAAATTCACAGATATACAATCAGCAATAGTTCTAGAACAATTAAAAAGGTTACCCTTAAGAATAGAAAACTTAATTAAACAAAGAAAAAGATACGAACAAAATTTAAGAGATATAAGTGCAATTAATTTTCCTAAAGTAGACTATTTTGCAGGAGAAGTACCATTATATGTAGATATTCTAACCGAAAAAAGAGATGCGCTAAAGAATTATCTTTCAAAACTTGAAATAGGTTCAAGAAAATGTTGGCATCCCTTACACAGAAATCCTCCTTATAATTATCAAGGAAAAGACTCTAATTTCCCTAATTCTTGTCATATTTCTGATACGTGTCTATGGCTTCCAAACGGAAACAACATAACCTTTGAAGAGATAGATTATATTTGTAATAAAATAAAAAAATTTTATGAATGACTCTTGATACAGACTAGATTTAATCCTAGAGGTATTCCTTTTGGATCCATATGGGGAATGTATGCTGCAGAAAAATCATCATATCCCGACGGAAAGAAGCTTCTCCAATCATATCTCGCAACATTAGTAAAACCTGCAGATTCTAGCACTTTCTTTAATGAATCATAATCATAAACGGTTTTATGGTATAATATTTCTCTTCCCCTTTCCGTTTCTATCTCTATTCTCCCAAATATCGGTCCAAGAATACCTTTGCCATCTACATCATGATATTTTTGATAAACTTTTGCAATACCTTCAAAATCAGGAACAGACATTCTTATAACTCCTCCCTGCTTAAGAACCCGTTTCCACTCAGCCAAAACGTTTGGAACTTCAGTTATTCTATCAAAATACTCAAAGGTACCACAAGAGTATATTTCATCTGCAGAATTATCGGGAAACATAGGCAAGGTTTTTATATCATGATAATAGTCAATATGTTCATGCTTATCTAAATCAACATGAACATAACCTTTAAGAAATCTTTTGCCACAACCCAGATGAATTTTCATTCCTTAAGAAACTCCTTGGATTCATTAATCTTATCCTTAGGAATTATAGTCTGAGTAATTCTATATGTATCTGCTTCGTAGTCTTTTCCACCCCTTATTCCTTGGGTGAATACTACGAATTCATTCTCCTCCACTATCCTCAGTGCATGAATTTCATTAGGAGGAGTAGATACCAAATCTCCAGTTTTCAATAAAATCATTTTTGCAGGTTCATTAGAATCAAACGGTTTATACCAATACTCAAGGGCACCCTTAGTTATTAACATATGCTGGGTAGTATTTTTATGATAATGATCTCCTCGCAATGCTCCTTTTTTTGAAGAGATTATAGACACATGCTGAATATTCTGATTATAAAATATATCTGCAATTTTGCCTCGATAATCTTCATGCAACTCTAGAGGAGGAATAACTTCTCTCCAAACATTAATCTTTTTCATAAATAATGTTCAATTTCAAGGTATTTAAATATTATTACATCGGAGCAATAAACTTTATCTTAGGATTAATCTTTTCAAGGTTAGGCTTCAGTTTATCTATTAAATTCCAAGATAACACCAAAGCATATGGCTCATCAAATTTAGAAAATATCTCATCATTTACAATAGGTATTCTTGTTAACGGGGTATATTTTCCTTGTTTATGACTAGAGGAATCAGTTACATAATTTATCACGGTTTTATTTAGTGCATAAAAATTAAGAAAAGTATTTCCCTTTGCAGGAGCACCAACTGCAATAATAGGGTATCCTTTTTCTTTTAACTCATAAATTTCTTTCAAGAAAGAATTTCTTTTTTGTAATATCTCTTGCATTATTAGTAAATATTTATTTTTATTAAACAATCCTTCATTATCCTCAACTTGAATCATTTTAGATACATTATCTGACTCAAAAAATCCAGAATTATGCAACCTCGCAAAAATCCTTAATGAACCCCCATGATAATTTACCTCTTCAACATCCGTAATAATCATACCGACTTGTTCGAGAAGTCTTTTAGCAGATTTAACACTATAATAACTAACGTGTTCATGATAAACTTGGTCTATCTTTCTTGACTTTATACTTGTTAACCAATATGGTTGTTCAAATACAAATACTCCTTGTTGAGATAACAAATCTTTAACTCCTTGAACGAAGTTTAAAGGATTATCTGCATGATTAAAAACGTTATTTGCAATTATTAACTCTGCCTTTCCATACTTTTCCAATATCTTATTCGCGGTATTTTTTGTAAATAAATCAACAAAAGTATCAATATTTCTCTTTTTTGCAATCTTAGCCATATATTCAGAGGGATCAACTCCAAGTACTTTAAATCCAGTTTTAAAGAATTGCTCAGAAAGAAATCCATCATTAGATCCAATTTCTACAACAAAAGCACCCTTATCTAAATTAACTTTCTTAATAATTGTCTTTGCATATTCTTCCCAATGTTGAGTTGCAAAAGAAGAGTTAGAAGAAGTATAAGAATAATCATTTAGCAAAAAATATCTTTCTTCAGGCTTAGTCTCACAAGAAGTTTGAACATGTCCGCAATCTTCGCATAAGTCACATATTAATGGATAAACCGGTTCAGACTGACTTAACTTATCTTCAGATATAAAAGTATCTGCGAAAGGGTGAATACCTAAATCAATAATCTTATTCAGATTTTTAGAATTACAAACAAGGCAATTTTGTCTAAACATTCTCTCCTCGAATAAATATTTTATCTGCCACTTTACCATTATAAGGTCCATTCTTATACTCATAAAATAAAGTATCATCCTTAATTACTTCAAAAGAATGTCCTCCTGAAAACAAGACTATACAATCTCCTGGATTTAAGGTAAATTCAGATATTTCTTTATCATCTAAATCGTAAAACTTTCCCTTGATAGATCCTCGAATTATAACCAATGATTCTTGCGTTTTATCCGAATTACGCAACTGAACTAAGTGTTTATGGGCAGAGTATATCTTTTTAGCATTAGCCTTTAGAGATCTAACTTGTAAAAACTCTTTCTCAGACGTTATATCTATACCTGCCGTATTTTGAGCGACCATATCTTCGACTTTAAATATTATCCCCAGAACCTCTTCAGGTTTGATCTTTGAATATACTTTTTCCATAATCAATCTGGAAGTTATAATTTTATAAACCTTTTCATATAGTCCTTAGTCAAATAATAATACTAAACTTAGGGCTTTATGTATTATAATCATTAAAGATACGCAAGCCTTTTAAAACCATCATTACATAATTTATTATGAACAAGATAAAAATCTATCTACAACGTCCTTGGAAGATTTCCGATTCTCCCTATTATCATTATCTATTATCCAATCCTCCATCTAATGTAGAATACATCAATACTCAGGGCAAAAGACAAGGAGTAATAGAAAATCATAAGAAATTTAGATTAATAAATAATCTAAAAGGATACATCAAAAAAGCATTTAGAATATTTTACAAAGGATTTCCAAATGCACATTATACATTTTCCAATGAAAAATATGACTTAATTCATTGTGCGCATTGCATGAGCCTAAATCATAGTCCTTGGATAATGGACATAGAATTTGTAAATCAATTTTGGGCGTCAGGAAATGCATATCCTAATAAAAAGAAAACAGTTTTAAAAATACTTAAAAATAATAATTGTAAGAAAATTCTCGCTTGGACAGAATGGACTAAACAAGGCATTCTAGAAATACTTCCTGAAATTAAGGATAAAATAGAAGTGGTTTATCCTGCAATCCCCTCCCGCAATATCAGTAAAAAAGAAAACAAAGACATCACTTTATTATTTATCTCCAGAAGATTTTATTTCAAAGGAGGGTTACATGCACTTGAAGTTATGGATAGACTAACAAAGAAATATTCTAACATAAAAGGAATAATTGTTTCAGATACTCCTCGAGAAGTGATTTCGCATTATTCTCAAAACAAAAATATCTCCTTCTTTGAAGTTATGCCTCAAAAAGAATTAATGAAAAAAGTCTACCCTCTTGCAGATATATTCATTTATCCATCATACACAGACACATTCGGTTTTGGTTTAACAGAAGCACTTTCATTCGGACTTCCAGTAATTACAGTCGACGGACAAGCAAGAAAAGAGATTATTCAAGAAGGCAAAACCGGATTTGTTATTCCTGCACCTAAAAATTTAGATTTATATTCACTAAAAAATCAAGAAAAAACAATTCAAGAAATAGTGAGCAAAGCATCATTATTAATTGAAAATAAAACTCTAAGAAAAACTATGTCAAAAAACGCCCTAAATGAAATCAAAACTGGAAGATTTTCAATAACAGAAAGGAATAAAAAGCTTAAATTAATCTTTCAGGAAGCGATAAGATGATTATCTCAGAGATGGGCAGAGGATTAGGAAATACTATGTTTGTTTATGCCGCCGCCCTGTCATTAGCAAAGCACCATAAAACAGAATTAGAATTAGATACTACCTTTTTAAAATCTTGGCCTAGATGGGAAAAATACGGAGGCCTATGGGAATTTGAACTAGGTAGGTTCAATATTACTGCAAAGGAAGCATCAAAACAGGAAATTAGAAGATTTATATATCGAACAGGCTTTCGTCCAATAGACAAGATAATTAGAAGGTATAACTTATTTGAGAGAAGGGTTTATAGATTTCCCAGCAATGGTTCATTAAAAGACTTTTTCAATCTCCCAGATAATATATATCTTTGGGGTTATATGGGGAGAGAAAAGTTTTTCAAATCAATTAAAAATCAGATTAAAAATGAATTTACTCTAAAAGATGAATTCAAAGCACCAATAAAATCAATTCTTAAAGAAGTTACCAATTGTAATTCGGTAAGCATTCATGTAAGAAGAGGAGATTTAGTAAGATTAAAACAGTTCAGGCCCCTAGATTTATTGTATTATCAAAAGGCAATAGATTTAATTAAGAGCAAAGTAAAGAATCCTTTATTTTATGTTTTTTCTGATGAGCTAAGCTGGTGCAAAGAAAATTTAAATTTAGGAGTGAAATTAAACTTTATTGAAGGATACAAAAGTTATCAGGATTTAGAAATAATGCGTTCATGTAAAAATAATATTCTTGCAAATAGTGCATTAAGCTGGTGGGCAGGTTATTTAAACAATAATCGGAATAAAATTGTTATTGCACCTAAAGAATTTACAAATCTTGCAATAAAAATCAATCCCCAAGATTTAGCAGATTTATCTCCAAAAGACTGGATAAAGATATAAAAACCCTTATTTCTAAAACTTAGCATGAGAACTTGTATTATAGTCCCCATAAAAACATTAAATAAGCGTCTCCCAGGTAAAACTTTTAAGTTACTAGACCAAAAACCATTATATCAATACCTGTTCACGACTCTAAAACAGGCATTAGATGAAAAAATAGTAGACTCTATTATGATTGATTCATCTGACAAAGAAGTTTTAGAAATTGCACGCAACTGGGGTTTTACCCCTTCAGAAAGACCTGAAGAATTTAATTCAGATACAACTGCCGGCGATCAACTAATTTCTAGAGTTATTTTAAATCTAAGCGAATTTGACATAATCGGAGAATTTCATATTACTTCTCCATTTCTTTCTTTAGAAACCATCAAAAAGGCAATAATCACTATAAAATCAAATAACTCATTAGATTCAGTTTTTGGAGTAGTTCCTAGATATAACCGATTTTGGATGAAAGAAAAACCTATTAATCATGATACTAAGTTTCTAATAAGAACTCAAGATTTAACCCCCGTTTTAGAAGAAGCAGACTTTTATTTATTTAGAAGAGAGTCATTTCTTAAGTTTAACAAAAGAGTAAGTGGGATTATTGAAACAATTCCAGTATCTAAAGTAGAGGGAGTAGATATTGACTATTTAGAAGATTTTATTTATGCAGAATCATTACTGGCTGCAAATCTAGTTCCAAATTTTGCAAGACTCAATCAAAAGGCTTAAAAAACATTCAACTATCTGATTTTATGGATAATCTAGTAATAGTGGGGGTTGGAGATTTATATAATAGGTTTGTAGAACATGCTCTAAAATATATGGTTGATAAGAAAGAATTGAATGTTCTTGCTACAATAGATATTAAAGATAAGCCTAAAGATTCACTTGATTGCCCGCATATCCTAAGAAAAAGCAACGAAAAATTAAGTGTGATTTTGGCGCCTCTAAAACAATTTAACCCTCTAGTCTTTTTGGGGCACCCAAACAATCTACATCTTAGCGATGCAAAAGACTTACTTTCTAACGGATTTAAAGTGCTTATAGAAAAGCCTTATGCTATTAATAATCAAGAGCTTAAAGAGCTACCTCTGCTCATAGAAAAATATCCTGAAAAAATTGTTCTTTTAGATTACTATCTTAAAAGAAAAGCAATTCCTTTAATGATATTAGGAGGAATAATAGACAAAGACAGCTTTTATCTAAATGAATCAGATATCTGGGAAAAAGATACATCTCTGTCTAACATTAAAGAATTATATTCGACATTTGATGAGATAATTGGAAAACCAAATTTAGTCTATATCGGGCTTCTTGAGGGAGCAGAGGATTCTGCAAAAGTAGAACATAGAGGAGAGCATATAATTAATTGGGAAAAAGGCGGGGGAATGATTCAAGACTTAGGACTTCACGCTTCAGCATTACTTTTTGCACTTGAACCATATATTGGGAAGATAGACAAAACTTTTTCAAACGGAACTGTAAAAATAGCCAGAGAGAAAGGATACATTGTTTCTGCTCAACAGAAATATAACCTCTCCCTTGATAAACTTGGGGAAACCTATGCAGAAATAAAACTTCAAACTGATAAATCTGCAGATATAATTATAAAAATTGGTAAGTATCTTCAAAATAATCCTGTAGAAAAGAAGATGTTAATCAAAGGAGATAAAGGAGAATTAAATATGGACTTTTATACAAATACTTTTTCAATTAAATCAAAATCTTCCAAAATTAAAAAAACTTATGTTCTCAATAACAATAAAAATATGAGATATTATCCAGTAATTCAATCTGCTATTAAATTATTCTCTTCTAATCCCCCTTTATCTTCAAATCTAAAAAATATTCTTCTTTCTGCACAAGAATTAGTTATAAGTATTAACCATAAAGCTAAAAATTTAAAAAATATAGGAATATATGAAAATGGACAAAATCATCACCAAATATTCGGAGTAAAAAATGAAATTAAACCCTAAAATTGTTATAACCACTTCTACTTTTTCAAAAAATGAAACATTAATGGAAGAACTTAGGAAAAGCTTTTCTAATATTGTTACTAAATCTAAAGTTGGAGCATATACTCCAGAGGAACTATTAGCAGTCTTAAACGATGCAGATGCTGGAATAATAGGCTTAGAAATAATTGATGAATCTGTTCTCAAACACTGTCCAAATCTAAAAATATTATCTAAATTTGGAGTGGGGCTTGATAACATAAATATCTCAGATTGTGAAAAAAGAGGAATTGCTATAGGATGGAAACCTGGAACAAATAAAAGATCTGTAGCAGAACTTGCTCTTTGTTTTATGTTATCTTTAACTAGAAATGTTTGTAAAACCTCAAATCAACTTAAACAAGGAATTTGGAATAAAAACGGAGGAACTGATTTAACTGGAAAAACAGTAGGAATAATTGGTGCTGGAAACGTTGGAAAAGAACTTATTTCATTATTAAAACCATTTCACTGCAAGATATTAGTTAATGATATAATTAATCAAAAAGATTATTACTTAAAAGAAGGCATAATAGAATCTACAAAAGAAGAAATATTCAAAAATTCTGATTTTATTTCCCTTCACGTTCCTTTAACAAATCTCACTTCTAATTTAATTAACAAAAAATCATTTAATCTTATGAAATCTTCCGCTTTTCTAATAAACACTGCAAGAGGACAAATAGTCAATAATGACGATTTACTTTTAGCTCTCAAAGACGGAAAAATCGCAGGTGCAGCCATCGATGTATATTTAGAAGAACCTCCTAAAAATAGAGAGCTCATAGAGCATCCAAATTTAATTTGCACACCTCACATTGCTGGAAATTCAAAAGAAGCAGTTTTAGCTATGGGTTTTGCTGCCATAGATGAGTTAAAATCTTTTTTTAAAAATAAATAATTTAATTCCTAGTGTTATTTAACTAAAAATGGATGATATTTAGAAATATCTTCAACTAGAGGCACTTTGTTAATCCATTCAAAATATTTCTTTAATCCTTGCTCAAGAGTATATCTTGGTTCCCAATCTAAATCTCTTTTAACCTTAGAGATATCTGCATGAAATCCATTGGTATCTCCAGGAGTTCCTTCTGAAATTATTACTGGATAATCTTTAGATTTTCCAGATGCCTGAATTATTTGTTCTACAAGTTGAGATACAAAAACTTTTTTCCCAGTAGACAACACATACAAATTATTAAATGTTTTATCACAATCATACGCTTTCAAAAGAGCAGCAACAGTATCCTCGACAAATAAGAAATCTCTAAATCTGTCTAATCTTCCTCGTACATTTATCGGTTCTCCTCTCCAAACAAAGCTACAAAATATACTAACCATTCCCTTCTTAGTAAAATTAAGATTTTCTCCTGGCCCATAATTATTAGTAAGTCTAAATATAGTATACTTAGTCTCAGAATCTCTCAATAATTGCTTAATGAACAACTCTCCAGAATATTTAGATACTCCATAAATCGAATCTGGGCTTATAAGAGTTTCTTCATCTACTATTTCTTTACATGCAGAACCATAAACTGCGCTGGTGCTGCTATATATAAGTCTCTTTATTTTTCTATTTTTACAATAATTCGCAATTAACCAAGTACCATAAGCATTAACTTGAATATCCGAAGAAGGATCTCTATAGGAATCTTCGCCAGAAGTTTGTGCAGCAAGATGATATACTCCATCTATATGATAACTATCTAATACTTGATATAAAAATGGATTAGTTATATCTAAATTGATAAATACTGCCCTAGGATTCACATATGCAAGCCCTCCCTTTTTTTGCAAAATATCTACAATAATAACTTTATTACCTCTTTTAATAAGTTCTTCTACTAGATATGACCCTACAAATCCTGCCCCGCCAGTAATTAATATAGTTTCCACCCAACTTTATCAAGTATGTCCTATAAAAAGATTTCTATAGAGGACTTTGAATAACCTCCGATTTCAAAACATTTTATGGGGTTTTCAAAGGACTTCTTAGAGGATTTGAGGGTTTTTCCAAATCCTCTATATTTTTAATTTAGCAGAGATTACTTTTTTATAGAATTCCGACACACTTAATCCATTTGGAAAGAAAAACATTTTTCCTCGTTCATTTATATATTTTTTGAGTATTTTATTCCAACTATTTAAATCTCCTCTTTTTTTAAATAATCTTTCTATTTCCTCTAAATTAGAAAAATAATCTTTAATATCCCAAAGATTTGACCAAAATTCATCCTTAAATCTAAAGATAGGTATTTCATAAAGAAGAGATTCATAAGCAACTGAAGTATTATGCACGATTACAAAATCGCTTCTTTTCAATAAATCTGGTATGCTATCTTCTTTATTCACAAAATTAAAGCTCCCAATATTTAAAAATTCAGAATAATTTTCAATTTTATCAAATGGATGTAATTTCAGATTAAATTTTATTTCATGGTGTTTTTTTGAAAATTCCCTAAGTAAAATTAGTAATTTTTCATTACTTTTCCTATATGCCGGGACACTAAAAAAGAAAGTCGCTTCCCTCGGTTTGAATTTTTCTTTTCTATTTTGTTTGGGTAAATCATACTTAGGGTTACCGACAACTAACAACCTTCTAACATCTTTTATGCATTTACTTTGTATATCCTGACTACTCTTTCCCCACAGCAATGAATAGCCCGCAATAAGGTTTTCATTTTGAATAATAAATGGACTAAAGTTTTTATTATTATTCGATAAGAAACCATGCTGAAGAGTAAAAGTCGGAATATCCTTCTTATTGCATATAGACGCTAGAATAGTCTCTTCTCCCATCGAAGAAGAAGAAAAAGATAAATATCCTCTAGGAGCATATCTCTCAATAATTTTCTCAAATTCTTCAATCTGCATACATCTATAATACGTTCTTGCAATAAAGAAAAAATAATATTCTCCCAGCATTTCTTTCAATCCAGACTTTTCAAATTTTTTCCATAAATACAGAAGTAAACTTATTTTTGGAAATCTAAAACTATTTCTAAGAAATAAATTTTTTTCTTTAGCAGTATATGCATCAATCCAACATAAATCTCCTTTGGGAAATGCTTCAACAGACTTTTTAACTAACTCATAATGATCCTTTCTTGCCATAAAATAACTAACTAGTAGTTTATTCTTTTTTCCACTAGGGTAAAAGTTTTCTTTAAAAAATAATGCCTTTATCTTCATAAGATTTCTTTTAAATTTGCTAGGTTCTTCTATCTTGTCAGTATGAGAAAAATAATAATAAGGATAAATCTCCGTAGCCATTACAGGCCATAGGTTTATTCCATTATACTCTATCTTAGAATAAAACTCCTTCATTCTTCTTAAATATCCTATTTTATCGCTCCAAAGTTTCATATTAACAAAAAATATATTCCCTTATTAAATCTTTATGAACCTCTACCAGAATAAAACTTAATACACTCTTCTAATCCCTTTTCTAAAGTATATTTAGGAGTCCATCCTAAACTCCTTAATTTAGTAGAATCAATAAACTGCTCTTGCAACTCCATGAGCTCAACGGGTCTTTCTACAACCTCAATATCTCTTTCAGAATCCTTCCCCATCAAAGTACATATTTTCTTCATAAATTCTCCAATACTAGTATATTCTGTTCCGCCACAACAATATATCTCCCCGGCTTTGCCTTTTTTCCCCACCAATACAAATGCATCAGCAACATCATCAACATAAACAAATTCTCTTATTTGCTCTGCAGAATCCTTCCATAACATCGCCTTTTGTCCTTTAGATAATCTAGAAATAGATTTAGGAACTACCCTAGAAAAATTATAATCTCCTGGACCGTAAATATTTGAACAAGCAACTATTTTAACAGGAAGTTTAAAATTATTAGCAAAACTTAAAGCGACTAATTGTTGGCAAGCTTTTGAGGTATCATAAATAAATATTGGACGTAAAGGACTTTCTTCAGTATAAGGTACAGGAGCATTTCCAAAAGCTTTGTCACTTGTAGAAATCACTATACTTTTTACACTATTTCCCCACTTTCTGCAAACTTCTAGTATATTAGTCATACCCATAACATTAATATCAAACGTAGTATATGGGTCATTAGCACAAGTTCTAGTTATCGGCCAAGATGCTAAATGATATATCTCTTCAATTTCATGTTCCACTATAACTCTTCTTATTAAATCTTGATCTCTAATATCTCCTTTAATTGCAATATCAGGATGATGTTCTAACTTTTTCTTTACATTTTCTTCTTTATCAATTCCAATAATAAAATGTCCTTCTTGTTTAAGTTTTCCAATCAAAGCATTAGCTAAAAATCCTTCATGCCCGGTAATAAGAACCTTCATGAGGAAGTACGCCTAAGACGTTATTTAAACATTATTATCCAAACAGATAATCTTAAAAGTAGTCTTTTCTTCAAAAATCTATGAAAACTATTCCCTTGTCCATGCCAGACATAACTGATTTAGAGATAAATTCGGTTATTGAAGTATTAAAAAGTCCAAATTTAAGCCGAGCAAAAAAAACAGAAGAATTTGAACAAAAACTAGCAGAATTAACTAATCATAAATATGCTATCGCAGTTAATAGTGGAACTTCGGCGCTCCATTTATGTGTTAGAAGTCTTGGGCTAAAAGATGGAGATGAAGTAATAACTACTCCCTTTAGTTTCATAGCATCAAGTAATTGTTTACTCATGGAAAAAGTTAAACCTGTTTTTGTAGACATAGATGAAAGAACATACAATCTAAAACCTGAGCTGATAGAAAGTAATATTACTTCAAAAACAAAAGCAATTTTAGTAGTCGATGTATTTGGTTTTCCTGCGGATATGAAAAGAATTAATGAAATTGCAAAAAAACATAATTTGTTTGTAATCGAAGACTCTTGTGAAGCACTCGGCACAAAAAAAGATGGAATTCCCGCAGGAAGCCAAGCAGATGTCGCTACTTTTGCATTTTATCCTAATAAACAGATAACTACTGGAGAAGGCGGGGCAATAGTTACTTCAAATGAAAAATTTGCAAAATTATGCAGAAGTATGAGGAATCAAGGGCGCCCAGAAACTGGAGAATGGCTAACCTACGAAAGAATGGGGTATAATTATTGGATTGATGAAATGAGCTCAGCATTAGGATTAGCTCAATTATCTAGGTTATCTGAGATTTTAGAAAAAAGAAGTTCGGTAGCTGAAAAATATCTCTCAAAATTAAAAGATGTTCAAGGAATAATTCTTCCTCATATTGATAAATCTGTAGAAATTAGTTGGTTTGTTTTTACAATTCGAGTAAACGAAAAAATAAGAGAAAAATTAATGAAATATCTTCAAGAGAATGGAATTCAATGTCGAGCATATTTTTATCCTCCAATTCACTTGCAGGATTTTTATAAAGAACAATTTGGATTAAATGAAGGAGATTTTCCCATAACAGAACAAGTTTCAAAAGAGACAATTTCTATTCCTTTTTATAATAACCTTTCCGAAGAAGATATAAACACCGTAGTTTTAAAGTTAAAGGAAGGAGTTAATAAACTTAAATAGTATCTTAAAAATAAAATGAATGTTGACAAATTAATTTCAAAATCTCACAACAAAAAGTTCATATTTAAGAGATTTAATGATCTATTTGCAGAGGATATAACTTTTGATCTTCATATGCATACGAATCAAACCGATGGTTTAAATAGCATAGACGAAATGATTGCGGCTGCAGAAAAATTAAATCTTAAGACTATAGCATTCACTGAACATGTAAATTTAAAGAACAATTGGTTCTTAGATTTTAAAGAGCAAGTACAAAAAGCAAAAGTTGGAAAAGGAATAGATGTGTTTACAGGAATAGAAGCCAAAGCATTAGACTTTGAAGGAAATATTGATGCATCAGAAGAAATAATTAGCAATGCAGAATTAGTTATAGGTAGTGTTCATAGATATCCAGATGGTCATGGGGGATTGATTGATTTAAACGATTTGCCTAATTTAGGTGAAGAAAAAGTAGCGGAGCTCGAATTTAAATTAGCCATGGGGATATTAAAAAATAAAAATGTTGATATCTTGGGGCATCCGTTTGGAGTATATTCAAAATTTTTCACAAATTTTCCAGAAAATTACTTAAGGAGTCTTATGATAGAATCAATAAAAAGAAATAAAGCTATTGAGATTAGCACAAAGTATAATATTTCGACTGGTAAGATGCTTTCTTTATTAAAAGAAATAAATCCTTTTGTTTCTATAGGATCAGATGCTCACAAAACTGTAGACATATTTAAAGATTTTAATAAGATAATTGATGTAATCAAACAAAAAGAAATTAATATTCTCGTAACTTCTGCAGGAAGTGCTATTTCTCAAGGGATAATAAAATCAATAAAAATGTCTAATCTAAAGGTTAGAATAATTACCACAGATGTTACTCCATTTGCCGCAGGGCTATACCGAGGAAATGTAGGATATCTTGTTCCTTATGCTAAACAAGAAAAAGAGTATATCGAGTCAATAATAGATATTTGTAAAAAAGAGAATATTTCAGGCATACTAATCGGTCTCGACTATGAATTACAAGTGTTATCCAAAAATAAATCTAAGATTGAAAAAGAAACAAGTGCTAAAGTGATAGTCAGCAATCCAGGCATAATTAAAATTTCAAATGATAAATGGCTAACTTATAAGTTTTTATTAGAGAACAATTTACCAGCAATTCCTTCAACACTTCATCATAATATCAATGAATTTATTGCTAATGAAGGATTTCCATTGATAATAAAACCTAGAATCGGGGACTCTTCAAAGAATACGTTTATTGTAAGAACTAAAGAAGAATTAGACGAAAAACTTAATATTCTAATGAACTCAGTTAAATCAAATCCTTGGCTATCTGAAGAAGTTTATCCTATAATTCAAAAGTATATGGGCACCGAAGATGAAGAATTCACTTCTTCAACAGTTGTTTTTGATAAGAAATGTTACGGCGTTGTTTCAATGAAAAGACAAATGAGATTCGGAGGGCATACTACCAGAGCAGAGATAAATGATTATTTAGATATTAATCAGTATATAAAAAGTGTTGCTGAAAAATTAGACTCTTTTGGTCCATGTAATTTTCAGTCAAGAGTTATAAATGGAATACCTTACATATTTGAAATAAATTGTAGATTTTCTGGAACTATTTCCTCTTGTGCTATTGCTGGATTTAATAGTGTAGAAGCATGTATTAGAAAGATATTATTAAATGAATCTATTAAAGAACTAACTCATAAAAATGGAGTTATGTTAAGATATTTTAATGAAGTATTCATTCCATTTAGTGAAATTGAAACTATAACTCGAGAAGGGAATATAAAAAACCCTCAATCTGAGGTCAATAATAGTTTTTAAAATGAAGAAAGCATTAATAACTGGGGGCACAGGATTTCTCGGAAGACATTTATTAGAAGTACTCGTCAATTCAAAAAAATATGAACTTACTGTCTCTTTTTCAAACATCTTAAAAGAAATATTGCCTAAAGAGGTAAATGTTATAAAATTAGATTTAACTAAAGATCAAGATATAGAAAAGCTTCCCTACTTTGATATAGTTTTTCATCTAGCAGGCAATATAAGAATAACCGGCAAAGACACTTTGGAAAAACACGAATCTATTAATTCAGAAGGAACTAACAAGTTATTAAAAAAATGTATTTTAAATAAAATTCCAGAATTTATATTTATATCTTCTTGTGAAGTATACGGATCATTGTTAAAAGAAGATATTACTGAAGAATCTAAGATCGAGCCTTCTAATGATTATGGTAGATCTAAGATGCAAGCAGAGAGATATTGTAAAAAATATTCGGATAAGATAAAAATAATAATTCTTCGTCCATCTTACATCTATGGAGAAGGAATTAGCAAAGAAAGAATTTTTTACAAAATTATTAATTCCGCGTTAAACCAAAATAATATACCTTACCCTCCTTCATTAGGAGGAAATGATTTTATCTATGTTAAAGATGTAGCTCAAATAATTTATGATATTTCAAATCTTAAAAATTTATCAAATTTCGAAATTTATAATATTTCTTCTGGTAAGTTCACTTCAATGTTAGAAATATTTGAAACAATAAAAAAGTTAACTGGAAAAAGCTATCTTCCTTATATTTTCAAAAAAGAAGAGGCAGAGATAAGAAGATTTAGTTTTAGTGCAAATAAGATAAAGTCTATTGGCTTGGTTCCGAAATATTCTTTAACTGAAGGATTAAAAGAGATGTTGCAATTCATGAGAGATAAATAGAAAAAGCTTAAAAACGCAGTTATGTAAAAATAATCATGGATATCAAATCATTTAACACACCAATATTATTAATGGGTTTTAATAGACCTGAAAGCATAAGAAAAGTATTAGCTGAAGTAAGAAAAGCAAGACCTAAACAGATTTTTCTTGCAGTAGATGGTCCAAGAACAAAAGAAGAAGAAAAAAAAGTCAAGCAAGTAAGAGATATTGCTAAGGAAATTGATTGGCCTTGTAAAATAAATACTTTATTTCAAAAAAAGAATTTAGGATGTAGAAATGGGGGAATAACTGCAATAAAATGGTTTTTTGATAATGTTGAAGAGGGAATAATTCTAGAAGATGATGCAATTCCTACTCCTGATTTTTTTAGATTTTGCGCAGAGATGCTAGAAAAATATAGGCACGATAATAGAATAATGCACGTATCTGGTTGCAATTTTCAAAGAGGATGGCAAAGAGAAAGATATTCTTATTACTTCTCTAGTTATACTTATATGTGGGGGTTTGCAACTTGGAGACGTGCACGTAAAAAATACGACCCTGAAGCTAAGTTATATCCGCATCTAAAAAGTAAAGGATACATCCGAGATCTCTTTCCAAATTTTTTCGAGAGGAAACATATGGAAAGAATATTAAATACAGCATATTATAACAATAATGACGCTCCAGACACTGAGTGGCTATATTCAGTTTTTATCAATAGCGGGCTTAGTATAGTTCCAAACAAAAATTTAATAAATTATATTGGATTCACGGAAGATTCTGCGCATACAAAAAGCGAAGATTCATTTTTATACCAACCTCCTTCAGTTATTGCTTTTCCTCTAAAACATCCACCATTTATAATAAAGGATATCGTTGCAGATAGACGTTACGTAATCTGGTTGCTTTTGAATAAAATCAAGAAATATCTATTTTTCAAAACGGGAATATGCAAGTTATTCTTCAAGTAATATCACTTCTTTCTCAGCACAAGATAAACCGATTGGGGTTGTAATTTATCAATAATCCTTCTTGCATGGTATTTTTTATTCCAAGAGAACAACCTAGACATTAATCCATCCAAGAATACAAGTAACTTTGAATTAGTACCTTCCGTATTACCTGCAAGTCTTCGTGTTAAAGGAAATAGAATTCTATTTTCAGCAACTATTTCCAGTCCATTCGATTTAATCAATTCATGCATGATTCCTAAAGGAATTCCTCTCTCTCTTTTGGTAAGCCCGTGCCTAGGCTTATTCCAATCTCCCATAGAAACTGTTGGTTCTCTAATCAGCAAATATCCTCCTTTATTCAAAACTCTCACCAGTTCAGAAAATACAAAACTAACATTAGGCACATGATGAATGACTCCCAAACAAGTTATCAAATCAAAATAGTTATTCTCAAAAGGTAATTTTCCTTGTATGCTAGACTTTACATAAACTGGCGTTTTATCTCCTATCTTCTTAGCCCTTAATTTATCTGAAGGTTCAACAATGTAAACTTGCTTAATCTTATTTATAATCGGTAAGAATTCATCTCCGTAGGCTGCACCAAATCCAAGAACCCTCGGAAATTTCGTAATATTATTCAATTTACTAAACCCATATTTTTTATTAAACTCATGAAATTGGTAACTATATTTTTTAATTCTTTTTTTTACTATTCCAGAATATCCTTCTTTTTCATCATTATACCACTCTTTAATTTTTGAAACATTAAAATCATCACCATATAACTTTTCTCCTGAAAAGAATTCTTCTTTCATAGTAATCTCCTAAAAATTCCAGTTAATTTCTTTTCTGCAACCGAAATTTCAAAATTCGCTTTAAAATATCTTCTTATTTTTAAAGCATTAGAATTATCTTTAATTTCTTCTATTTCATTAACCATATTACTCCAATCTCCAATCTTGAATACTTTTCCAAGATAATTCTTGGTTATAATCTCTTTTATTGCACCATTATCATATGCAAAAACTGGTATTCCAAACATAAATGCTTCCAATATCACTAAAGGAAAAGATTCATTCTCATATGAAGTAGGAAATATCATTAAATCACTTTTAGCTAGCAATTCCTTTTTCTTCGCTCCATAAATTCCACCCAAATATCTACAATTATCCTGAAGATTATTTTCTTTAAGATAATTTTCCCATTTTGCTTTAAATTTCAAATCACTCCATTGCCCACCAAAATAGCAATTATATTTTATTTTCAAGGATTTACAGATTTTTAATACGTCTAATGCTCCCTTAGACTCAATCATATTTGAAAGATAAACTATATTTAATTTATTATTCTCTTTTCTCTTTTCTAAAATCTCTCTAAATTCCCTTTCTCCAATCAAATCATTAATACCATTAGGTAATACAAAGACATCTTTCTTATCAAATAATCCTTCAACTTCAGAATACAACAAGTTAGATAAAATAATCATTTTAGTATTATTAAATACAAATTTGGAATATAGATTTTTAATTACATTTCTAGCATGGAGCTGAAAAACTATTTTTCTTCTAAAAATCTTACATAACAAAACTAAAAAACTATCTCTATAGAAAGCCAATCCATTTGGAGCAATTTCAAAATAAACTAAATTCGGTCTAAACAGTATTAGTTTATATAATAAAATAAATGGAAGTAATACAGTCATAAAAATCTTGCGCATACTAAACTTTCCAATTTCTTCAACTTTCTTAGAATAATTTATTTTTAATCTATCGATGTCAAAGTTCTTCTTAATTATTTTACTATTAAAATATGATTCATTCATCATAGCCGCTCCATGCACGGGGGGAACAAATCTTCCAATAAATAGAACTTTAGATTTCATTTCAGCCTCACCTGATTAAGATACCCAATAGAAACAAAACTTCTCCAGACTTTTTTCTTGCTATAATGAAAGTCAGTAATCAATCGATATAGCCATTCAATTCCCAATTTAGATATCAACTTAGGTGCTTCTTTTTTCTTCTGAATTAAGAAATCCATTGCCGCGCCCACATTAAAGAAAAATTTTGCTTTAGTTTTTCCAAATAAATCTTCACTGTGAATATTCTGCTTAGGACACCCGATTCCCACCCAAACACAATTTGCCCCAAAATTATTAATCATTTCTGCAATTTTGTCAACTTCCGTTTTACTAAATTGAACTTCAGTTATATGTGGAGGGTTATAATATCTAATTTTGTTTTTATTCAGGTAATCAAATCTTTTTAAAATTTTATCTATATCTTGTTTTTCAAATCCAATAAATAAATGTTTATACTTGCCTGCCCCTTTATTTTCAAAAAACTCCTTAGTAAACCTCGGTCCTTTTAATCTTCTAACAATTCTAAAATTGCTTATTGACGCCCAGAGGGATAAAACAAATCCATCAATTAAATTAATATTTTCTTTCCTCAATATCGCCTTTCTAAATAACGGCTGGTTAACAAACTGATACAAATCATGAGAATTAACAAAGTTAAATATTCTTCTTTCTTTCAAGCATAATAACTTTTCAATTTCTTCAAATTTCAAAGAAGAAACAACTAATCTTTCCATAAATAATACTCTCCTTTTAGTTATATAAAATTAACCTATCTAGTTTTTGTAACTTGTTCTTCTATCCAGCTATATGTTTTTTCCATTCCATTTCTAAGCGAATAATTTGGAGCCCAACCCAATTTTTCTCTTATTAAGCTATTTTCAGAATTTCTTCCTCTAACTCCCAGAGCATTTGTAGCTAAATTATGTTTTAACTCAATTTTCTTACCGGCTATCTCTGCAACCATACAGGCAAGGCCATTAATTGAAATATCTTCATCAGAACCAATATTCACTGGCCCAGTAAAATCGCTATCCATAAGCCTTCTTATCCCCTCTAGGCACTCATCAATATACAAGAAAGACCTTGTTTGATTTCCATCTCCCCATACTTCAATGGTTCCTCCCTCTTTAGGAAGCATAGCCACTTTTCTAGCCATCGCTGCAGGAGCTTTTTCTCTTCCTCCAGTCCAAGTTCCCTCTGGTCCGTAAATATTATGAAATCTTGCTATTCTTACTGGTACTCCCGTATTTTTCATCATAGTTAAATACAATCTTTCACTAAACAATTTTTCCCAACCATATTCTGAATCTGGTCCAGCTGGATAAGCATCGCATTCTCTAAGCCCAGGATGATCTACTTCTTCCTGTTTACTTTGAGGATATACACAAGCAGATGATGAATAAAATAATTTTTTAAATCTTCCATGTAGATTAGCAAAATTAAGATTAATCATTGCAGAATTATGCATTATTTCTAAATCATGTTCTCCAGTAAAAATAAATCCTGCTCCACCCATATTTGCTGCAAGTTGATATACCTCATCAAATTTATCTCCTTTAGATAATTGGAGTACAATTTCGCAGTTTCTTCCAGATTTCAAATCAAGCACATAAAACTCATCTGCTTTGGTTTCAGAAAATTCAGGATATTTTAAATCAACCCCTCGGACCCAAAATCCCTCATCCTTAAGTCTTTTCACCAAGTGACTTCCTATAAACCCTCCTGCTCCACAAACCAAAGCAGTCTTTTTTTCACTCATCAAAAAGCAAGCTCATTTATATTATTTAAGCTTTATTGTGATGTCAAGAACGTTAAACCCTTGCTTTTAAGCCATGACGTTCTTGAGCATAGAAAATCTTTAGATTTCTCTATGCCCGAAAACTAGAAGTTTTCTTGGCATCCAAAGCAAGAATGCCTATCATAAATTCTGACGTTTAAGTAGAGAGGGCATATCTTGCTTTTGATATTTTGCTTTCGACCCTCGATACAAAATAAATAGATAAATTCCTCTACTCAAAACTGTTGCAATTGCCGCGCCCATTGCAGCATATACGTGTCCATAAACTATCAAACTTTGAATGAAGAAATAATTTAATCCTATATTCAATAGAATTGCAATTCCTAACATTTTTGCTAAAATCATTGTTCTTCCTTGAGATATATAGTAATTAGAATACAATCCAATAAATGGATCAATAAGAATCAAAACTGCGAATATCCTTAAAATATTAGTTGCTGGAAGATAGTCCGAACCATATAATATCCATATTCCCAACCAAGCAAATATTAAAACTCCAATAAGAACTATGATAGAAATATATGCAGTAATTAAAAATGATTTCCTAAATGCCCTCTTTAATTGATTTCCAGTTATCCTTGAAAATATCGGGAATAATACTGCTGCAAAACTAGCCAGAGTCATAATTGCAGTTGCAAGATTTAACGCAGCTGAATAATATCCTATTGTTTGTGCTGCTACAACCCTTCCTAGCATTAGCATATCAATACTTCCAAAGAAAACTCCGGAGATAACCGTAGCAGTTAATGGAATAACAAATTTATTTACTTCTCTTTTTTTATTTTTATCTAATTCCTTAATTTCAAATTTAGGTCTTTTTATAAATAAATATGCTAAAGCAACAAAATAAGAGATAGATACTGATAGAAACATAATCACAATTATTAATTCGCTAGATTGTGATAAACTATAAAATATTGTCAATGGTACAATTATTAGTCTTAGACTCTGAAGAATTATTTCTTTATACATAACTGTTTTAAAATCATTTTTAGCTTGGAATATCGCAGAATAAAAATTCATCAAGCTAACTATTGCTAAATAAACAATCCCTGCAATTAAAGCAAAGAATAAGGGTTTTCTATAATACTCGGCAATATATTTTGCAGAAAAAATTAAAATTACTGAAACAATTCCCAGCATAAATATTTTTATTTTTAATAGATAACTGTAATATCCTCCTTCCAATCCTTTTTTCTTAGCAAATGCTCTTGACAAAAAGACAATTGCTGCATTTCCTATTCCTAAATCTGCAAATACACTAAACAAAACAATAGTGCTTAAAGCTAAATTATACAATCCAAACAATTCAGGCATAAGCATCCTAGCCAGAATCATAGTAAATACCAAACTTCCAATTTTTCCAATCCAAGAAGTAGCAAGATTATATGTGCTATTCTTTATCGCCATTCCAGTATACCCAGAAAAATCCTTCCTCCTAATTCTATTCAAAATATCTAGTCCTTCACCAATTCCTTCTCTAGCTAAATCATATGACTTCTTTGTAGTAAGCTTAATCCTTTCTCTCATTCTTAACCTCTATTTTCTTGTATAATAAACCTTATTAATAACAAATTTTCAAGTTTTAAATGGTTTTGGTTAAAATTCTCGGAGGAATAGACTTACTTGCAGCATTAACATTTCTACTCCTAGTTTTTGGAATTCACCCCCCTATTCAGCTAATCCTTTTCTGTGCAGGCTTACTTTTACTTAAAGGAATGTTTATAATCTCTGGAGACGTACTAAGCGTAATAGACATATTTTCTTCAATCCTTCTTTTAGTTTCATTATTATTTGCTATTCCATCAATATTAGTCTGGATTCCCGCATTTTTCTTAATTGCAAAAGGAATAGTCAGTTTTCTTTAAGCAATCTCTTTTGCAAGCCAATTAAAGAAAAAATATTCTCGTCTATACATATATCCATTATCCAAAAAGGCAATAACATCTAATAGAGAATGGAAAGTTATTCCTATAAAAACAAAAAACATTGGAAAATAAAATATTCCCAAAAGGGCGATTAATGCATGAAACTCAAGAGTATGAAATAAATGAAAATCTCCCTTTCTTTTTATTCCCTTTGCTTTTTCCTTCTTCATAATCTCTTTCTGTTCCCTATGATATGCAAATGCTTTGAACAATCCAATTTTTCCAGTTTTCATTACTGCCTGAACATAATGGTCAAAGTCAATTAGAAATGAAGCAAAGAAAACAATCGCCAAATTCATCCAGCCAAGTTGAGGAACAAAATATCCCAATCCTAATGTAAAAATTGCTCCTAACAAAATGTGCCATCTAGGTAACATATCTTTCAATAAAATAATAAGCTTAAATATCTTCTCCTGCATTTTTATCATATTAAATACTCACTAATTTTATAGGAATTACCACACCAGCATAGGCAAACGGCTACATCCCAAATAGATTTTTGAATAGAAATCTAGATCATTAAATGCA
>ERZ1292640.577-Hain-H43-02um-R1-577-length-30129-cov-7_pt1 | contig 30129 bp, 22 predicted proteins | sample MGYA00564404_ERZ1292640 | MGnify/ENA primary metagenome ERZ1292640 (study PRJEB36523, sample SAMEA6512636) | groundwater metagenome | collected 2019-01-08 | study: AquaDiva: Metagenomics assemblies of 32 groundwater samples | reverse complement strand
GTGATGATCACTTCACCTTCAATAGCTTGGCTCACGCCAAGCATTGGCCCTGGCCCTCAGCCAGTTGGAGCATCTCGGCTATGGCGCGGACGCCGTGGCCAACGGTTTGGAGGTGCTGGAGGCGCTGCAACGCATCTCCTATGACCTCATTCTCATGGACTGCCAGATGCCGGAAATGGATGGTTATGAAGCCACGCGCCATATTCGACAGGCGGAGCAGGGGATGGCCCATAGAGGCAAATTGAAATTCTCTATTCGTATCATCGCCATGACGGCCAACGCCATGCAAGGCGACCGTGAAAAATGCCTGGAAGCCGGCATGAACGATTACATCAGCAAACCGGTGGAGGAAGAAGCGCTCCAGGCGGCCTTGGAACGATGGGTGCCGCCCGCGGCCAGTCGCGCCGTGGAAACGGCGGCGGCCACGCCGCCTGCCGGCCAGGAGCCCGCCGCCAAGCCCGATCCGGCCCTGGGCGCAGAAGCTGCCGTCGGCGCGCCGCCGCCGGACGAACCTCCGGTCGATATCAAACGCCTGACGAAACTGGTTTTCGGCAATCCAAAGAAACTGCGGGAGATGATCGACATGTACCTGACGCAGGCCAATCTTATTGTCACCAATCTCGGTTTGGCAGTTCAGGCGGGTAACGCTGCGGAGGTGGCCAGCCTAGCCCACAAGTGCGTCGGTTCCAGCGCCACCTGCGGCATGAACGCCGTCGTTCCTTCCCTCCGCGAGCTCGAACGGCTGGGCAAGGAAGGCAAGTTGGATGGCACCCAAGCGCTGCATTTGGAGGCGAGAAGGCAGCTCGACCGCATCCAGCAGTTTCTGACCGAGCACATTCGAACGATGGAGACGGATTTGTCGAGTTGAAGGCAGGACCATGAAAAGAATTTGCCTGATCGATGATGATCCAATCATCACCCATATTTACCAGGAGCTGTTCCAGAGAGAGAATTTCCAGGTGGATGTGGCTGCGGATGGCGAGATCGCGCTGCAAACGATCAAACAAAACACGCCCGACGTCGTCTTGCTGGACCTGATGCTGCCCAAAGTCAACGGGATCGAGGTCCTGAAACGCATCCGCGCCGCGCCCGCCACCCAGAAAACGCCGGTCATCGCGTTCACCAGCACTTACTTGAGCACCTTGCTGGAATCAGCCTGGAAAGCCGGCGCCACCAAATGCCTGACGAAAACAGACTGCACCTCGGATCAATTGCTCAAAGTGGTGCGCAGCACTTTGGCGTACGCGGATCAGCCCGCCTCATCCCCCGGCGCCGCCCAGGCGCAGGACTTGCCTCCGCGCAGTCCCTCAGGGCTCGAAGCGTCTGCGCCTGCGCTCCACGACACCGCCATCGGCACGCTGGGAACTGACGCGGACAGAACTTTTTTCCAGGCGGAAGTCCGCAGGTCCTTTTTGCAGAGCGCGCCCCAGATACTTGTGGCGTTGCGCAGCCGGCTGCAGGCGTTTGCGCGCAGTGACGTGGACACCGCCACCCGCTTGCTGCAATTGTTCGAGTTGTGCCGCGCGGTCCATTCTTTGACGGGCAACGCCGGCATCGCCGGCTGTGGCAAGGTCGCCCAGATGTCGAGCGCACTTGAGACACTGCTCAAGGAGCTGTATGAGGAGCCAAAAAGCATCAATGTCTCGACCTTGCGAACCGTGGCTCACGCCGTCGATTTCCTGTCGGTGCTGATCTCCCAGGTCGCCAAGCAGAATCCGGAGCCGTCCATGCCGGCGCTCGTCCTGGTGGTCGATGACGAAATCATGTCGCGCTGGACGCTGTGTTCGGCGCTGGAAATGGCGAATTTGCGGTCCGTCTGTCTGGATGATCCTCGGATTGCCCTGGCGGTCCTGGAGCAAAACCGTTTTGACTTGATTTTTTTGGACGTGGAAATGCCCGGCAAAAGCGGTTTTGAACTCTGCGCGGAACTGCGCACCTCATCCCTGAACAAAACAACTCCGGTTGTTTTCGTCACCGGACTGACTGGCTTTGAAAGCCGCGCCCGTTCCACCTTGAGCGGCGGAAATGATTTCATCGCCAAACCGTTTCTTTTGATCGAACTGGCCGTGAAGGCGCTGGTCTATGTGCTCAGAGGCCAGATCCAGGATGCCCCCCCCAAGTCCGCCTGAACTCGCAGCCTCCGGCCCTTTGCCTCCCAGCAGTTTGGGGTCACATCTCAACATTCAACAAATGGCTGGTCTTCCCGAATGCTGGTCCGGGATTCCGGCGCGCGGCGGCGGTTCCGGGCGCGTTCTCAGCCCGCAGACGTCATGATTCATGCTGCGCTGGAGCATGATTTCAGTCTGTTACCGTGATAACGAGTCGGTTGCGCGCGGAAAAGAGGCCTCGGTCGAAGTTTTTCGGGAGCATTTGCCCTCTCATCACGTCCAACGAGAAGGAAAGCAAACGTGCTTTGCATCTCAAGTTTATGACTCTAACAAAAGCGGTTAACGTGGTTTGCCTCGCGGTCTTGTTTGGCTTTGATTCCAGCATCGCGCAACCGGCTGGTTACGAGCCTCTCAAGGCCGAGGCCGAGAAATTTTATGCCGAGGGTTCGTTTGCGCGCGCCCATAAGATTTACCTCAAAACAGGCAAAACCAATCTGCCCCCGGCGGAAGCGCGCTGGGTCGATTTCCGGGCGGCAGACGCGCTCTGGCGCTCCCGAGCAGCGACGCAAGCGTCCGATGCCACCGCGTTCGATCAGGCTCAGCATCAGTTGGAAGTGTTGGTCCGCGACCTCGACCGTGCCGAGGAACGGGACCGGGTTTGGGCGGAAGCGCAGGAATCGCTGGGCGCTTTTCATTGGGAGCGCCGCCAGGTCCGCAACTGGAGCGAAGCCTGGCCACACTACCAGGCGGCGCTCGAGTGGTGGGCCGGCGCGGCTGACATCGAATTGGCGCGCGGGCGATACCTCCAGATCGTCTGGACCATCGCTCGACCTCCCCAGTCGGAGGACTATTATTTTTACGGCTATTACGGCAATGCGCTGCCGCTCGAAATCCTGGAAAATGTCCTCAAAATCGCGCGCAGCGAAAACGACCTGGCCCACGCCCATTATCTCATCGCGATGACCCTCCGGCAGCAAGGCGGCGATGGGATGCAAGTGCAGCGTGTGCCGGAGGAATTCGCGGCCGCCCTCAAGCTGGGCAAGATCACTGATTGGTACGACGATGCGCTTTACTTTTATGCGGAGTGGATGGCGACGGGCGGAAAGTGGGTCTTCAATGAAGAGGGCCAGGCGCGGCAGGAGCCGGACTATGTCCAGGCCCTGGAACTCTTTCGGCGCCTGACCCGGGAGTTTAAAAAAGGTGAAACGCGCTATTACGATCAAGCCGCAGAACAAATCAAAAATATCATTGGTCCCACTCTCGATGTGGGCGTGGAGAACATTTTTCTGCCGCAGTCCGAGATACAGTTTCATCTCCACTGGCGCAACCTGCCGCGCATTGATCTGGCGCTCTACGCGGCGGACCTGGCGCGCGATGTCGAGTTGCAGGGCGCTGAGGCGGGCAGCGGCGATTGGATTCGCAAAATCAACCTGGCGGGCCGGGAGAAACTCAGGGTGTGGACGAAAGAAACAGCGGACAAAGAAGACTTCAAACCGGGAAGCGACACGGTGCGCCTCGACAAGAAACTGCCGATGGGCGCTTACGTTCTCGAGGCTAGGGCTGAAGGCTTGAGCGCGCGCGACTTGATTTTGGTCACCGACACCACCCTGGTTTTGAAAACTTCGGGCCAGCAAGCCTTGACCTATGTTTGCAGCGCGCTCGACGGATCGCCCGTGCCCAACGCGGCTTTGAAAGTGTGGGAGCGCTATTACGACGGGAAGAAATGGCAATGGCGCGACACTTCCAAACAAGCCGGCATCGACGGCCTGGCGGTGTTTGATTTGATGGACACCGCGAACAATGTGGAGCTCTTCGTGACCGCGACCGCCGGCGATCGGCAAGCGTTCAGTGTCAGCCAGAGCCACCCGTACCACCGGGGGCGCGAAAGCTGGCGCATCTACGCTGTTACCGACCGGCCCGCTTATCGGCCCGGCGAAACGGCGCAATGGAAATTCATCCTCCGCCAGTATGACGGCTCCGTCTATTCCACCCCGGCCGGACAGACCATCGAATTTGCTCTTCACGATCCGCGCGGAGCCGAGGTCAAGGAAGAGAAGGCGACGCTCAATGCCTTTGGCAGCGCGTGGGGTTCGCTCGAGTTGACCGAGAAAATGCCGCTGGGCGAGTATCGCGCCACGTTTTGGGAGGCCGGGCGCCGCCAGGTGATCGGCCAGGCGACTCTGTTCCGGCTGGAGGAATACAAACTGCCGGAGTTCAAAGTCACCATTCAGACGCCGCAAGAGAACGGGAGGAAAAAAGCCTTCCGCCTGGGCGACAAGGTCGAAGTGCAAATTCAAACTGATTATTATTTCGGCGGCCCTGTGGTCAATGCCGGCGTCGAGTTGCTCGTTTATCAAAATCCGTTCCAGCATTATTGGTCGCCGCGCCGGGAGTTCCCGTGGTTTTACGAGGATGTTTCGGCGGCGCCATATCGCCCGCGGGGTGGCCAGGGCGAAATCATCAAGCGCGAAACACTCAAGACCGACGCAACCGGCAAAGCGCTGCTCACGTTCGATACGCCCCTCGATCTCGGTCAGGATTTGCAGTATCGGATCGAAGCGCGGGTCACCGACGCATCGCGCCGGGAAATCGTCAGCAGCGACTCGGTGCGAGTCACCCGCCAGCGCTACTACGTGTATTTGAACCCGGCGCACAATCTTTACCGCCCGCAGGACAAGGTTGTGGTGGAGGTCAAAGCTCTTGACGCCAATAACCAAACCGTGCAGGCCGAAGGCCAGGTCAAGCTGATGCGCGATTATTGGTATGAAATCTGGCTCGATCCCGACGGCCAAGAGGTCAAGGGCGATGAATTGAAGGCGCTTCGGGAAAAGAGCGCCATTTTCCCGCCGCCGCCCAAGGAAGCGCGTGACCATCCCTGGCAGCTCAAGTTCCGCGGTTACGCGCATGACGAAATCCTCACGCGCACACTCAGGACCGATGCCGAGGGCAATGCCGAGTTCACCTTCACTCCCGAACGCGAAGGGTACTATCGAGTGGCTTGGACGAGTGAGGACACGACCGGGCGCACGACTTTGCGCGCCCCGCCGATTCGCGCTGAAACCACCGTGTGGGTCTGCACTGGAGCCACCACCGAGATTGGCTATCGCCATGGCGGACTCGAACTCATCATTGACAATGACACCTTCCGCACCGGCCAGACAGCGTCCGTGATGCTGAGCGCGCCCACGAACGATCGTTATGTCTTGTTTAGTATCGAGGGCGAAGACCTCTACAGCTACCAACTTGTCCATCTAAGCGGCACGGTCAAGCTGATCGAGGTGCCCATTGCAGAAAAGCATGTGCCCAACATTTTCCTCGGCGGTGCCATGGTCAGCGATAGCCAGATTTTCATCGACACCAAGCAAGTGATCGTGCCGCCGGCGCAGAATTTCCTAACGGTCGAAGTCCGGCCGGACGGGGAACAGTACCAGCCGCGCGAGGAAGGCACGTTGGTCATCACAGCCCGGAATCATGAGGGCAAACCCGTCTCGGCGGAGGTCGCCCTTGGGCTCACGGATGAATCGGTCTTTTACGTTCAGCAGGATTACGCGGGTGATCCCCGGCAATTCTTCTTTGGCAACAAACGGCCGCACCTCATTCAAACGCACAGCACGTTTTACCAGAAAAGTTATCGGCGATTGATCGAAGGGAAGGACAAGGCATTGGTGGATGAGAGGGAGGCCGGCCTGCACCGGGATCTCGACCTCTACTCCGATGATTATTATTCCGCCGGGAACCGGCCTGAAGATGTGGCGCTCAAAGGAGCTATGAACGAGAGGCTTTACTTGGGTGCCGCGCGCGCACGTTACGGCGATTTCGCCGGGGCAGGCGGGGAAGCCTTGGTCATGCGCTATGGGCTGGCCAAGGCCAAGGCCCCGATGGCACTGCCGATGATGGAAGCGGCTGCTGTTGCTAGCGCCCCCGTGGCTCGGACTGCCGCCGCAGAGTTAATAGATCAGTTGGGCGCCGCGCCGACTGGGCCGGAAGCCACGATTCAAGTTCGGAGTGATTTTCGTTCGACGATACATTGGCAGCCTGATCTCGTGACGGATGCGGATGGCCAGGCCACCGTCAAAGTGAAGTATCCGGATTCGTTGACCAGTTGGAGAGCAACCGCGCGTGTGGCGAGCCAGGCCAATCAATTCGGCATCGCCACCGCCGGCACCCGCACCCAGCAGCCGCTCATGGTCCGGTTGCAGGCGCCCCGGTTCTTCGTGGTTGGCGATTTGGCCACGGTCTCCGCCGTCATGAACAACAACACCGATGAACCGATGGCGGTGCAACCTTCCATTCAAGCCGATGGTTTGGTCATCAGCGGTTTTTTCGACAAAGGCCAGTTGGTTAAGGACAAGCTTGGACCCGTGACCATTCCCGCCCGTGGCGAAGCCAGGATTGATTGGGCGGCTTCTGCGCAGCAATCCGGATCGGCCAGAATCAAAGTGGCGGCGAAAGGGGATCGGCATGGCGATGCCATGGAAAAAACCTATCTGGTCCACGAACATGGCCTGGAAAAATTCATCGCCAAGTCGGGCAAACTCCGTGGCGACGAAGTCGTCGTCAGACTTGACCTTCCCAAAGAACGCAAGGCGGACTCGACGACGCTCTCGGTGCAGGTCACTCCCAGCCTGGCGGTGACCATGCTGGATGCGCTGCCCTATCTGATCGATTATCCCTACGGCTGCACCGAACAAACGATGAGCCGGTTCCTCCCTGCTGTCATCACGGCCAAAACGCTGCAAGACCTTGGCCTGCACGCGGAAGATGTCATGAACCGGGCTTTTGGCGGGATCGAGCCGCCGCACGCCGGCCAAACGCAACCGCAAGGGAAGAAAGACTTGGCCAAACTGAACGAAATGGTGCAACAGGGCCTGGACCGGCTTTATGATTTTCAGCATGGCGATGGCGGCTGGGGCTGGTGGAAAGAAGGCGAGAGTGATCATTTCATGTCGGCTTACGTCGCCTGGGGATTGACGCTGGCCCGGGACGCCGGCGTTGGCATCAAAGCCGATGCTCTGGAGCGGGCCGTGAATTTCCTGGCCAAGGAACTGGTGGAGGAAGAAACGAGCTACGATCAGCAAGCTTGGATGTTGCACGCCCTGGCGGTTTTCCATGCAGCGTCCAAGAGGAATCATGCCGGTGAGTTTCAAGCCAAAGCGTTCGACAACCTCTGGACGAATCGCGACAAGTTGAACGCTTACCCGCGCGCTTTGCTGGCCTTGAGCGCTCATCACTTCGGGTTGGCCGACAAAGCCAAGGTGCTCGTCGAAAACCTGGAGAACGGAGTGAAAACCGACAATGCTCCCGACACGTCCGTTCTGATCAATCCTTCAGGCTCCAACTCCCAAGCCGCCACTTCCAATGCCCAACCTTCAATCCTCAATTCTCAACCCTCAACTACGACGGGCACCGCTCATTGGGGCGAGGACGGCATTTCCTGGCGTTGGTCCGAGGGCGGGGTGGAAACGACCTCATTTGCGTTGCGCGCCCTGCTGGCCATCGACCCTCAGAACAAACTGATCGAGCCGGTAACCAATTGGCTGATCAAGAATCGGCGCGGCGCGCAATGGAGCAACACCCGCGACACCGCCATCACGGTGCTGACTTTGAATGATTATCTCCGCCAAAGCCGGGAGCTGGCGGCAGACCTCGAATTTGAATTGCTGGTCAATGGAAACTCCGTTGTCCGGAGGAAGATAGCCGGCGCGGACGCTCTGAGCGCGCCGAGCCTGTTCGAGGTGGACCGGAAACTCATCAAGGATGGCCCGAATGAAATTCGCCTCGTGCGGAAAGGCGGAAGCAGCCCGGTCTATTTTGCTGTCCACGCCAGATTCTTCAGCCTCGAAGAGCCGGTCACTCCGGCTGGCCACGAGATTTTCGTCCGGCGCCAATACTACAAATGGGTTGGCCGCCCGACGCTGCTCAAAGGCTACGTCTATGACCGGCAGCCCTTGAACGACGGCGCAACGGTAAAAAGCGGCGAGCGTGTCGAAGTGCTGCTCACCATTGAGGCGAAGAACAACTATGAATACCTGGTTTTTGAAGATTTGAAGCCGGCCGGATTGGAGGCAGCGCAAGTCCGGAGCGGCCAACCTCTCTATGCCCAGGAACTCAAATCGAGCACGGTAAATCGGCGGTTCAGCACCAATGCGCCTGCCAGTGGCCGCCTTCGTGAGAATGCGGCAGATGAATCCACCCGCGCTGTCACCCGCGCGGCCACAGCCGCAATCCGCGATCCGCAATCCGCAGTGGATTCCACCGGCCGGACGCGTTGGGTGTACCAGGAGTTGCGCGACCGCAAGGTGGCATTATTCATCGACAAACTGCCGGAAGGCGTCTGGGAAATCCGTTACGACCTGCGCGCGGAAGTTCCCGGCCAATTTCATGCCTTGCCTGTTCTGGGACATGCCATGTACGTGCCGGAGATTCGCTGCAATAGCGACGAGGTACGTCTCCGCGTGCAGGACACGCCGTAACCTGAAGACTTTCACCGACGCGGAGGCGGGTCGCTTTGTGGACAAGGAAACAGTTCTGAGCGGAGCGAAACCGTCGTCGCGTCGGCTCGCTTCCCATGAACCTCCAGGTAGGGCGCGGCCAGAAGGCGCATCACGCTTCGATGCCCGCCGCTTGCCTGAGGTCGCTCCAGCCTCGCTCGGCCAACCGTTCTTGCAGCCCGGCCACCATTTCCTTCACCACCCCCGGGCCTTCATAGACTAGGCCAGTATAGACCTGGACCAACGAGGCGCCGGCCGTGATTTTTTCCCACGCATCGGCGGCACTAAAAATGCCGCCGACACCGATGATCGGCAATTGGCCTTCGGTCTGGCGAAAGAGATGACGGACGACTTCTGTGCTGCGAGCGCGCAACGGTTTTCCACTCAACCCTCCCGCTTCGGCGTAAATCCGCCGCAATACGGGATCGTTGGTTTCGGGCCGCGTGATCGTGGTGTTGGCTGCCACGATGCCGGCAATGCGCCGGGGTCCGGCCAACTCCAAAATCTCATCCAGAGCCGGGAAAGAAAGATCGGGTGCGACTTTGACCAGAATCGGCCTTAGGGATTGCGGATTGCGGATTGCGGATTGCGGATTTCTCCGCGTCCTGTCGCCCACTGATCTTGCCTCCGACAACGGATCGGGGCTACGGAGAGGATGTGTTCTTGAGCTTTGATCGACCGACCGGGCGCTCTGGACCATGCACTTGGAGCTTTCGGCGCGGTTGACTTCCTGCATGGCCGCCAAAATGTCATCCAACGCCGTCTTATCCTGAAGCTGGCGCAGATTGGGCGTGTTCGGCGAGCTGACATTGACGACAAAGAAATCCGCGTATGGCCAGAGCACGCGCAAGGAATTCGCGTAATCCTGAGCGGCTTCTGCGAGTGGCGTGATTTTGGATTTGCCGAGGTTGATCCCGACCGGGTGCTTTGGCCAGCGATCAGAGGCGCGCCACTCGGCCAATGTCGCCGCAAACGCTTCCGCGCCCGGATTGTTGAATCCCATCCGATTGACCAGTGCTTCATCGGGGATGGCCCGGAAAATACGGGGTGGCGGATTGCCGGGCTGCGGATGCCAGGTGATGCCGCCCAGCTCGCTGAAGCCGAATCCCAGCGCGGCCCAGGCCGGGAGTGCTTCGGCCTGCTTGTCCATGCCCGCGGCCAGTCCGACCGGATTGGGAAAGGACAATCCCCAGAGCTGGACGGGCAACGCTGGACTGCCGAAGAAAGACTCCAGAGCCTCACAAACCAGTTCGTGCCGGCTGGCCCAGGCCAAGCCCTGCAACGTGCGATTATGAATCTCTTCCGAATCCTGCGCGAAAAGCGCCGGACGAATGAAAGTGCGATAAAGCCATCTCATAAACCGCGACCTGAAACGCTGCCACAAGCACGACCGATACAACACTGATTAAAGCGAATCCGGCTTTCAGGAAAGAAGGAAATTGCGTTGGGCGTTCAGTCCTCCTAACGGCGGGACAAGTTGCAGGTTGTGCAGATTCTGTCACAATTGTTACACAAATTGCACAATCTACTTCGCTGCTGGAGTGCGGATTTTCTGCAGCGCCTGCTGCGCTTTTTCAGAGACAAACTCACTTCGGTCCTCGAGCTTGCGCTCCAATGCTGGAATGGCGGAGCTGGCTTTGGACCCCATTTGGCCCAAGAGATGGGCCGACCAGCCGCGCACTTTAGAGTCTTCGTCCTCCAGCAATGCCACCAAACGAGGGAGGCACCGATCAGAAGCCTGCCCCGTCCGTAAAAGAGCTTGCAGCGCGCTGAGGCGCACCGCCGGCTCCGGATCCTGCAACGTGTCAACCAAAGCCGGGGCGACCCCCTGAGCTACCGGCATAATGGTCCCCAGGGCGCCAATGACTTTTTCCCGGACGGACGCCTGATCGTCCTTGAGGCGTTCGAGAAGTGCCGGGACTGCTTCTTTCGCGGGCAGGCCCATGCTGCCAAGTGTAGAAGCCGCCAGGGCACGCACGCGCGGGATGGGATGTCTGAGGGCCACCACCAAGGCTGGCACAGCACTGGGGCCGATGCGGGTCAAAGCGAAACTGGCTTGCTGGGGAAGGCTTCTTTCCGTGCTTTTGAAAACCTCTAGGAGGGCTGGAACCGCCCGCGCAGCCCTCGGCCCAATTGTGCCCAGGGCGGAACAGGCCAGGGAGCGCACGCTCGGATCGGCCTCATCCAAAGCCCCGATCAACTCCGAAACGGCGGCCGGACCAATGCGCCCCAAGGCCACCGTAGCTTGGGAAGCAACACTCCGGTCCCTATCCCGAAGCGCTTTGCCTAATGCCGGAACAGCCGCTTCGGCACCCGGACCGAGTGCTTCCAAGCCGCGGGCCGCGTCGGCCCGCTCCATGGGAGCGTAGAATGACCGGAAGTGCGGCCACAATTTTTGCCTGAGGCCAATCGAAAACCGGGGCGCGATCTTGAGGTGCAATTCCCGTATCCAGTTTCGAGTCCGCAGCGATTTGACGAGGATGGGAACGGCCTCGGGGCCCATGTCGCGCAAAGCTTCGCCGGCCTGGGAGCGAACCGCCGGGTCGGGGCTGTTCAAATCCTTGGCCCAGGCGCTGAGGGGCCGACCTTGATAAAGCGGTTCCGGCCGGCGCAGGCTGAGAGCCAGCACCGACACCCCAACCAGGACCGTTAAAACGACCCCGGCGATGAACAATCTTTTATGCTCCGGACGCATTACCAAGAGCTTAGTGCCTCCGCAAAATGAGCCGGTGATCCACTCGCCGGGTTTGTTGATATTCCAGTGGCGGCAGGTCAGTGATCGTGGGCGATTCGGTCTCGTGCAGGATTGACTTGGCCAGGGCCTGCAACGCGCTCCAGCGCGGCCAATCCAGGGCGGGCGCATGCGCGATCTGCCGCAGCAGGCTGCGCCACTCGATGATGATGCGGTCGATGTCGCCGGCCCCCAGCAGTTCGTTGATCCAGGCCTGTTTGCTGAGCGGATTCCGGTGGATGCCGGCGACGACCAGTTCCGCGCCGCAGCCGTATTTGGGTGGCACACCGTTTTCCAGGTAACCGGGAATGGATTGCAGCCCAAAGTTTTGCTGGCAAGCCATGGCCAGCCGCCCGGCCCAGCGATTATCCTCGCCGCAAAACCGAAACCCGGCATCGAGGTTGGCCAGATCGTAAATCAGCTCCGGCAAAGGATACGTTTCGTCCTCGAGCGCAGCCGCAATGGCCAGCCCGTTGCCTTGTGAAAAAAAGCTGACGACGCGCCCGCGCAAAGTCGGGACGCCGGCGGCATCGACGAGTTTCAGACGCCGCCAGAGCAGCGCCACGCCCGTGGCAGCGGACAGTTGGCGGCAGACCGGCACCAACGAACAAATCGCGCAATCGGCAGGCAGCACGTCGCGTTCGATTGGTCTCCAGAGCGCGACACCGTGGGAGTCCACCGGCACGCGCATCGTCTGCTCAGCGAGGCTTACTTCGGCGACAATTTTATGGGCGAGATGCTTGAATCGGATCACCGGCAGCTTTTGCAGGGCCAGTTTCTTTTCCACGAGCGGCGCGAGCCTTTCTTGCCAGAGGCTCATCGGTGCCTGGCGGCTGCTCCAATTGGTCAAGCGGCGAATCCATTTGGCGATGAGGATGCGGTTGTCATGCAAACGATCGGCCACGGTGATGGAACGTCCGTAAATCTTGCCGCCGCCGCTTTCGGACAGGACACACAGTTGGCCGGAGCCGATTTTTTCCAGCGCGGCCGGTTCCGAGAGCACCGGACGAAGAGAGAGTGACGGGTGGCGAGTGGCGAGTGGCGAGTGCAGAGAGGCGAGTGAGGCATCTTCAGCCGCGGGCAAAAGAGGAGCCTGGCCTGCCGTCGGCCATTCGCCATTGGCCGCAGCAAAAATTTCTCGCAACGGCTTTTCCATCGGGGCCGGATACGGTTCCCATTGACCCTGGCTGTTGAGCAGCTCGCGGACACGTTTGCGGACGTGGCGGGCCCGCTCGGCGTCGGTTTTCAAGCCGCAAGGCGCGTTGGGATGCTGCAACGAGTCTTCCACGCCCAGGAAAATGGGTTTGGTGGTGAAGAGCCGTTGTTGAACGCGCACGGCTTCGCCAAAGGGATCGAGACCTTGCCGGGCGGCGGCGGCCATCAGGCTGAGCAGCGCGCTCCAATCCACCAGGCCGCCGCGCGCGAGATGGCAGGGGCGTCCATCGAGCAGGCGCAATTCATTGGCGGTGATGAGGACAAAACCCGTTTCGTCCAGGCCACGCCGGCCGGCGCGCCCGAACATTTGCAGGATTTCGTCGGGCTTAAGCGGCTGTTCGAGAAAACCGCGTTTGTATGATTCGCCGGCCAGGGCGACGCTGCGCAACGAGAAATTGATGCCGGCGGCCAGGCCCATGGTGGCGACCACGACACGGAGCTGGCCTGCTTTGGCCAGCGGCTCGATCACACCCGCCCGAACGCCGTAGCTGAGCCCGCTGTGATGGAAAGCGACGCGGCATTTGAGCATCCGGGCCAGGTGCTCGCCGACGAGTTGCTTTTGTTCGGCACTGAGCGCGAGTGGATTGGGCGTGGGCAATTGCCGGGCCAGTTCGGCGGCCATGCTTTCGGCGGCTTGGCGGAGCGGGGCAAAGATCAGGATCGGCCCCAGGTCTTCCGCCAGCGATTTTGCGACCAGGCGGGGCCAGTAAGCGCGAATGCTGCCGGGCACCTGGTAACTTAGGTTATTGGCATGGACTTCTTCCAGAGGAACCGGGCGCAGATCGTGGCGGATGAGAACGGCATGACGGCCCAGGCGGCCGAGCCATTTGACCACGTCCTGGGGGTTGGCCACGCTGCCGCTCAAGAGCAGCAATTGGGTTTTGGGCGGGGCCAGAGCCAGAGCCAGCTCATAATTCAGCCCGCGGTCTTGATCGCCGAGCATTTGATACTCATCGACGACCAGCAGAGCGGGACCGTCGCCTTGAATGAGCCGGTTCTTTTGCGTCTCCAGCGTGGCCACCAGGATGGGAGCGTAAAGATTCTCGGCCAGATCGCCGGTGGCGATGCCGACATCCCAGCCGCGGGCGCGCCACTCGGCCAGTTTGTCATTGGCCAAGGCGCGGGTGGGAACGGTGTAAATGGCCTGGCCCCGGTTTTTGCCCTGATTGGACCAGAGCTCGAAGATGAGCGTCTTGCCGGCGCCGGTGGGGGCTTGGACGACGACGTCGCAGCCTTGCCGCAGTGCGGTGACGGCTTGCTGCTGCCAGAGGTCCGGCATGGTCACCGTGTTCAAGACCCGCAGGTTTTCGAGCTGTTCGGTCATCGTGCCCATGCCGGAAAGATAATCGAACCGGCTGAATGTGAAATGGCGAAATGAAGAAAATCAACCTTGCTGCCCGATCATTTGCGCCCGGTGAAACGGTTGATTGCCGCTGGCGGCAATTGCAGTCGCAACGCCCTGGATACCGTCACCTAAAGCAGACCCATTTGAGCCATCCCATTGGACGATTGCGATCAGGCCAGAGTCATACCACCGAGACGAGCGGCAGGTAGTGTCCTAATTTGGCAACCGGATTGCCTCGAGGCAACGCACGCTGCCAGGCATCCTTCGGTATCTGGCCCAAACGCACAAGCGCTCTTTGTTGATAGATTCCCAGTGCCTGCGGGTGCCGAGTTGAAAAGGCGCGTTGTTCTATGCCGGCGCACGCCCCGGGTTGGAGCCGACCCATCCCACACAACGGTTGGATTTTCCTGAGCCGGTGGGGCGTTAAGCATTTGAGATCAACCCGAAAATCAACCGGAAAAGCTTTTGACACTGAAAGCAACGCCCCTATATTTCGGCGAGCTTGGGAACTGTCTCGCCGAATTCCGGAGGCCAAGCAGACCTGTCGAAGGCTGCCTTTTGATAGCCAGGCCCGGGCTTGCCGGTCCCACTGGGAAATAAGACAGGTCAGGCCGGCAGCGCTGCATGCCAATTTGAGGGCATTTGCCTTGACGGCGTGGCGGTGGTTGAGCCCGTGAATCCGATGGAGTATTGTCTCGGTGGTTATGCGGAACGTTTTTTTAGATTGCCAATCCACTACACCGGTGTTGCCAGAGGTTCTGGAGGCCATGAGGCCGTATTTTGCAGAGAGTTTTGGCAATCCTTCTTCCTTGCACCGGCAAGGCCTGCGAGCCCGAGACGCTTTGGCCAGAGCCCGCACTCAGATCGCCGCGCTGGTCAATGCCGAATCTTCTGATGATATTCTGTTCACTTCCGGCGGGACGGAAGCAGTCAACCTGGCGGTCAAAGGGACGGCTTACGCCAACCAGCGAAAGGGAAATCATATCGTGGTCAGCGCGATCGAGCATCCGGCGGTGCTGCAATCCGTGGAGTTTCTCGAAACGCAAGGGTTTGCCTGCACGCGGGTCAAAGTCAACCAGGAAGGCTGGGTTGATCCCGACGAGGTTCGCGCGGCTCTGACAGACAAAACAATCTTGATTTGCGTGCATCTGGTGAATCATGACATCGGGACCATTGAGCCAGTGAAGGAGGTTGGAAAAGTGGCCGGCGAACTGGGCATTTCCTTCTTCGTGGACGCCGTCGGCGCAGCCGGCTGGCTGCCGATCGATGCACAGGGAATTGGGGCCCATTTGCTGGCACTTTCACCGCACCGGTTTTACGGGCCCAAGGGGATTGGCGTGCTCTACCGCAACCGCCGGGCGCGCCTGGCCAGCCTCCTGCACGGCGGCAGTCAGGAGGGCGGCAGAAGGGCTGGAACTGAAAACGTCCCGGCCATCGTTGGCGCAGGTGTCGCTGCCGAAATCGCTTTGCGCGAAATGCCCAGCCGGATGGCCCACACTGCAAAGCTACAGCAGTATCTCTGGCGCCATTTGCAGGGTGCCGTCCCGTATCTCAAGTTGAATGGGCCTGTACCCGGCCCCAGCCGCATCAGCACCAACCTCAACATCAGCACCGAATTCGTCGAGGGCGAAGGCCTGGCCTTGAGTCTGGACATGAAAGGCATCGCTGTGGCCAGCGGGCCAAGCTGCATCAGCAAAGCCCTCAAGATTCCTCCTGTGCTGACGGCAATTGGCTTGGATCATGCGCTGGCCCAGGGAAACATCATCCTCTCTTTTGGAAAAGACAATACAGAGGAAGAAATCGATTACTTCATTGCCACGTTTGCCAAGACGGTCAATATGCTGCGAAACATGTCACCTATGTGGGATGAATTTGAACGCGGCACGATCGATTCCTGTATCGCTCCCAAGAGGTGTTCTTCATCCGCCGCCGGAGCGCCCGTCCCGGCCCATGGTGCGGCGCGAATAACTTGAGGAACCCATTGGAACCCGGAGATTTGGAATGTTAACGGAAGAACACATCAAGAACGCGTTGCGAACCGTCAAGTATCCCGGCTATTCGCGGGATATCGTCTCGTTTGGCCTGATCAAACAAATCGCTGCCAGCAACGGCGCGGTCAGTGTCAGCTTGCAGTTGACCTCGGGCAAACCGGAACTCGCGCAACAAATCAAAGCCGACTGTGAACGCGTTCTGAAATCGCTTCCCGAGGTCAACCATGTGCAGGTGGAAGTCAGATTGCCGTCGGGCGCGCAGACCGCTCCGGCGGCGCAAAGCCCCTGGTCCGGCCAAAGCCGGGTGCCCGGAATCCAGCGCGTGGTGGCCGTAGCCAGTGGCAAAGGCGGCGTGGGCAAATCGACGGCATCGGTCAATCTGGCGTGCGGGCTGAAGCACCTGGGCGCAGAGGTCGGCTTGCTGGATTGCGACATTTACGGCCCCAGCATTCCCTTGATGATGGGAATTAACGAGCGCCCGACGATCAGCGATGACGAAAAACTGGTTCCGCCTGCCAATCATGGAGTGAAGCTGATGAGCATGGGCTTTTTGCTGGATGGCGACTCGCCGGTGATTTGGCGCGGCCCCATGATCATGAAGACGATCCAGCAATTCGTGAATTCGGTCGAGTGGGGCCAACTCGATTTTCTGCTGGTCGATTTGCCTCCCGGCACTGGTGATGCCCAACTTTCCCTGTGCCAAACGGTGCCGCTGGACGGAGGTGTCATTGTGACCACGCCTCAGGAAGCGTCGCTCGGCGTGGTCCGCAAAGGCATCGCGATGTTTGAGAAGGTTAACGTGCCCATCCTGGGTATCATCGAGAACATGAGCTACTTTACCACCCCCACCGGAGAACGAGTCGAGATTTTCGGTCACGGCGGCGGGCGCGCCGAAGCAGAACGCCAGCGGTGCAGCTTTCTGGGAGAAATTCCTTTGTTTACCGAGATTCGAATTGCGGGCGATCTTGGAGTGCCGATTGTGGTCTCGGCTCCGGAGAGCCAGGCTGGGCAGGCGTTCATCGAGATAGCGGAAACGCTGCGACAAAAGCTCCAATAACCCGCGGTCAACCTGTCCAGATTATGAATTCATCCCCTCAGGAATCTTCGGGAAAGCCCCCCGAGCCTCCTTCCGCAGCGGTCCAAAACCGTCCGAGTGACCCGGTGACTGAACTGCAGATTTGGGAGGCCCTGCGCAACTGCTATGATCCGGAAATACCGCTGAACATTGTTGATCTGGGTTTGGTTTATGATGTGCTGCTGGAAGGCGACCGGGTCGATGTGAAACTCACGCTCACGGCGCCGGGCTGTCACCTGGGCGGCCAGATTGCGGCCGATGTCCAGGCGAAACTGCTTTCGTTGGAGAACGTTGAGGAAGCCAATGTGGAATTGGTGTGGGATCCGCCCTGGCATCAAAGCATGATCTCGGCAGAAGGGCGCAAAAAGTTGGGATTGGATCCTGCTTGAATTTCGTTGTCATCAGATGGCCAGGTGTTACAGTCTGGCGGCAGCGATGAAAAATGAAGGCCTATGTCTAGTGATGTGACCAATGGCAACGATTTACTGAAGAATTCCTCTCTCTACCGGGAATTCCAGGCGGAACGCGAGGAAATCTTGAAGCATAAATGGATCGAGTCTGAAAAGGCGGGTTACGACATCGGATTCGAGAAAGCTTTGACCGACTGGATTATCAAGCACCGCTCGAAATGGCGGAAAAGCCGGCAGGCCGCGAGTCAATAAGCACCGCCGTTCCTTTAAAGGCGATCCGGCGAGGTCGCAAAGGAAACCATGAGAAGAATTGAACATCGGATGACAGGGTTGGTTCGCAAGGCGAGCCGGCTCTTTTTTTATGCCTGAATCGAAAGTTCTTTTGGACGCTGTGGCCGTCCAGCGGGTCCTGGCGCGCATGGCCCACGAGATTGCGGAGCGCAACGACAACAGCTCCCAAGTCGTCCTGGTTGGAATCCAGCGCGGTGGCATCTATCTGGCGCAGCGGCTGGCCGATCTGTTGCAGGGTGTTTGGGGCCATCCGGTCCCCGTCGGCCATATCGACGTTTGCATGCACCGTGATGATCTCGATCAGCATTTGGCGCCTCCGGTCCATCCCACGGCGATTCCTTGCGACGTCACGGGCAAGACGGTGGTGTTGGTGGACGATGTCCTGTTCCGGGGGAGAACCACGCGCGCGGCCTTGGATGCTTTGAACGATCTGGGACGCCCGCGCGCGGTGCAATTGGCCGTGCTGATTGATCGCGGACATCGCGAGTTGCCCATCAAGGCGGATTTTGTGGGAAGAAATGTTCCGACTTCCTTAAGAGAACGGATCAATGTTCAATTGCAGGAGGAAGGCGGAGAGGACGGCGTTTTTTTGGAGCACCTGTGATCTGGAACCGAAAACATCTTCTTGATATTCAATCCCTCAGCGCTGAGGAAATCTTCACCGTGCTGGACACCGCGCGCGCCTTCAAGGCCGTGGGAGAGCGCGTGATCAAAAAAGTGCCCGCCTTGCGCGGCAAAACCGTGGTCAATCTCTTTATCGAGCCTTCCACCCGGACGCGGATCAGCTTTGAACTGGCTGCGCAACGGTTGAGTGCGGACGTGATCAATTTTACGGCGGAAGCCTCTTCCCTGAAAAAGGGGGAGACGTTAAAGGACACCGCCAGGAATTTGGAGGCGCTCAATGCCGACATCATTATCATCCGGCACAGCGCGACCGGGGCGCCTCATTTCCTGTCGCGCTTTCTCAATGCCAGCGTCGTGAACGCGGGTGACGGCGCTCATGAACACCCCACCCAGGCCTTGCTCGACCTGTTCACCATTCGCGAGAAAAAGGGAGCCATTGCCGGTCTTAACGTCACGATCCTGGGTGATATTCTTTATAGCCGGGTGGCTCGCTCGAACATTTGGGCCTTGTTGAAATTGGATGCCAAGGTCACTCTCTGTGGTCCCACCACGTTGGTTCCGCGTGAGTTTGAACAGATGGGATGCCGCATCACTCACGACGTGATGGAGGCCATCCGCCACGCCGACATCATCAATCTGCTGCGCATTCAGCACGAGCGGCAGCGCAAGACGATGTTTCCCAGCATTGGCGAGTATGCCAGCCTCTTTGGATTGAATCAGGCCCGCCTTGCTTTCACCCGGCCGGACGTTGTGATCATGCATCCCGGACCGATCAACCGGGGTGTGGAGATCGACAGTGACGTGGCGGATGGCGAGCGTTCGGTAATACTGGAACAGGTGACAAACGGGCTGGCCGTGAGAATGGCCGTTCTTTTCCTGATTAACGGTGGAAAAGGACCGCAGGAAATAGCGGGTTAAATGCCACAGGCTAAAGTTCTGTCCAGGAGACTTCGTTCCAGGAAGCAACGTTAAACCGTGTCGCGCCACCCGACCGGCCAAGTCTCTCGTCGTAGTGGAAATTGAAATGGCCATTCATCGAGACCGTCTTGGTGACTGTGGCGCCCACACAATCATAAACATCGTTGCCGCCTCCGCCGAGATGGAAGTCGGCGTTGGGCGCATAAATTGTTCCGGTAAAGGCCGCGTTCCCAGTCATTTGCACACTGGTATTGCCGGGCAATCCGTAATAGGAGAACTTGGTGGCGTCGGCATTCTGGTTCATGACACCATTGCCTGCGAGTTGCGCACTGGCGCCGCCCACGTAGAGTTTCAAGCTGGCGCCAGGAAGAATGATGATCTGGCCCTGGCCGGTAATGGAAACATCACCGGTTACGTAGAGGACAGCGTTTCCTTTCACCAACATCTTGGCTTGGCCGCTCATACTGAGGGAGGTCAACTGATAATTCTCGCTGTCAAGAACGTAATTGTAGGTTTCAGTGGAAGTGGTGGAATTGGTCGTTGTGGTGTTGTAGGTGTAGGTGATTGTCTGGTAAGTGTAACCCGTTATGCGGTTATAATCATACCAAGTGCCACGACCTGACGGCGGCCCTGATGTCACCGTTCTGGTGACCACGCTGCCCACATAAGTGCCTGCAGCCGGGAATGTTCTGCTGCTCGTGGCGCTGGTGTTCGTTGTGACTGTGCCGCCGTAGGCAAACGGATATTCTGTTGACGTGTAATTGCTTAGATTTGTGGTTACTCCGCTGGCCGGAGGAGGGGAAGGATAAGTGGTCGTGGTGATGGCGCTGCTGGTGAAGGAGAAGTTTGTGGTGGTGACTGTCCCGCTCTGGGGGGTAAACGCCCCGCCAGCAAATGGCGGCTGAACGTCGGGGAATGATTGATTCATGTCATTGTTATAATGACCAGGTTGAATTCCGGTGTTGTTCCCATCTACCCAGCCCAAATCCCCAACTTGGCCAGCGGCTGCACCGGTCGGTCCCGTGCCGACATAACCGTAATTCTTCCCATTGCCCCCATTGACACTGCCATTCACAGAACCGACAAACCCGTTATCTTTGCGTTTCGCAGAATCGTATCTGCCATTGGAGCTATAACTGGGGTCTTCTGAATCGAAGCTGTCGATTTGGCAAATGCCGCTCATGTTGATATCCCCTTTTGCGACCATGCCTTTCATGCCGCTCCCAAATTTGGTTGTGGTCACGCGAACAGCCCGCCTGACTTCAGTAGTCCTTAACGGCACCTTGGCATAACCGGTGGAGGTAATCACGGGGGGATCGCCAGAGGAAACAGTCACCCAATAGTGGGTGTCTCCAAAATTACGTTCCATGACATATTCGCCATTAACCAATGTCCACCCGTTCACACCGCGGTCACCATCGCCCACGACGTTGAGATGGGTCAACGCCTCCTCAATGCCCGCTTCGCAAGCGGGCATGGCTGAATTCCAGGTTTGCGAACGCATGACCGCCAGATTCTGAGCTTCCACCAGTTTAAGGTAACTCGCCAATGTAAATCCAATTGTTCCAGATGTGACGAGAGCGAGGAGGAGGATGCTCCCTTGTTCGTTTGAAAGGCGTATTCTCATTTGATTATTGCTTACGGATTACAATTTTTGCAGATTGCACGCTTTCCGTATTCACCATCTTGCCCAGAATGCTGCGTGAGCAGAGCCAGGTGACTTGCACGATCTTGGCTGCATTATTTGTCAAAGTGGCGGGATACTGGTCGTAGCTGCCATTGATGGGATTCCGTTGGAAGATTTCGAAGTTCAGGTAATCGCATTCGGTCAGCAGAGTTCTGGTCTCACCTTTGTAGATTTGCGCCAATTCCTTCGTCGCTTCGCTATAACGGAACGTAAGCGTGTTCGTGTGTTCATAGCTGAAAGAAATCTCGTGCGCCGAAAAATCCGTGACTCCATCAGCCTGGCGTATCATTTGCGAAATGCGATCCAGCGCGTTGCGGCTATGTTTGTCCAGGTCCACATAGTTGGATATGGCGGCAAAGCTCCGGGCAGTGTAGAAACTCAGCGAGGCCGTGGCGAGCAAGGCCATGGAACTGATCCCCATCGCCACCATCACTTCAACTAGAGTCATCCCCGAACGTCTTGACCGATCAGTAAATGTAGTTTTGCATTCCATATTCTGAGACGAGCGTTTGCATCTGGCGCTGCCGAGGAACACTGCCATTCGTCCACGTCAGCGTGACGATGACGAGCTTCATGTGGTGGCTGTAACCTGGTGCCACGGGTGCGTTGGTGATTGCGACCGTCCCATAGTAAATCAGGCCGCTGTCCTCGGGGGAGGTGCTGTCGGTATTGCTGCGTGTGCTTTCTCCTCCCACGGGTAGCGGAGGATAAAAAGAAGCAGTGAAAGTAGGAGCGATGAATCCGTTCGAGTTGATTTGGTCCCAAGTATAAAGGCGGATCGTTTCCATTTTCTCCAAAACGATTTGGTTGGCGCGCAAGTTTTCTCTGGCCAAATTCACCACGGCGAAACCGGAAGTAATGCCGCCGTAGAGTGAGAGAAACAAAACGCCCACAATCGAAATTGCGACCAAGACCTCGGTGATCGAGAAGGCTGCATGAGCCGTCTTAAAGCCCGGTTTGCCTTGAGCGCTCGTTTTCATGTCAGCAACCGGTACAAGGACAGATTACTCGGCCATCAAATCTCGTTCCAGGAGGTGATCGTGTAGCCTCTTTTCGGCCCCAATCTTCCCAGGTTTTCGTCATAATGGAAGTTATAGTGTCCGTTCAGTCTGACGGAATCCGTCACGCTGGCGCCGACAAAATCATAGTTATTGTTGCCTCCCCCACCCAAGGTCAAGGAGGCCGACGGCGCATAAATAGTCCCGGTGAATGCGGCATTACCTGACATTGAAACGCTGGTGTTGCTGGGCAGCCCATAATACATGAAATCCATGGCATTGCCGGCGTTGTTCATGACGCCACTGCCGCCGAGGCTGGCGCTTGGACCTGCTACATAGAGCTTCAAGCTGGCCCCGGGCGCAATTTCAATGCGGGATTGTCCCGTCAAGCTGACATCCCCCGTCACGTAGAGGACGGCATGGCCCGTCACCAACATCTTGTTATTGCCACTCAGGCTAAGACTCGTTAATTGGTAGTTGCCATTTCCGACCAAGTAATTGTAACTCACGCCGCCAACGTCGCCTCCGACAGGAGTGAATGCCCCGCCAGTGAAGGGAGGCTTCACATCGGGAAATGAAACGTTCATGTCATCGGAGGACCACCCAGGTTCGATTCCCTTTTGGTTGGCATTGTGCCACGGTTTGCTGCCCACCGAACCATTGGGGCCAATCCGGACGGTTCCTCCTGGACCCGTTGAGGCTTTGCCATAAATATCCGCGTTCCAGACATTAAGCGAATCGACCACCGCTAAATTCGTCGCCACATCGCCATTATCTTTGGCTTCGTCCTTGTCGTACCGGCCGTTGGTGCTGTAGTTCGGGTCCATGGAATCGAAGCTGTCGGTTTTGATGTTGTTGCCGCTCAGATCGATCGTGCCCTTGGCCACCATGCCTTTGGCGAACAGCGCATCGTTGGTGGTGCCGACCCGCACGGCGCGGGCTCGAGAAATGAAGTTGGTGCCCATGGGTTCGCGCACAAAGGCCTGGGAAACAATCTGCGGAGGAGTGGTCGCCGAGATGGTGACGATAAACTTGTCATCGCCCAGATACCGTTCCTTTTTGTACCCCCCATCAATCGGGACCCAATCGTTCGCCGAAAGATTTGTCGCATTGTAGTAGAGGTGAGTCAAAGCTTCTTCGAGCCCTGCTTCCAGAATCGGTATGGCCGAGTTCCACTGTTGGGACCGCATCGTGGACAGGTTCTGGCTTCTGACCAACTCAAGATAGCTGGCCAGGGTAATGCCAATCAACGTGACAGTGACCAACATGACCAAGAGAGCGCTGCCTCGTGTCGTGCCTCGTTGGCAGGTGATTTTGGTTTGCATAAGATTATTGTTTGCGAATAACGATTTTGGCCGATTGAACACTCTCGGTATTTTGCAGTGTCGTTCCGAAAATGCTGCGGGAACAAATCCACTTTACTTGGATCAACTTGCACGTGGCCGGGGTAGCCGCCGGATATTGATCGTAAGTTCCACTCTTGGGATTGCGTTGAAACATGGAGAATTCCAGGAAGCCGCATTCCTTCAGCAAAGGGGTTGGGTCCGGTTGCCCATCCCTGTAACGCGTCAAGGTCTTTGCAGCAGCATCCCAGATGAAGCTCAGCTTGGATCCGTCGTAATCCTCAAAAGTGAGACGGGTGGACGAACCTTCCAAAAGCCGGCTGGTCTGGCGAATTTGCTGCGACATGGTGTCCAACGCTTTGCGGCTATCCTGATCCAACTCAACATAATTCGCCAGAGCAGCGACACTGCGACCCGTATAGAATGAAAGAGACGCGACCGCAGTCAGAACAATTGAACAGGCTGCCGTTGCGACCAGGAGTTCCGTCAAGGTCATGCCCCACAGCCGCCGCTTAGTAGATGTAGTTTTGAAGACCATAGTGGGAGACCAACGTTCTCATTTCTCGTTTGCGCAAGACGCCGACAGAACTCCATTCCACCTTGATGGTAATGAGTTTGAGATCGTTGCTGTATGATTCTGTTATCGGAGCAGTGGCCAGAGATACCGTGCCGGTGTAAATCAAACCAGTATCAGTTTGATTCGTCACACTGGGATAGAAGGTGTCCGTAAAACGGGTTGGAATGAAGCCAGGCGTGTTGATTTGGTCCCAGGTATAAAGCCGAATTGTCTCCATTTTCTCCTGAAGAATCTGAGTGGCTCTCAAATTCTCCCGCGACAATTGCACGACCGCAAAACCGGCCGAGAAACCCGAGTAAAGAGCCACAAACATGACGCCAACAATCGACATCGCCACCAGAATCTCGATAATCGAGAAGGCAGGAGAACTTCTTTGAGCGCCGTTTTTGGTATCAACGATAGTCATGACTCAAGCTGAAGCATCAATTAGGCTTCGCGGTCCTTGAAGGTAGCAAACTATTGGCCTTATTAAAACAAAGATAGCTGAACTCAGACGATTGTAATACATCCCACATGACCGATGTCGTTGGCAAATAATGAGTTAAACCAGATGGGACTTGCAGCGCCAAACGCCGGATTTTATGGCCCTATAGTAATAGAGCTAATTGGCTCTAATGCCAATTCCATGGGCCGAAAATCGTGTTAAGTTGAAGTTCATATAGGTGCAGTCTGGCAGGTGCTTGCCGCCCAATTGGAGTGTGAGAATGATGGTCTTTCCGGGCTTATTTATAGGAAAAATGAGGCTTTTTGTCAGGAGCATTCGCCTGACGCGACCCTCTTGAGAGAGCTTCCCTGGCCAAGAAAGAAAATGAACGAGAGGTCAGAATTTGGGACGCGCCTCTACGGATTTTGGAGTTCACGGGATACTTTGTCCTGTTGGACCGGCAAAAATTTCTATTTTATTTCGAGGCTCGCTGTATAAATTCCACCCCTCAATGTCAGACATCTCAGAGTCCATAACCGGTTTTTTCACAAGAAAGACTAAAGCCAGTCCGCCGCCTCGTCCGGTTCTCAGCAATGCCCTGCGATTTCCTTACGGCCAGTTCCAGTTTCGTTTTCAATTGGCGAAGGGAGCAGCGTATGAAATCCAAACCACGAGGGATCTTCAGAACTGGGATCCTTTGTCGAGCCACAAAGCCGAAAGTGCCGAGACCGAATTCCTGGATGCGGCTGCGGAGAAATTCAACGTCCGGTTTTACCGTGTCGTTTCGGAGACTGTTGTTTCTGCCAATGTTATTGGGTACGTTTCCATCAGCCTTTCGCCCGGTTTCTCATTGATCTCCAACCCGCTGAACGCTCCGAACAATACTGTGGAAAAGCTGTTTCCAAACCTGCCGGAGGGAACCACTTTGCATAAATTCGACACGATGTTGTTTCGATTAAATGAGAACACAATCACCAGGGGCAAATGGTCCAAGCCTTTTGAAACATTGGCTCCCGGCGAAGGCGCGATCGTTCTGAATCCAACGCCGGATCCCAAGAAGCTTGATTTCGTCGGCGAAGTTTTGCAGGGCGATCTTTCATTGACTCTTCCAGCGGGCTTTTCGATTCGTAGTTCCATGCTTCCTTTATCCGGTCCCCTGCATCCTGACTTGCAGTTTCCCATTGCGGAGGGCGATGCCGTGCATTTGTTTGACCGGGAAGCACAGAAGTATGTCATCTATTCTTACCAAGCCGGACAATGGACTCCGGACGTTCCCGTTATACGTGTCGCAGAATCCTTTTGGGTGGGCAAAACCTCACCGGGAACTTGGATTAGAAACGTCGTCTTAAACAGCGGAGCATGACTTGGCACAGCCCTCTTGCAGACCTCGGGATAAGGGCCTATCTAAACCAATCCTTCATCGGCAAAAGCCCGGCTGCCGCGCTATCGCAGCGTATTTTGAACGAAAAAGGCCGCCGCTTGAGAGCGCCGGCTGATCCGAAGCTTATCCAAAATGTTGCTGAGGTAATTCTTGACCGTCTTGTCACTGAGGCCCAGCGCGCCGGCAATTTCCTTGTTTGTTTTCCCTTCGGCCACATGGGCCAAAACGCGGCGTTCCTGGGCTGATAACGAATCCATCTTATCTTTGGCCACGGGCTCTCCGAGGTTTTTCACCCGGTTCATCACACGACCGGTAACGGCTGGGTCCAGGATTGACTGGCCAGACACAACTTTCTCGATGGCTCTCACCAAACCTTCGCCATCAACTTCCTTGAGCAAATAGCCGTCCGCCCCGGCTGCGATGGACTCGAAGACGGTTTCATCATCGGCAAAAGAAGTGAGGATGACCACGCGGGATTCGACGGGCAGCTTTTGAATCTCCCGGCAGACCGCGAAGCCGTTTCCATCCGGCAATCGCACATCCAACAGAACCACGTCGGGTGCCAGACGTTTCGTTTCCGCAAGAGCCGCCGCCACGGTGCCCGCTTCGCCGACGACTTCGACATGGGGAAACCTGCCCAGCAGCGTTCGCAAGCCGATTCGAACCACTTCATGGTCATCCACGATCAGCAAGCGAATCGGTTTCATGTCAGAACGGTTTGATGCCCGCTTTTCAGCGGGATATCAAGCACGATTCGCGTGCCCTTTCCGATTTCGGAAATGACCGAGAAACCGGCTCCCAATTCCTGCGCGCGGGCCGCCATATTTCGCAACCCGTAACCGTGAGGTTCGGTCGAGTCGCTGTTGAAGCCCTTTCCGTCATCCTGCACCTCGAAACGGATGTGCTCGTTGTGCATCTGCAAGGAGAGGATGGTTTTCGGTGCGTTGGCGTGGCGGACGCTGTTGCTGATTGCTTCCCGGGCCACGTGCAACAAATTGGTGGCTTGTTTTGGGATCAGGCTTCCGCTGCTTGAGGAATCAATCTGCAAGATGAACCGGGAGCAATGGGGCTCCCCCAAAGTCAAAACCAGGGATTTCAGGGCGGTTTTGAATTCCTGTCCTTTGAGAAGGTCCGATTCCAACCCGAGTATGAAACTGCGCACGTCTCGGATAACGGCGTTCAAATCGGCCAGGACCTTTTGCAGGCGGGTTTCGACTTCGGCAGGTTCCTTTTTCATCAACCGCCGGCAATCATCCAGATTCAGGCCCACAGCATAGATCGATTGAATGATTCCATCATGCAGATCGCGCCCAATTTGTTCGCGTTCCTCGATGGATTTGCGCAACTGTCGCTCACTCTCTTTCAAGGCGGCCTCGGCGTGCTTTCGCGCGGTGATATCCCGCGCCATGCCTTGAATGCCTAATAATTGACCCTCCTCAAACTGAAGCCGCGTGTTGACTTCCAGAACCAGGCGGCGCCCGTCTTTGGCCAGGACCTCGACGTCGTAGTTGGTGCGCGGCGCCCCGGCGGTGAGTTTGCGATGCAATTGTTCGTTGACCACTTGTCTGTATTCCGGAGCCAGCACATCAGCGATGTTCATCCTCAGCATCTCCGCATGATTGTATCCCAGCAGTTGCTCCGCCGCCTTGTTTATAGAGGTCAATTGGCCTGCCAAGTCGTGGGTGTAGAGGATATCATTGGCATTCTCGAACAAATCCCGATAGCGTTCTTCCAATGCCGTTTCACGCCGTCGAATGGTCTCGGTTTGCTGCTGAACCCTCCTTCGCAGCATGACCATCCAGATCAAACCGGCCATAACGCCCCCTCCGCAGAATCCCAAAACCCAAATCAAGCGGGTCAGCCGCCACCAGGAAGGTCTCTGCAAAACCGCGATATCTTCGGGCGACCTCATCTGCAGGGTGAAACCGATGGGCGCCAGACTTTCGTCCACTTGCACGGAACAGACGCCCGTTATCTTGAGAAGACTGCCGTTCAGGAGCGACAGCTTCTTTCCGTCCAACGCCGAGCTTTGCAGGCGAGCTCGGAAGACTCTTTTATCTGCTTCAAGCACCAGCACCTTCTGGTCAGAAAGTGTCTCATCCGACTCAAGCAATCGGGCTTCCAACTGCACCAGTTCGTTGTCAAATTGCCCCGACAGAGCTTGCGTGACGGCGATGCTCACAGGTGGAGGAGGCGGCTTTGATCCGATAACCTTGAATTCAGAATCTTCCAGAAGCGGCGTGTAACCGCCGGCCGACGGAAATCCAATCACGTCCACCGTATCTCCCACTTTGACCGGCGTCGCTTGTTCTGTTCGAACTTTCACCCCGCCCGATTCGTCCTTGATATAAAGAGCCTTGCCCAGCCATTGCAGCGTGACAGTACCTTGCACTCGGACACGCCGGTCTGAAGGTTGTTGATATGAATATGCCATCAGACTGCGAATGGAGCGAACGGGCGACGAAAACGGGTCGGACACAGGCGGGTCCTCCACCACCACTTGTGCCAAGCTCGGAACCAGCAAGTGAAATCCCGTTAACTGCCCTTTGGCATTGACGACCGATCCAACTACACCCCGGACTCGCACTTTGGCATCGATAAACTGGTTCTCGACTCCCTTCACATATTGCAGAACGCGAACCTTCAAACGACTCAACCCGTTGGCCAATTCAAACAGCAGATGTCCCCAATCCTCCGACGCTCGGTGAATCGTGCCTTTCACCTCCACCCATTGGCAGTCCAGCCTGCCCGAGACCAATTCTTCAATCGAAACGCGCCTGGGATTGGGCAATTCTCCCTTGCCGATAACCTTCAGTTCTCCCAGATTCACGATGGGTGAGTAACGGCCAGGTGCAGTGACCCCCCTCAATTCCACCAAATCGCCAGTCCTCACGCGCAGCGCCAGATTCGTGTCATAGACAAAAATTCCAGCACTGCGGTCTTGCACGAAGCAAAGCTGGGCCCGCTGATCAAAACAGGTGATAACGCCGGTGAGATCGACCGGGTGCGACCGTCTTGCCTCCTCAGGAGAAAGACTCAATACTTGCGCAGCTTGCGTGATTTTCGCCGGCAACGGATTCGTCGCCGACAAGTCCTGCGCTCCCACCCGCATGGATCCCGCGCAGGTGCAGTACAAGGCCAGGAGCAGCGCAAGCAGCTTGAGCGCGCAATTAGAAAGCGTTCTTTCGTTGCGGATCTTAATCCGTTTTGAACGGGAGGCTCTGCTTGGCTGATCGAACGATCGCCTTTGCAGGCGTGAATGGTCTGCCATAAGTGCTAAACCGGCATTGAGCGCCACGACATCGTGGAAAAAACATAGTGAAAGAATATACAGTTCCGGGCTTCTTAGCAACTTTCAGCCGTGCCAATCCGAGATATTGAATCTAACCCGGACAGGCCCCAAGATGGCAGTGAAAGACCCGATCGCCTTTACAGAGGCAGCAGAAGTCGCAATCTCAAATCTTTGTCGATAACGGCGCAATGTCAAACTGGCCGTCGATTCGAGCGTGGCGAAAAGACAAAAGTACTTGATTGAGAACCTGATCGTAATCTCTGACCTTGGCTTTGGGCGCAATCTGGTTGAATTCCAAGAGACCGCCGGGGAAGGGAATGAATGCGACGCGCGCAGCTAAAACCGCTTTGCTGCCTTCATGAATCCACTCGACTTCGAAAGCCGAGCCGCTCAAGTCGCCGGCCGAAGCGGCAAACTCATCAACGATTTTTGCGGCGTTATGGCGGGCCAAAAGTCTCTGTCGCAGTTCCTCAGGTTGAATATCTGGTGCCTTTCCTCCGACGACCTCGGTGACCTGCACGGTTACCGAGCCGATCTTATCGTCGGCAATCAGAGTAACGGTCTTTTTGGCAGCGTCCGATTGGAGTTGGAATCCCTCCGGCACACGGAAGGTGAATTTGTTGGTTTCCGCCGCCAGGAACACACGCTTCACCTCGGTGCTCGCCCCTTGCTCCGTGGCCGTAACCAGCTTAAAGGTCGATGGTTTGGCTGGTGAATTCGTTGAAGGTGCTTTCACAGCCGGCGGCTCCGCCCCCAGCAAAAAGATTGGCCACAAAATCAGCATTAATTCCGACCAGCGCACCAGATGCCTTAGAGTGTTCATATAGAAAAACTTGGCCGTTCTTGGCGAACGAATTGATTGTTTATCTCGGAGACCGCCGACTAGTTCCCTGCATAATCAGTCGTGTTGGGTGGCGGGGTGACCCATTGCCCGCGAATTAGCACGTCCAGCTCAGGAGTCCCAGGCGGCTGCTTGGTGATATCCAAGTAGTTCATGTCGAAGTTGAAAGCACGGGTCGGCGCGTAATAATAATTCCCTGGATTCTGAAATGGAGCAGTGGCTTTGGTGCTGAAAAACAGATTCACGATGGAGCCGTTTAACGTCAATATCCTCGCGCCGTTTCCCCAGTCTTCCAGCAAGCGTGGGAGGTTGACAACTCCACCACTCATTGGGCTGGTGCCGCCGGAGCCGCCAGACGGGACGATCCCGGTCAGGAGCGCTGCATTT
>ERZ1292640.576-Hain-H43-02um-R1-576-length-30135-cov-13_pt1 | contig 30135 bp, 41 predicted proteins | sample MGYA00564404_ERZ1292640 | MGnify/ENA primary metagenome ERZ1292640 (study PRJEB36523, sample SAMEA6512636) | groundwater metagenome | collected 2019-01-08 | study: AquaDiva: Metagenomics assemblies of 32 groundwater samples | reverse complement strand
TATCCACTCTGAAACTTGTGGGTTGCCTCAAGTTTCGAGGGAAAATTTTGTGAGGGAAAAAACCTCGTGAAATATTGTACGTTTGACGCAGTTTTAATTGCGTTAAACTGGCGTTTGATTTATTTTCATACACCAATTAATTTTTTTCCATATTGTAATTAAGCACTGGACACTGGACATCCGCTGACACAGGGTATTTAAACTAAAACAATTCACAACCATATTATGAATGACTTCAAAACGTCGAAAATCGCAAGAGAAAACACCTATTGTGGTTTATCTAAGGTTAAGCCAGCGATTTTCGAGCGTGCTCAAAAACCACGGGTTTTTGACATACTTATTGATGAGATGAAAATAAGGGGATTTAGCAGGCGAACAATAGAAGTATATTGCTACATCAACAGCAAGTTTCTTGAATTTGTAAGAAAATCCCCTAAAGATGTAACTAAAAAAGACGTTGAAAGCTATCTTGTTTATTTATACGACAAAAATAAGTCATCTGCCACAAGGCATCTTGCGTGCAGCACTCTAAAATTCTATTATGAAAATGTATTAAAGAGAAGATTCAACCTAAAACACCCCAAAAAGTCAAATAAACTGGCTGTTGTTTTGAGCAAAGAGGATATCCTCAAGATGATTGATTCATTAAACAATCCAAAACATAGATTGCTATTGGAACTTATGTACGGCTCCGGATTACGGCTTGGAGAATCAATAAAAGCAAGAATCGGGGATTTTGATATTACGAACAAAACTATGCATGTTAAAGACGGAAAGGGAAGCAAAGACAGGATTGTAAATTTATCAGGAAAGTTTATCGGGGATTTTATTGATTACACCAAAAACAATCATTCCGGCTATTTGTTTGAATCGACGCAAAGGGCTGGACAGCACATAAGCCCAAGAACAGCGCAGCTTATTGTAAAGTCTGCAATTTCAAAATCTAAAATACAAAAAGCCGCGCATTGCCATACTTTAAGGACGAGCTATGCGACTCATTTAATCGAAAATGGCATTGACATAAGTTTTGTCCAAAAGTTATTGGGGCATTCAAAATTAAGCACAACCCAGGCATACATAAGATTAAGCACAAACAGCATAAGAAACATAAAAAGCCCGTTGGATTAGTGTTCAAAAACCAAAAAATATTTATTGTTCCTTGTAAAGTAGTAAGTTAATATGCCACTTACCCCGCTATATGCCTGTTCAAGATGCAAAAGGGAATTTAATTTTAATAATATTAAGTACGATGAAAATAAAAAATTAATTTGTGTTGAATGCCTGGAAAAGAAACAAAAATTAATTAAAAAACAATTAGCCAAAGAAAAGCCAGAAGACACCAAGCCAATAGACTTTATTTGCGTCAGCTGCAGATTCAAATTCTCGATAAAGAAAAATTCTCAGCAGACATTCAAGTGCCCGTACTGCGGCAAAACGAAATTAATGGTAGTCAAGAAATATAAAGACGAGAATGACTTGATTAATGATTCAATGGATTCGAGATTTGATAGGTAAATTTAGCAATCTATATATATAAGTAAAACTTTTTAGCCAGCATGAACCAGACAGCAATAGAACATATGCACAAGGATTTAGAAGATCTAAAACAAGACGTAGCTTTAATCAAGCATATGCTTTCTGAGGAAGGAAGATTGAGCGATTACGCAAAGAAATCATTAGAAGAAGCGCGCAAAACGCCAGAATCCGAATATATCAAGCACGAAGATTTGAAGAAGAGAATTCTCAAATGAGCTATGAGATTATTTGACATCCTAAGGCGGCAAAATATGTGGAGAAATTACCACAGCATGTTTCTAAAAGAATTCTGGAGAAATTTGATGAAATCATTATTGACCCCTTTAGGTATCTTGAGCATTTTGAAGGTGTAGGATACAAATTAAGAATTGGCGAATACCGCGCCCTTATCGACGTGGATTTGCAAAATAACATCCTTAAAGTCAGAGTTTTCGACAAGAGGGGAAGGATTTATTAAGTAAATTTAATGGTTCTAAGATTTGATAGGTGAATTTTGCCTAATAGAAATTCTGAAATTATCATGATTAAGATAGGTGTACAAAATAGATTTGCTTATTGAGACTCTAATAATTCCAATAATTCCTTTAGTGGTTTCATTGGGCTTATAGCAGGGATTCCTACTTTTTGTGCTAATGCGACAGTTTCATCATTCAAAGAAACGCCTAAAAATTTTACTTCTCCAGCTTCAACATATGACCTGACTAAATTATACACGGTGAGGGCTGGAGCATAATTAATACTGCCTGGTTGGCCAAGATTTAAATCCATTAAATATGCAGTAAAAGAACTTGCGGGTAGTGTAGATGGAATGGGATCTCCTACACCCATAGCTTGTAGCATATCATCTAAATTATCAGTTGCTGTAACTTGAAAACCTCGCCTAACTAAAACACGGGACATAGTTTCCAAGAAATCATTATCATGAAGACCTATCAATGCAGTTTTTTCTGGCATTTTTCAATAAGAATGATCAATTGTATATAAATTCATTTGGTAATTTATCACTCATCAATGAACTTAATGTTCTTTATAAACCCAATTATTATCTTTCTATATTAAAAATTTGAAAATTTTTAATCCCGAAAACAAATTATTTGTTTTCTATACTGAAAATAATCCTCTTTTTTATTAATGTGTAATACTATACCAGTATACAAAAACGTTACATTTATATACTAGTTCATATATTAAAACATTGAAATTTTATTAGAAATTTGACAATTTAGGAAAAAACTCTGAGGTGAATAAGAATGGGAATGGATTTTGTTATCGAGAGCGCGCTTAAGCAGAGCGTAGCGCAAACCGACGATTTGCAAATGGGCCATGCTAATATTAAAGTTATTGGCTGCGGCGGTGGCGGCAGCAACATGGTAAGCTGGCTGTACAAAAAAGGGATTAGGGGAGCTGAAATAATTGCCTGCAACACAGACAAGCAGCACCTTGAAATCACAGAAGCTGATAAAAGATTTTTAATTGGAAGAGAACTGACAAGAGGGCTCGGATGCGGAGGCTTCCCGGACAAGGGAGCAAAAGCAGCCCAGGAAACTATTCAGGAAATTAAAGAAGTCCTGAAGGGCTCTGACATGGTTTTCGTCTGCGCAGGAATGGGCGGCGGAACAGGAACAGGCTCAGCTCCGATTGTTGCACAAGTTGCAAAAGATGCCGGTGCAATTGTGATTGGAACAGTCACAATGCCTTTCAAGATCGAGAGAGCAAGAATCGACAAAGCAGAATTCGGCCTGCAGCAGTTGAGGCAAACTTCCGACACTGTTATTGTTATAGACAATAATAGGCTGGTTAACATTGCAGGAAACCTGCCAGTTCAGCAGGCTTTTGCAGTAGCTAATGAATTGATTTCAACAATGATTAGAGGAATTGTCGAGACAATCGCAGTACCTTCACTGGTTAACTTGGACTATGCTGACGTGAAAGCAATCATGCAGGACGGCGGCGTGGCAGCTATTGGTGTAGGTGTCAGCGACACAACCAACAGGGTAGAAGAAGCAGTCAAAGGAGCTTTGTCAAACCCATTGCTTGAGATAAGCTACAAAGGCGCAACAGGCGCTTTAATCCACATCGAAGGCGGCCCAGACATGACACTTGACGAAGTCAACAGAATCGGCGAGCTTGTGACAGAATCGCTTGACACAGATGCAAACGTTATCTGGGGAGCAAGAGTCTCTGACCAGATGAAAGGAAAGATTGCAGTTATGACAATTATCACAGGTGTTAACTCACCATGGATACTTGGAAAAGCTGACAGGAAGACAAGAGTCATCGAAGCCAAAAGATTCAGCGACGAGCTGGGAATTGATTACTTTCAAGAGTAATTGATTTTTATTTTATATTTTTTTATTTTATTTTTTAACACTTAACAAATAGATTGATTCATGCTCACAAGTTCACAACAATTCAAAGTTTTAATTTCAAATATTAAATTGCCAGGAAAAAGAGGAAATTAATAAGAAAATAAAAGGTGATATTTATGCCAGTAGATGAAGATAAAATAGTAAAAAAGATGGTTGCTGAAATAGCAGATTCTAACGAGAGATTTATAGGAAGATCCCAGGATGTGGAAAATTTCAAGAGGATTGTTCCGGTTCTTCTGGAAAAAGGAATTGACAATGTGAACCTGTCAATGTTTGATGAATCAACAAAAGGAAAATTGCTGAATGCTCTTGGAGAAGAGTATGTAAGGAGAGGAAACATGAATGATTCCGTCAAAGCATTTATTCTTGCAGGCAACAGGGTAAGGCTTGTTGAAGTGGGCGAGCACTATGAGGAAGTCGGATTGTTTGGAAATGCAATCGACACTTACAGGCTGGCAGATGCAAACGACAAATTGATTTATATGGGCAAGAAATGCCTTGAGAACGGCCATTTTGCTGACGCAATAAGAGCGTTCAGGCTCTGCAATGACGTCGAAAACCTGACAAAAGTAGGCGACGAATGCTTCCAGAAAGGCAAATGGGATTATGCAATTGAAATATTCAACGCAATCAACAGCACAGGAAAGCTTATCGAGATAGGCGACAAATGCCTGAAAGACAGGCAGATTGGATATGCATCAAAAGCTTATGAGCTTGCGCATGACAAAGACAAGCTCAGCCAATTAGGCGATGTCTGCCTAAGGGAAGGATTGCTGGCAACGGCATTGAAGTCCTACCAGCTTGCAGGCAACGACATGATGGTAACATTCATAAGGGAGAACTTCGGCAATAAGCTGTCCAGCTATTGATTTTTTAGAGGATGAAGTATGGTTGTATTATTTAAAATTGAAGGGATAATAGTAAGAATACAGCCCCATCCATATGGACAAACGTTTCTTTTTGATATAGCTGATTACGAAAATAAAAAAACACATAAATTTGAATTGGGTGTTGGAGAAATTGGGCCTAACGGAGAAAATCTAAAAAGGTTTCAACACTTAATAAACAAATACAAAAAGAAAATTGTTAACCATGATGATTTATTAGAGCTACTAAAAGAGGAATATCTGAACAAGACCGCAACATTTGTGATAGAAAATCATTTGATATAGGTACTAAAACTAAAAGAGGATTGATAATATGGAACAGCAGCTTGATGCTTTTACGCAGAAGAGATTTGAATTGATGGTTGAGATGGCAACGAAAAAGTTGCAGCAGGAGATTGATTCTTTGAAAGTTGCTTTTAACTCTTTGAATGGTGAGCTTAATTCCATAAAGAGCCAGGTTTCAAGGGCACAATTCCAGCCACCACAGCAATCTCATCACGTTTCAGGGCCGGTCGCTGAAGAATCCCAGCCTGCTTATGAAGAGCAAAGCGTTTCGGCAAAAAAAGATGTTAAGATAGTTGACTGCAGGCCTGATGGCGAAAGGAAAGGAGAATTCGTAAGCGGCTCTGCAAAAAACTCCGAGCCAATAAGGCCAAGATTTGGAGATTACAAGTCAGAAGATGTCAGCATTGACAAGTTCTTTTATTTTGGAAGGAAATGAACCACTTTAGGTTGTGGAGATGGTATACTAGTTACTGCGAAGTCATACCCTTTTTCTCCCAAGGAGAATTCTAGCACCTGGGAGATAGTCGGATCTGGTGTAGCATAAACTCTTGTAGAAGTTCTGCCATAATGCTCTTCGACATTCCGAGGTTTTGCGTCATTTGGGAATATGCCTCTTATTATGAAAAAATCTCTCTCCTTGGGGTCCGGAAAATAACCCTCTGCAGTATTATCAAACACTACCTCACCAGTAAGATTACGAATTTTTTTAGCATACCGAAATTCTTTAGCATACTGAAATAAATTGTATTGAAATTCCCAAACGTGCTCATTTGAAGGTCCATCAAGGACTAAAAGTGCAGGTTTTTTTTTAACTCGGCTAAGCCTCCTAACGATTGCTTCCAATCCATCCTCATAATCCAGTATTTTCATAAGTCAAAGGTAACAGGTCTAGGATATAAAACTTTCCATTATTTAACTACTTAAAAATAACAAATATTAGTCCACCATAAACATTTTGCTGTCTTTTCCAACATCAAAGAATCCTAATCTTGCACCGACATCTAAGAATGCATGTGCATAACAAACTGCGCCGAATGCATTTACCAAATCTTTTTTTTTCTCGAAGAATTTCGCGTCATCAAAATACCTTTGCGCTAAGTCCAATAAATCTTCAGCCTGTTTTCTATGCTCTTCAACAATTTTGACTTTTTTAAGTGCGAGAGAAGTAAGTTCAAAGTATTTTGCGAGTTTTTGTTCTAGTGTTTGGGACATTTTAGTTTATAGTAATTATTTTATTAATCTCCTCTACGGCATTCTTGGATTTAAACGTATTTAATTTGCCCAGAATTTTATAAATCAGCTTTTTATTTACTGTAAAAATTCTATAAGGCTTTATCTTGCTTTCAAATTCCAAATGGCCATTTTCCATATCTTTATTTGTTATTTTGATTGAATGTTCTTTATCCTCCGGATTTGATGTGATCAAGCAGCATACTACATCATCTTGCTTAGAATTAAAATCAGGTGAAGAAATAACCAAGGCAGGCCTTTTCTTTGCACCGCTTAAATCCGTATAAGGAAAGGGTATCAAAATTATGCTTCTCTGCTCAATACTTGTTCCAGCGCTCATCGTACTCATTGTCCCAGTCCCTTTTTAATGTTTCTTCGGAAAGGAGCATAGTTCCTATGGACTCTCCTTCTATTCCTAATTTCTTTAAAAAAGAGTCTGCTTTCTGTAGTATCAGCTGTTCCCCTCTGGACACAAGCACAAGCTTATCGCCTTTCTTAAGATGCATGCCTTCCCTTATCTCTTTTGGAATGCTTATCTGCCCTTTTTCACTTAATTTTAAAGTTTTGAGTTCCATTTTAAAAGTAAAATAATTCTTACTTATATTTAAATGTATCTATTTTTAAATTTTTAACAGCTTGGAGTTTAAGAAGTAAGTTGGAAGTATTTTTCTGATTTATTTTCAATTTTGGGGTTCATTTTCAAGAAAATAAATATAATAAAAGAAAAAATAAAATCAAAGATGATTTCTAAGCTCTTTGCCTTTCTCAATTCCAATGTCCAGCATCTTGTCTATATCCTCTGCTGACAACGGCATGTCTCCGCCTTTCTGCATTGCGCACAGGGTTCCGTTTTCAATTGAAGAAACTGTAAGCCTTGCATCAACTACTTTCTCCTCTTCTGTGTCAGGGTCAACAATGAACTTGTTGCCTATCTTTATCACAGTAACTGCAATCGGAGTTTTTTCCAGCTGAAGCTTCTCGTCAGTTTTGCTCTTGTAATCAACTTTCACGCCGTTAAATGCGGGGAACTTTGTGTCCTTCAAAGCTGCAAGCGCAGCCAGCGAAGAGGCATCGAATAAATTGCCTGCATCATTTATCGGGCAGATGTCAATTATGACCATCCAGATTTTTTCGCCCGGAGTGATACACAGTTTCTTGAAATCGAGCGCTTTGCTTTCTCTTATTCCCCTGTCAACAACCCTTGCAAGCTCGATTGCCTGTATTCCCGGCGGCCCCGGCTCGAACTCAGGATTGGATAAAGCCAAAAGCTCGGCTCCGACTATTATCGTTCCTTCATTTGGCGTGTCAGGATATGGCTCGCCAACTTCTAATTTGACACCAACCATTATATCAGTCTCGCCGATTTTAACCCGGGCCGAGCCTTCTGCAGTCTTTATCACACCATACTCTACCGTAATTGGCTGCCTGTATTCTGTAAGTTTCCTGCCATCTAATCTCGTATTTGCTTCAAGCAAACTTATGATATGGCTTCTTAATTCTCTGTACATTTTACATCTCCACTCCTTTATATTTATCCTTAAGCGCTTTTTTCTGGACTTCATAAATGTCCATCAAAACTTTTTTGCTCATTCCTATCAGCTTCATCAATTCCTCTTTCGTTACTTCGCCGTCCATCTGCAGCAGGCTGATTTTGCCTGAGTTAGGCAGCATTGCAATTGGTATGTCTGCAACCGGCCCATCCGGATAGCTTTCCTCTGAATAATCCAAATCAACAACAAGCTTGTCGTCAACTTTTCCGAATGACACGGCAGATACCAAATCTTTCATGTCAAGCCCTGCGTCCGCAAGCGCCATTGATGCTGCGCAAATGCCAGCGCATCTTGAGCCTGCTTCTGTCTGCGGCAGCTCGATAAAAACATCCACAACTGAATTTGGGTAATCCTCCAGATTCAAAACTGGCAATAACGCTTTTTGTGTTACAAGAGAAATTTCCTTTGATCTTCGCGAGCCTCCGGGCCTCACTCTCTCGCCTGAGCTTGAGAATGGCATCATGTTGTAGCTGCATCTTAATATTCCTCTTTGAGGGTCCTGCAAAAACTTTGGATGCAAATTTCTCGGGCCGTACACTGCTGCATAAGCCCATGTATTCCCTATCTTAAACATTGCAGAGCCGTCTGCCCTTGGAATCACTCCAACTTTTGCTTCAATCGGCCTTGTTTCATCAAAGCTTCTTCCGTCAATTCTTTGTTTGTAAGTCATTTTTTCACCTTAATCCTGATGAGTTTTTTTGGATGGCATATTTTGCTCCAAAAACTCTTTAATCTTGTCTGTCAATCCGCTTGTATGGCTTTCGGCCGATATTTTTCTTATCGCCTGAATTGCAAGCAGCTCATTCATCGGTCCGCCGTCAATCCAAATCAGCCCATTCTGGCCGACAATAATGTTGCATTGTGTTGACTCTTTTATCATCACGACCATTGAGCCCTGTTTCCCGATTATTCTCGGAACTTTGTTCGCGTCGACTTCAATTATCCTTCCGCCTTTTAATTTTCTTAATCCGGGCCCTTTCATTGTCACGTCAATCAATTTCTGGCTTGTTACGTTCACAATCTGGCATACAATATGGTCGCCCAGGTCATAATACTGCGTGAGATTTGCGCCCCTCTGTATAAATTCAGATGTTGCATCTTTCATCGACAGCATTGCCGAGTATGCGGAATTTGTATCAAGGCGCCAGCCATTAAAGCCAACGTCAATAACTTTGCATATTATCGTGTCATTTGTTCTTGGCATGTACCTTCCTGATAAAGGAAGCAGTTTTATTGTCCTTCCGTCCATCATCACAAGCCCAAGCCTGTTTGCAACTATTTTTTCCCCTTCCCTGTAAGTTCCTGCGCCCGGCAGCACGTCCATTCCGACCGCAAGCACTTCTCCCGGAACTGATATTTCCTTATCTTTAACTTTTATTTCTGACATTTTTCATCTCACCTTTAGTTTATATTTAATTTTGATAATTTACATAGTAAATTTTTTAGTGGATTGAGTACTGCTGTCTGGCTGCAGCGTACCTTAATGCAAATGCGTAGGCTGTTGGTTGCTGCTGGAAAACAAGCAAACCCCGTATAATATTTTCCATATTTGAAAACAACCCATCTCTATTTTCGCTTAATCTACCATTAGTCAACGCAGTCGCAAGTTTTTCCTCAATCTTAGTAAATTCTGCATTTGCAGTAGTAAGTGTCCTTTCTAACTGCGCATCATCCAAAGGATACGTAACTTCCGGTTTCAATAGATTCATAATTTGATTTGGCCCTGTATTGCTCATTTAATTTCATCCTTATTTTTTAAATTTGATTTACAAGTCCATTATTTTTTGGAACTGTGTTTTTTCTTGTATTTTATTTTGTTCTTTTGGTAATATTGATTCAAAGTGGCCCAGCATTGAAAGCACTTTCATTTCAGGCGCGATAGTTGCAAAAAGAATTTTTTCGTGAGCTATTGGCAACCTTTCATTGTCTGCAGTTTTAATCATGCTCAATAAACTCTTAGATTCAATTATTTCTGCAATTCCTATTTTTTGCTGGAAACTTTCAAATCTTTGCCCGATTTCTTTTTGGTTTAGGTTCATTTTTTTAATTTGATTTTTTATTTTATCTTCAAAACTTTGATCTCAACATTTCCGTGGCATATTTTATTTAATTTATCGTAAAGATCAGATTCCATCCCGCCGGGAATCTCAACGACAGCAACCCAGTTTCCGTTTGTCTGCCATTCCTCCCTTAAAATCGTGCTGAACATTTTGATGATTGAGTAGCACTTTGGCGCAAACTCCGGGGTGATTTTAATTGCAATTTCCTTGACTTCAAACTTTATTGGAAGAATCGGCCTTAAAACCTTAAGCGCATCCTGAACCTGCTGCTGCACGGGCTTGAATTCATCAACATGAAATTTCGCCTCGACAAAAGCATTCTCAATCCTCTGCGGAGGATGGGGCATATGCGTTTTTGGGTCAACTCCATTGCGATGAATTATTGCAATTATCTGTTTTCTTTTTTCTTCCCGTAAATTTTCCCTGTATTCCTGCGTTAATTGAATCTCTCCTTTGTGTATAATCTGACTGGCAATCTCGCCGACATCATTTGTTCCGAAAATCTGCTTCATTGCATTCCCTGAAGCAACTAATCCCTTATGGGCATCAGAGAATATCTGCATAGCTGCGAGAACATCATGCATGTCCACGCTTTTGCCTTCTTTAATAGCAAGCGCGTTTGCGCAGTCGACAAGAATCTCAAAATTATTTCCTTCAGTTTTTAACCTTGCAATGACTGCTTTATCTACGTTAACCATTTGATTCACTTATTTCTTTGCAGGCTTTTTATCTTCCTTTAAGTCAGATGATAGCTTTTCTATCCTTGATTTTGAAACTCGCCTGAATTTTTTCTCTGCGATCGTTATGTAAGCTGCATCAATCCTCTCAACGTTGAAATTTTCCCCCAAAACTTTTTTTAATGATTTTAATGAAAGTTTTAACCCATCTTCGATTGTTAATTCGGACTTGTATTCGTTATGCAAAATTTCCTCGACTTCAACTTCCCCTTCTCCGATTGCAGTTGCCTTGTATTGGAAATATATCCCAATTGGGTCTGTCTCGAATAATTTCGGAGTTGATTCGTCAATTCCTGCAACAAGTATGGATACTCCAAACGGCCTTAAGCCGCCGCTCTGCGTGCATATCTGCTTTAAATCGCAGATGTCTTTTACAATTGTCAAAGTGTCAATTTCAGAATCATAAGTAACTCTGTTCTGCTGCGCTTTTAATTGCGCCCTGTCAATCAAAACTCTTGCATCGCTCAAAATTCCGGATGCTGCGGCTCCAATATTCTCGTCAATCTGCCAGATTTTTTCCACTGATTCCGGCACCATGAGCGAGTCAACAATCCTTTTATCTGCAACAAGCAGAACTCCGTCGGAACATACCATTCCGATTGCTGTTGAGCCCTGCCTAACGGTTTTCTTTGCATATTCCACCTGCAATAGCCTGCCGTCGGGGCTGAACATTGTGATTGCCCTGTCATAACCCATCATCTGATGCTGCATTGGTTGCATTTTATTTCACCTCATGAATTTACTTATAATTTTGATTTTTAAGTTTTTAATTTCGTGATTTATTTTGTTGTTATTCTGTAATATTTTTTTTAATTTTTATTCAGGGGAACATTGTTTTTTGCTCTTAACCGTCAATTAATAGTTCCCACACCTTATCGCTGTTTTTTATTTATCGAGCACGATTTTATTCTTTTTATTTATTTTCTTAAATAATTATTATCTGCCTTCTTTAAAACGCCCGAAACACCCAGGCTTCTGATTATTGCGTCTTTGCTGCCGATTTTTTTGGCAAAAACCAGGGATGCCTTAACATCATCAACGTGCTTGTGGCTTACTTTCATAATCCCGCGCTGCTTTTCAGCATCCCACTTGTTGTTAAGCACAACAATTCCAGCTTTTGCAGTTCCGCGCTGCCCTAAAAACTGCAGTGAAGACTGCAATATTGCGCTTGAAACAGCATCAGCATCGCTGATTTTTTCTTTTGAAATGACTTCAAACACCAGGTAGCGCTTCTTTTCCCTTAAGCTGGGCAAAATAGGCTTTAGCTTCGTGTGAACCATCTCATTAACTGAGAAGAAAATTAGTAACTCCGTTCTTCTCTCTCTGTTATAGGCAGTATTCTTTAATGGTATATAAAGATTGCGAAAGTGGTTTTTAGAATTCTAATTAGAACTATTTTTTCATTATTGAAACTAATTCATTCTTTTTCTCTTTCATCAGCCCTTCAGAATCAGCTTCAAGGTTTAATCTTAACAAAGGCTCTGTGTTGCTTGGCCTTACATTAAACCACCAGTCATTAAAATCAACTGAAACTCCGTCTAATCTCGATATTGATTTTGGGTTTTGCTTTTTATAAATTGATTCTATTTCATTTAATTTTGCATTTTTATCCTTTACTTCTACATTTGTTTCTTCGATTGTATGGTATTTTCTGAACTCGTCCAATAACTTTGACAGCGGCTTATTTTCTTTTGATACAATCTCAGCTACAATCAGGCTGGTTATGATGCCGGAATCTGCCCTGTAGTTGCCTATATAATAATAGTGCGCGGAATGCTCGCACGCAAATACTGCCTTTGTCTGCCGCATTGTTTCTTTTATGAAAGAATGGCCAACCCTTTCAACAATCGGAATCCCGCCGTACTTTATTATTGTTTCAGGAACAATTTTGCTGCATACAACATTATGAATAATTTTTACGCCTTTCTTTTTGGATAAAATATTTTTTACAATTAAAGATGAAATTAAGGAGCTGTTGATTACATTCCCTTTTTCATCAACAAAGAAAATTCTGTCAGCATCCCCGTCAAAAGCCATTCCGAAATCACATTTTCTCCCGCGAACTGTTTTCTGAAGCTGGACAAGATTCTCAGATTTTGACGGGTCAGCCAAATGATTCGGGAAATTTCCGTCAAGTTTAAAGTACAGTGGCACAATTTTGGTTGGCAATCCTTTATAGACAAGCGGAATTACTTTTCCTGCCATTCCGTTGCCGGCATCGGCAGCAATTTTTAGTTTTCTTAATTTTTTAACGTCAATGAATTTATGGACATGTTTTACATAATCTTTAAGAATATCTTTCTTGATTATTTTTCCCTTCTTATTTATTTTTGATTTTAAGTAGCCTTCATTCTCAACAATTTTTTTAATTGCCCGTATTCCTGTGTTTTCATTTATCGGAATAGCATTTTCCCTGCACAGTTTCATCCCATTGTACTGCGGGGGATTGTGGGAAGCTGTGAACATTGCTCCGGGCTTATTAAGAAATCCGGATGCAAAATAAACTGCGTCAGTGCAGATCTCTCCGATAAAAATTGCATTCGCGCCTTGGTCGGTTATTCCTTTCATCAGCGCCCTGCTTAATTTCGGGGAAGAAATCCTCATATCAGAGCCGACAATGATATTTTTTGCTTTCAGAAAATAAGTGAATGCCCTGCCTATCTTGTAGACTATCTCTTCACTAAGAGTTTCAGGATACACTCCCCTTATATCATATGCTTTGAATATTTCAGATAACATCAAATTTATCCATTATCAATTAATATTTAAATGTTTGTGGATATTAGTAAAAGACAGAAGTTTTAGGACATGCAATATGTCTTTTACCAATTAGAAAACGACAACTATTGTCCATTAATTATTGTCGTTTTGTATATTTTATAAACTTAATACTTCAAGAATACTAGAATAAATTGCCATAATCTTTTTAAACTGAACAGTGTTTGTTCTGTTGATGGAACCGAATCGTGCTAATATGGGTGAACTGTATGGAATATACGCAGCGGCAGCTGTTGCGACACTTGCTGCGGCAAGACCTCCGAATTCGAATGTAGGTTATATAGACTTTTTGAGGAGTCTCTTGGATACCCAAGAAGGAAGACCCGTTGACCCGAAAGTCTGCGGATTGGGTATGGGGGAAAGTGCGCAATACTTTAGTGTTCTGGAAGATCATTGCCTCGTTATCAGAACTCCTACTCAATGCACCGTGCCTGAAGTGGTTGTTGCACTTATGCGCCCAAAACCCGCAAAGCTAGAAATTGTTTCTCTTAATGATTTAGCAATGAAGTAATCTTATTCAATCTCCCTTTCATCTTCTTCTATCGGCACAACACCTTTCCATTGCTTCTCAGCCAATTTATATCTTTCAATTGTTCCGATGTCAAACCATTGGCCTGCAAATGGAAATCCCCTTAATCTTCCAAGTTTTGCAAGTTTTGGAAAGACATCTTTCTCCAGCATTGAAAATCCGTTCGGAATCATGTCGATAACTTCAGGCTCCATTATATAGAAGCCGGCATTAATTAAGTTTGAAGGAGATTCTTCTTTTTTTGGCTTCTCAACAAACTCAATTATTCTTGAGCCGTCAAGCCGTGCAACTCCGTAATGAGAAGGATCCTCAACCGTGGTCAAAGCAAGGGTAGCAAGAGCGTCTTTTCTTTTGTGAAGCCTGAACATTCTGGGGATGTTGATATTTTTTAATTCATCTCCGTTCGAAACTATAAAGCTGTCCTTCAGGTATTTTTTTGCTAATTTTAACGGGCCTGCCGTACCGAGCGGCTTATCTTCCTCAATATAGGTAATGTTTACTCCAAAATTGCTTCCGTCTCCAAAATAATCCTTTATCTTGTCTTTAAGGTGGCCAACACATAAAACAATATCCCTTATTCCATGTTTTTTCAGTAAATCAAAGATATGCTCCGTCACAGCTTTTTTATGAACTTCAAGGAGCGCTTTAGGAATTTTATCTGTTAACGGGCTTAATCTTGTGCCCTTCCCTCCAACAAGAAGAACTGCTTTGCTTGGGATATTTGTACCCAAAGACTCTGATAAAAGATTTTCAATTTCCTGCGAGCGATTTTTAATATCGAGGCCGTCTATTCTTTTATCTATCTGGCCTATTAGGTTTTTATCAAGAGTTATAGTAATTCGTTCTTTCATTTTCAATAATTTTTAATCCTAACCCCACGAATTTCAAATACCCTAAAGTTTACCTATTTATAAACCTTTTGTTTTTTGTATGATGAAGTATGATAAAATAGAAAAATTTAAATATCCCTTGGGGTTATCCCGGCAAGGGGTTTATGGACAGAAACTTAGCATTGGATTTTGTGAGGGCTACAGAAGCTGCAGCTATAAGCTCTTCTTTCTGGGTCGGCAAAGGAAATGAGGCGCAGGCCGACAACGCTGCAGTTGAAGCTATGCGAAAAGCCTTTAGTGTCATCGATATGGATGGCACCATTGTGATTGGCGAAGGCGAGAGAGATGAAGCGCCGATGCTTTACATTGGCGAAAAAGTTGGTTCTGGAAAAGGCATGAAGCTCGATATTGCTATTGACCCGTTAGAGGGAACTACTATCACGGCAAGGGGCGACCCAAATGCGATGTCTGTTTTTGCAGCAGCCCCTCATGGCGGATTATTAAACTCTCCTGACACTTACATGGACAAAATTGCCGTAGGCCCAAAGTGTGTCGGCGCAATAGACCTTGATGCTTCTGTTGAAGAAAACATTAACACTGTGGCTAAAAAGCTCGATAAGGACATTGAAGAAGTTACTGTAATGATACTTGACAGGGAAAGGCATAAAGAGCTGATTGAAAAAGTAAGGAAATGCGGCTGCCGAATCAGGCTGATACGGGACGGAGACATTGCAGGTGCCCTGGCGCCCGCTATTAAGGAATCAGGAGTGGATATTCTAATTGGGAGCGGCGGAGCCCCTGAGGGAGTTATCGCAGCAGTCGCGCTCAAATGTTTTGGCGGTGAAATACAAGGAAGGTTGAAGTTCAGGAATGAGAATGAAAAGGAAAGGGCCAAAAAAATGGGGATGGAAGATATACATCAAAAATTGATGATGAAAGATTTAGTCAAAAGCGATGAAGCAATGTTTGCAGCAACCGGGGTTACTGACGGAGCAATACTAAGAGGAGTCAGATTCACAAGCCATGGAGCTGTTACCCATTCAATCGTAATGCGGGCAAAAACAAAAACTATAAGATTTATAGAAGCACACCACCATTTCGAGCATTTCCCTGATTATTAGAATTTAAAGCAAAAATAAAATTCGGAAAGTCCGTGCCATCGAAGATGGTACATTTTTGATCAAACTTTTCGCAAAAGTTTGTCGGTGTCAACGGACGAAACCGTTGAGGTGAACAAGAATGACGCATCATACACATTTAACAGAAAAGGATGTAAACGTACCGGCAGATGTGCCTGAATCAATGAGAAAAGAGTACGTAAAAAATTATTTAAAAATAACGCACGACAGCGGCAATCTGATGTTGTTTGCAGGAGACCAGAAGATTGAGCATCTCAATGATGATTTCTACGGCAAAATAAAAGTTGCTGACAAGGAAATGCAGATTCCGATTGATGATGCTGACCCCGAGCATTTGTTCAGGATTGCAAGCAAAGCAAGGATTGGGGTTTTTGCAACACAGCTTGGCTTGATTGCGAAATACGGCCCAAGCTATAAGGATGTGCCTTATCTGATAAAATTAAATTCTAAATCTCATTTGGTAAAGGCATCCCAAAGAGATCCTCTGAGCTTAGGAATGCTTTCGGTGGAAGATGTTGTAAAGTTCAAGCAGGATTCAGGGCTAAACATAGTTGGTGTTGGCTACACAGTTTATGCAGGCAGCGAATTTGAGAATGACATGGTGGCGGACGCTGCAGGGGCTGCATTTAAGGCGCATCAGCATGGTTTGCTTGCAGTATTTTGGATGTACCCGAGAGGAAAGGCCGTTTTGGACGAGAAAGATCCTCATTTAATTGCAGGAGCTGCAGGGATGGGGGCATGCCTTGGAGCAGATTTTGTAAAGGTAAACTATCCCAAGCCAAAAGAAGGAAAATCGGCAGAGGCTTTCAGGGAAGCGATATCCGCAGCCGGAAAAAGAACAGGAGTCATTACAGCAGGCGGCTCTTCGAAAGGAGTAAAGGAATTTTTGCAGGAAACCTGGGATCAGATAAATATAAGCGGATGCAGGGGGAATGCGACAGGAAGAAATATTCACCAGAAACCTTTGGATGAGGCAGTAAAGCTGGCAAATGCTATTTCTGCAATAACTATAGACGGAAAAAGTGTTGACGAAGCAGTGAAAGTTTATGGGGGATGACTGGAGGAATTAATTATGGCTATACGAGTAGGAATAAACGGCTATGGGACTATCGGCAAAAGAGTTGCTGATGCAGTTGCATCGCAGAAAGACATGAAATTAATTGGGGTAACGGCGCATTCTTACAGTTTCAACACAGAAATTGCAAAGAAGAAAGGATACAAAATATTTACTGCTGGAGATAATCCTGATTTGAAGCTTAACGGAATCATTCCTGATGGCAGCATACAAAATCTAATTGACGAAGTGGATATAATTGTTGATGCGACCCCCAAAAAAATTGCCCAGGACAATCTGGAAAAATTATACAAGCCAAACAAAATAAAAGGAATTGTGCAGGGAGGAGAAAAGCATCAGGTTACAGGCGTTTCTTTTGTTGCGCAATGCAATTACAATGAAGCATTAAATAAAGATGCTGTAAGAGTTGTGAGCTGCAATACAACGGGCTTATGCAGGACTCTGGATGCTGTAAATAAGCATTATGGGATTACAAGCGTGTATGCAACAATGATAAGGAGGGGCGCTGACCCATGGGACATTTATCATGGCCCTATAAATGCAATAGTCCCAGTTTTGGAAATGCCGAGCCATCATGGGCCGGATGCGCGAAGTGTTCTTCACAATATGGAAATATTCACAACTGCGCTGAGCGTTCCATCAACCCTAATGCATTTGCATACAGTAATTGCTGATGTCAAGAAAAAAGTAAATGTCGAAGATGTTGTTGAAATGTTCAGGAACACAACACGGGTCAGGATTGTCAGAAACGCAGAGCACTTGCGTTCGACAGCAGAGATAATGGAATTTGCGAGAGATCTGGGAAGGCTGAGGGGAGACATGCCTGAAATCTGCGTCTGGCAGGAAGCAATCGGCATAACATCCAATTCACATAATAAATTACTTTACATGCAGGCCGTTCATCAGGAATCTGACGTAATTCCTGAAAATGTTGACTGCATACGCGCAATGATGGGTTTTAAGGACGGCTTAAAGTCAATTAAAATGACAAATGAAACATGGGGTATAAAATAAAAAATAAAATAAACTGAAGGTGTTGCCTATGATTATCGGAGTGCCAAAAGAAATTAAAGATAAAGAAAACAGAGTTGCATTGACGCCAAGCGGAGCAAAACAATTAGCCTCAAATGGGCATAAAGTTTTAGTCGAGGAGAATGCCGGGTTAGGGAGTGGTTTTTCCGACGAGGAATATGCAAAAAACGGCGCAGCAATTGTTGATGCTGCAAAAGCTTGGAGCGCAGATATTGTTATAAAAGTAAAAGAGCCTCTTGAATCAGAATATCCATTTTTGAGAGAGAATCAAATTTTATTTACTTACCTGCATTTGGCTGGTGTAACCAAAACTTTGACTGACGCTTTGCTGAATAAAAAAACAACAGGAATTGCTTATGAAACTGTTGAAGACAGCTATCGCAGACTGCCTTTGCTTGCGCCAATGAGCGCCGTTGCCGGGAACATGGCAACTCAAGTAGGGGCTTATTATCTTGCAATGTTTAATGGTGGAAAAGGAATGATGCTGGGAGAAGTTCTTGGTCATTTCTATGGAAAAGTTGTAATTATAGGTGATGGAGTTGTCGGACGGCACGCTGCAAAAACTGCTTATGGAATGGGATCTGACGTATACCTTTTCGGGCGGCATGAAGAAAGAATGGATTTGCTTAGAGACGCAATTGGAAGAAGGTCACACATAATGACCTCCACAGCAGAAAATATTGCAGAGCACGTTAAAGATGCTGATTTGGTTGTCGGCGCTGTCCTTGTTACGGGTGCAAAAGCTCCCTGGGTCGTTACTGAATCAATGGTCAAGACGATGCAGCCCGGTTCTGTAATTGTTGACGTGAGCATTGACCAGGGGGGATGCATTGAAACTTCCCATCCGACAAAACATTCTGATCCGGTTTTTGTCAAGCACGGCGTAACTCATTATTGTGTAACGAACATGCCGGGCGCTTATCCAAGAACATCAACAATTGCGCTTACAAATGCAACCCTGCCTTATCTTTTGAAACTTGCAAATAACGGTTTTGAAAAATCAATGAAGGGAGATACTGGCTTTGCAAAAGGGGTAAACACCTACAAAGGGCACATAACATTTAAACCAGTTGCGGATGTGTTGAAGATGGAGAATAAGTTTAAGGAATTGAAAGAACTAATCTAGGTTAATTTTAAATTAGTTTTCCCATATACTGTGTAACCTTTTGATATGAAGACACCACTTCTGTTAGGTCAAATTTTTGTCTTACGCTCGAAGTTGAGTCCGAATCAATATAGAATTCTACACCAAGCCACAAACTCTCAAATTCTGCCCAAGAAATTTTTGGTTTATCCCCCCCTATCTAATAAACCCGAAATTGATTTTAATTGTCTTAACCTATCTCAGAATCCGCAATAAATTTGTGCCCCATTACTTGTTGTTGAGAATCCATTCTCCCCTCAAATCGAATGTTGTGGAATCATTTATTTTTACTTTAATTTCATCTCCAAGCTTAAAATCCCCTTTGACTATTACCAGCTTGTAATATTCATTTCTTCCAATCCAGGAATTGTATTTGCCTGATTCATCTATTAAAATCTTCCCTTCCCAATTCAGCCATTTTTTATTATTTTCATAAGCAATTTTTCTGAATACTTCTGTCATTAATCTTGACCTTCTTTTTAATTCGTTTGTAGAATGCTGCTGCATCTTTGCTGAAATTGTTCCGTCTCTGGCCGCATACCTTGAGATGTTTACAATATCCGGCCTTGTTTTTTTAATAAGCTTTAATGAATCATTAAACTGCTCTTCCGTTTCCGAAGGAAAACCAGCTATAATATCAGTTGAAATTGTAATTTCCGGAATTTCTTTCCTGAAAGCTTCAACAATTTTTACAAAATCCTCAACAGAATATCTCCTGTTCATTAACTTTAGAATATCATTATTTCCGGCCTGAACCGGAATATGCAGGAACTTGAACATTTTGGGATGTTTATATAATTCAATTAACTTATCGAGAACTGGAATAGTGTTTCCTGGATTCATCATCCCAATCCTTACTTTGAAATCCATCGGCACAGATAAAATCAGCTCCATTAATTCAACTAATTTTTGTTTTCCGCCATGGTCAACCATATAAGCGCCAGTATCATTTGATGTAATCCAAATTTCTTTGCATCCGGCTTTTAGATGTGATTTAACATCTTCCTTTATTGCATCCATAGGATATGAAAATAGCTTTCCCTTGACTAATTTTGTCGAGCAGAAAGTGCAAAAATAATTGCAGCCGTTTAATATCGGAACAATTCCGATTACCGGATTTTTTCTTACAGAAGGCAGATTTACTTTTTGCTCGTATTTTTTATCAAGCAGTTCAATAACAGTGCCGTTAATGGAATTTTTAACAATTGCAGATATTTTTCTAAGATTGTGAGTATTAATCAGGCTAATATTGCTATCTAAATTTTTTATTTTTGGAATAATACTTTCATTTATGCAGCCGGCAACAATTAATTTTTTTTCCGGGAATTTCTTTTTTAATCTTATAATTTCCTTTAAAGCAGTCATATCCCCCTTAACTGTGCAGATATTGACAACATTTACTTCTGATTCATTTTCGTCTTTTGCAATTTCGTATCCGGATTTATCCAAAAGCCCCATCATTATCTCAGATTCCCTTAAATTGCTGCTGCATCCTTGCGTGATGAAGTGGACTTTGACCATATTCTATAGAAAGAATTAGCGTATTTTAAAGGTTTTTATTTAATATATTTATTTCTAACCTTTTCCATTATCCAACTCGTTAGAACTCTCGTTTCGTATTCATCTGGAGTATGAATGCTTTCGTGAATGTCAACCATTCTTGCGGTATGGCCTGTCAAATCAGCTCTTCTACCCATCGAAGGGTCGCCAATATAAGTGAAGCCCAAAACACTACCCATCATTGATTCCGGCAGAATATTTACCCATTTTAATGGAACTCGTTCAGCCATGTCTTCTTTGCTGTTGATATGTTGCTTCATGTATTTGCTTAATTGATGCTTGTAAGATATGGACAATCTTTCCTCCCCATACCTATCTTCATAATTTATTGTGAATTTATATGGAGCAACTTTATCCTGAACTTGTTTTTTATTAATAATTTCACTTGAATAAATTTCCTTTTCAGCATTTTTTATTGTTATTTTTAATTTATCTCCACTTGAATTTTCCTCATATGTTATTGAAACAGAATAATTGTTTTGCTTGTTCTCTTGTTTTCTTCTGCTCAAATTTAATGAGTAGAAAATATTTCCTGAACTAACTCTGGAATTTTTGCTAGCTTCTGTTTTGGCATCAAGATTGGACAATAAAGCAGATTTCAATTCCTTAACATCATTGAAGTCAATTTTAGGCTTTGAATTACTAATTATGGATTCCAGATTTGAAGATTTTGAATTTTCCGTTGTTGATTTTTTGTTAACTTTACTATTCACAAACGGAATAACATAATCTATTAATTTCAACAATAATTCATTCTCAATTCTACTGATAATCAAATCTTTTTTAGATTGTACCATTTTACTTGCTTACTTTCTTAAATAAATTAACGGCCTCATCAAGCAGTTTCTGTGATTCATTATAATTATTTGAATCGCTTATTATCCTGAACACGCTTGATTCAGTTTTGGAAGCCCTGAACCATACAAAAGAATTTTTATTAACGATAACTTTTAATCCGCCTTTTATCCCGCCTGTTTCCTTGATTTCAAATCCTTTTTTTGAGTAGTGTTTTTTTAAAAATTTCTTGATATTGTCATGTTCTTCAGGATTGAATTCAAGTTTTTTTCTAAGAGTATAATATTGCGGCAATTCATCAACTATGTCATGCAATTTTTTCTCTTTATCTGCAACGGCAGATAAAATGGTTAATAATGTCAGTATTCCGTCCCTGCATCTTGACGGCCAGATGATTGCTCCTCCGCTTGAGCCTTCCCCTCCGACAACTGATTTGAATTTTTTCATTTCCTCAACAACATTTGTCTCCCCGACTTCCACTTCTTTTATTTTTGCTCCGAATTTTTCTGCAACATCCCTTACAACATTTGAAGTTGCATCATTGACTACAACAGTTTGGCTTTTAGGATTTTTGTTTTTTGACAGCATTTCATAAACCACTAAAGCTAAAATATAATTTCCTGATAATAACTGCCCGTCTTTCATTAAAATCTCGACTCGGTCTGCATCACAGTCAAATCCAGCAGCAAAGTCTGCCTTATTTTCATCAATTACATTTTTCAGATACACCATTGCGTCTTCTGTCGGCTCAACCTGCCTTTTGAACTCGCCGTACGGCATATTCACACCTATTACTTCAACACCAGTGCTTTCAAGGATTTTTTTGGCAATCGCTCCAGAGCCTCCATTCGGGTCAAGCACAATTTTTTGTTTTGAATCCTTTATTTTTTTCAGATTCTCATTGCCAATTATATCAAAAATAAATTCAGTGTATTTTTTAACTGCTTCGCTGTTTTTTTCCAAAATTTTCCTTTCCTGAACCTTATGAAAATCCCTGAATGATTTGGAATTTCTGATTACATTGTACATATCTTTTTCATTAAGCACAGCGCCGTCTTCTGCAAGAAATTTGAAGCCGTTCCAATACGGTTCGTTATGGGAAGCCGTTATTATGATGCCTCCGTCAGCATCAAAATTGCGCACTGCAAATTCAATTGCAGGAGTGGGCGCAATTCCAACGTCTATGAAGTTGCAGTCCAGCATTCCAATAATTGTTTCTTTTAGCTTTTGTCCGGAAGGCCTTGTATCCATACCTATAACAATCGTTGGAGTTTTTTTCTTTGTTTTAGCTCTAAGAAAAGACAAATAAGAATAAGAGTATCTTATAGCAATACTTTCATTAAGGTCTTTGCCGTATATTCCCCTTATTCCGGAAAATGATTCTACGAGAGGCATAATAAGACGCTAATAAATAGTGTTTATATTTTTATCTTATTTCGACTATGGAAATTTGAAATAACTTAAGGTCATAGTTAGAAGAATTGGATGTTTGTTAAAATAGTTATACGCAATTTTCTCGTGGCAAAGACTATAATGGGGCAACAGAACTATATCCTCTGCAAATATTTTTCCTGCCATTTTGTCACTATTATCTAGTAATTCTATTTAGATTTATCTAACCTAAAAACTGACTTTGTTCCAGCAAAAACCGAAACCTTTATATACCAGTTGGTATCTATAGATACCATGAACACGCAAATCAATTTAAGGTTGCCTGAAAAGGTATTGGTTTCGGCGAAATCTTATGTAGAAGAGCATGGATTTAACAGCATACAAGAATTCATCAAGGAAGCTATAAGAGAAAAGCTTTTTGAAAGGCCAGAAATCTCAAAAGAGGAACTAGCTTTAGTCGGAAAACTTGTTGAAGTAAGTGAAAAGAAGAATCTTTATGGCACTGAGGAACAGCTATTCAAGAAACTAAAGCGAAGGTAAAAGATGGAATATGAACTCAGGCCATCTCATTTCTTCTTACAGCAAATAGATGAATTTAGTGATGAATCAAAAAAGACTGTTGAAGATAAGCTAAAATTAGTGAAGATAAATCCTTTTCGCAACAAGAGGATTCATGGCTATAATCTTTTTCTGTTCAGGATAAGATTTGAGGAGCAGCATAGAGAAAAAAGAGTTATTTATCTTGTTGATAAACCATATGTAAAACTTATCTGCATACTTGATAGAGATAAGGAATATAAAGATTTAAAGAAATATTTGAAAAGTTTAGGATACCTATAATTCTGCTGCCTCTTAATGTATTTATTTTATTGTGCTTCGCACTTTATTTACTTTGCCCCGAAAAAACTTTGCTTCGCGCCTCGTTGCACTCCCACATTCATTCGGATCGCTTAACAGGAATTTTATGATTCGCTTCTTGCAGTCGCCCATCCAAATTTTCCCAAATCCAAAATCTTTTTATATAACTCAAGGATTATAACCTTAGGTGGTAAAATGACCGAAAAAGAAACTGTAAGCCCAACTATTGAGTTATCCGGATTTAGAGATATAGATAGTTCGTCAAGGGAAGTAATAAGAGCCAATGTGGAAAGGCACGTGAGAAAGCTGTCCGTACACACAAAGAATATGCAGAATCTCCATATTACGCTAAAAACACTTCATCAAAGGGAGAAAAGTGAAATTTATGATATTCATGCAAGGCTGAAAGACGATGGCAAGTTCTATGTTTCACACACTACAGACAGAAATTTATTCGCTGCAATTGATACTGCTCTAGAAAAATTAACGCATGAACTGGATTAAGCCTGTCCCTGCTCCTCAATTTTGCTTGTTTTTTGCTTTAGGCTTATAATCTGTATTAATTTAAGAGCGCTAACTTCTTGTTTTAACTCTTCAATCTGGTCTTTTAATTCATATATTAATTCATAATTGTGCTGTATATTTTCCGTGTTTTCGTTAATTACGGAGGGGAGCTCGGAAAAATCAGAAAATTCTCTACGTATTTGCTTTATCCACAAATCCACATTGTCTCGGAATACTTCGATTTCTGCTTCCATTTTAGTGTGAAAAGGAGGGGACTGGGCAAAACTGACAAGTGTGCTTTTTGCTCGCTGAAAAGCAAGCTTTCTGCCACTCATGTGTCATTGTTTCGCCGCTGCCTCTTTTTTCTCAAAAAAGAGGCAAAGATCTTCAAAGGCCAAGTCCTAATATGCTAAGCACCTAAGCCGAGCGATTGTTTCTTTACCTTCCAAGCGAATGCAGTGGCTGAGTGAGCCGAAACCCACTAGTTTTTGCAGTTTGCCTCTATTTTGATACACTGGTATACGATTTTTATGTTATCATATACCAGTATACCTTTTTGTATATTACTTATTTATATACCTTTCGGTTTTAGTATATTCTGGAAAATATATGTTAAGAAAAAGTTAGATTTATCTATTATTTTTTTAGCTTATTCACCTATTAACCTGAGAATTACAAACTAAATTTAATCTTTATCGAACTGGCCCTTGACTCTGTATTTTTTAGAGGTCAGTATTTCGTGATACAGCTTATCATATTCTGCCTTGTACGGATTCTTCTTGAAGAAAGCCCAGTACAAGATGTACACTGACAGAAGAATATACCCTGCAATCGGGAGTATTTTTGAGATTTCCATAAAGGGTATATAAATGACCTAATATATAAATTTTTCTTTGTTCGTATAAACAGGCACAATCAAAAACTTTATATAACTTTAAAATACCATTTCTTGCATGAAAAGGCTAATAAGAAAAACAATCGAAGCAAATTTGCCCACAAAATTTGGCAATTTCAAGGTTATAGCTTACGAAGACTACAAAAAAGCACACTATTTGACTATAATAAAAGGCAATCTAAAAAATAAAAATGGAGTTCTGGTAAGAGTTCATTCTTCTTGCCTGACTGGAGATGTTATTGGCTCTTTGAGATGCGACTGCGGTCATCAACTGCAGAGGGCGCTTGAGATTATCGGGAAAGAAGGCGGAGTCCTGCTGTATATGGACCAGGAAGGCAGAGGAATAGGATTAATGAACAAAATAGCCGCATACCACCTGCAGGACCACGGAATGGACACGGTCGAAGCAAATCTTAAGCTTGGATTCAAGGCAGACGCAAGAGACTATACAATTGGAGCGCAAATTCTTGCTGATTTGGGATTATCAAAAATCAGGCTGCTTACAAATAATCCGAAAAAAATTAAAGGCCTGGAGAGATACGGGTTAAAGATAATTGAAAGGGTTCCGATTCAAATCAAGCCAAATAAATCAAATAGAAAATATCTTGATACCAAAAAGGAAAAGCTCGGGCATTTTCTTGAGGAGAAAGGGATTGTGAAGTGAATTAAAATCTCAGCAAGCTCATAACTTTCCCGGCATCTTTTTCATCAACAAGGAATATAGTATCAGTCCAGCAGCTCAAAGTTTCTACAATGTTTATGTTGTTCTCTCCAAACAATGAGCATAGGTAGGCATAAGTTCCCGGAACTTCTTCAATTTCCTTGGGGCTTTTTATTGTTATTTCAGCCAGATTTGTATTTTCTATTATTATTTTATTTTTAAAATATTTTCTTATCATCTCAAGAAATTCTTCTGCTGTTATTACAGTTATTGCCGAAGCTCCTTCAATAATCCGGAATATTTCCTTTCGCTTTTTTATCTCTTTTTCAAGATTTTGAAGAGTTCCGAAGAAAATATCTTTTTCAAGCACAACCGCAATGACTTTGTTTTTAATTTCTATTTTGCTGTTTTTCAGTATTTTTGAGATTTTTCTCTCCGAAACCTCCTCATTTTTTAATTTTCTTTGGTATCTTCTGCATGCAATCAGTATCGCGTCAAAGTTTTTTTTTAAATTTAAATCCGATTCTTTTGCAATCTGCCTTGAGAGGGATGAAAAATTTATCAAATCATTTTTCAGGCAGTCCTTTACCGAAGGGTGGTTTGAGATGTACTCTTCAGCCAATTTTGTAACGCTTTGCATTCAAATTTTTAAACTGACTGAATATAAAAATGTTTTGTTTTGGACATTTTTGTTTATTTTTGTTTTAAGCTGGGCATAGAATTTATAAATAATAGATTAGCAATTTTTAAAATGGGCAAAAAGGTCATATTGGCCTATAGCGGGGGACTTGATACATCAGTAATATTGAGTTGGCTGAAGAACAAAGACTTTGAGGTAGTTGCATTTATAGCGGACTTGGGCCAGAACGAGGATTTGAAGGCTGCGGAGCAAAAAGCGCTGAAAATTGGAGCTTCCAAAGTTTATATAGAGAATTTAAGGGAAGAATTTGTGACTGATTTTATTTTTCCGGCAATTAGGGCGAATGCAGTTTACGAGGGAAGATACCTGTTGGGAACATCATTGGCAAGGCCTTTGATTGCAAAAAAGCAGATTGAGCTAGCTGCAAGGGAAAATGCGGAATTTGTCAGCCATGGCGCTACAGGCAAAGGCAATGACCAGGTAAGATTCGAGCTTACTTATTGCACTTTGAATCCAAAAATAAAAATCATAGCCCCATGGAAAGACGCTGAATTTCTTGAGCAATTCAAGGGACGCTCTGACATGATTAATTACGCAAACAAAAATAATATTCCAATAAAAGCCACGAAAGAATCGCCATACAGCATAGACGCAAACCTTATGCACATAAGCTACGAATCAGGAATTCTTGAGGATCCAAGGCTTGCTCCGGGGAATGAAATGTTTGAGATGACAAAAAGCCCGAAAGAAGCGCCTGACAAGGAAACAACAATTGAAATTGAATTTAAGCACGGTAATCCTGTAAGAGTGAAGAATAAAAATGATGGGATTGTTAAAACAAATGCCCTTGAACTATTCCAATATCTTAACAAAATAGGCGGTGAGAACGGAATCGGAAGAGTTGACATGGTTGAGAATCGTTTTGTCGGCATAAAGTCAAGAGGAGTTTATGAAACGCCTGCAGGAACCATACTGCATATTGCACATCGCGACATTGAAGGCCTGACAATGGACAGGGAAGTCTTGCATTTGCGCGACATGCTCATGCCAAAATTTGCGGAAATGATTTACTATGGCTTTTGGTATTCTCCTGAGATGGATTTCCTAAGGGCTGCGTTTGACAAGAGCCAGGAGCATGTAAATGGAATTGTTTACTTGTCCCTATACAAGGGAAACTGCCAGATAATAGGCAGGGAATCTGCTAATTCATTATACAATCAGGACTTGAGCAGCATGGACGTCTTAGGCGGTTATAATCAGCAGGATGCGCAGGGATTTATCAGATTGAATGCATTAAGATTAAAATCAAATTCTTTGAGAAACAGAAAATGAAACTTTGGGACAAGGGATATTCTCTGAATAAGGATATTGAAAAATTTACAGTGGGGAATGATTTTTTATTAGATAAGAAGCTAATCAAGTTTGATGTTTACGGCAGCATTGCCCATGCAGTGATGCTGAACAAAATTGGAATACTCACAAAAGATGAATTAATAAAACTGAAAAATGCGCTAATTGGAATTTTAGAGCTCGACAAAAAAAATAATTTTCATATCAGCCCTGAAGATGAAGATGTGCATACTGCAATTGAAAATTATCTTACAAAAAAATTGGGAAACATGGGAAAGAAAATTCATACAGGCCGCTCAAGAAATGACCAGGTTTTGGTTGATATAAGGCTGTACTCAAAAGAAAATATTCTTGAAGTGGAAAAACTGGTCTTAGAACTTGCCCTTGTACTAACCGACATTGCAGAAAAATACAAATATGTACCTATGCCGGGCTACACCCATTCCAGAAAAGCAATGCTTTCTTCTGTTGGACTGTATTTTACCAGCTTTGCCGAATCCTTAATTGACGGCTTAAAAATCCTAGACGAGGCTTATGAGCTTAATGACCAGTGCCCTTTAGGAAGCGGCGCGGCTTATGGCGTTCCATTAAACGTGGATAGGAAGCTTGTATCCGATTTGCTGGATTTCAAGAAAGTACAGAATAATGTGCTTTACGTGCAGAACAGCAGAGGCAAGCTTGAATCTGTAACAATCTTTGCATTGAGCGGCATAATAAATGATTTGGCAAGGCTCTCTAATGACTTGATTGTTTTTAGCATGGATGAATTTGGATTTTTCAAATTGCCTGACAAATTCTGCACAGGCAGCTCTATAATGCCTCAAAAGAAAAATCCTGATGTGCTGGAACTCATACGCGCAAAATCTGCTAAGATCGATTCAAACTTGTATTTTGTCAAAAACACCATGTCAAAGCTGCAATCCGGATACAACAGGGACTTGCAGCTTACAAAAGAGGCGCTGATGGAAAGTTTTGACATTGCAGTTTCGTCATTGAGAATATTCAAAACAATAATTGAAAAAATGATAGTTAACAAGGAAAAATGCATCAAAGCATGCACTCCGGATTTATTTGCTGCAGAATATGCGTACAAGCTTGCAAAAAAAGGCGTTCCTTTCAGGGATGCGTATAAGGAAACTGCAAAGAATTTGGGCAAATTAGCTGTTATAAACCCAGTCAGCAGCATTAAGTTAAAGAAACACTTGGGCGCAACCGGAAATCTGGGTTTGGAAAAAATAAAGCAGCAAATAAAAGAAATCAGCAAAGAAATTGGCTCTGAAACTGAAAAATTTAATTCCAAGCTAAGAGGTTTGTTGAAATGAAGGATGTACTTTCATTAGTTGAGTGGGACAAGGAAGCCATAACAGAATTAATTGATAAAGCATTGCACATAAAGGAAAATCCGCAAAATTATGACCAGTCAATGCGCAACAAGACTATGCTGATGATTTTTGAAAAGCCTTCGCTAAGGACGAGAGTTTCTTTTCAGGTTGGAATGCACCAGCTTGGGGGCCATACCATTGTTATGGAAACAAAAGACACTCCTTTCAGGGAAAAAGAATCGATTGCCGACACCGCAAAAGCTTCAAGCAGGTATGTAGATATAATAATGGCGCGTTTGTTCAAGCATGAAGACATAGAAGAGCTTGCAAAAAACGCAACCGTGCCGGTAATCAACGGGCTTACAGATACTTTTCATCCGTGCCAGATATTATCGGATTTGCTTACGATCTATGGAAAAAAAGGAAAATTAAGCGGATTAAAGCTTTCTTTTGTTGGCGACGGGGATAATAATATTACTCACGATTTGCTTTTAGGATGCTCGGCTGCAGGCATGGATATTTCTGTCGGCTGCCCTGCGGAAGCAGAGCCGCAGAAATGGATAATTGACATTGCAAATGAAAAATCAAAATTAAACAATTCTAAAGTTCAAATAACAAATGATGCCCGGGAAGCTGTTGAAAATTCAGATATTGTTTATGCAGATACGTGGATGAGTTACCATATACCAAAAGATGAAAAAGAAAAAAGAATCAAAATGTTTCATCCTTATCAGGTCAATAAAGAACTGATGTCGCATGCAAAAAAGAATGCAATTTTTATGAACTGCCTGCCGGCAATGCGCGGCTACGAACAGACAGCTGAGATTATAGACGGTCCGCAAAGTGTTGTGTTTGACCAGGCTGAAAATAGATTGAATATGCAGAAAGCGATTATTTTGAAGCTGATGAATAAACTTTAGCCAAAATGACCTCCTCTGCGGGCTAAAGCCGCGCAGTATCCATTCAAGCTAAACCAT
>ERZ1292640.575-Hain-H43-02um-R1-575-length-30147-cov-60_pt1 | contig 30147 bp, 35 predicted proteins | sample MGYA00564404_ERZ1292640 | MGnify/ENA primary metagenome ERZ1292640 (study PRJEB36523, sample SAMEA6512636) | groundwater metagenome | collected 2019-01-08 | study: AquaDiva: Metagenomics assemblies of 32 groundwater samples | reverse complement strand
CATTGACCGATACAACAATGAACCAAGCTACAAGTCTTGGTTTGACTCTCAATTTTCTAAACAATCCCTCTATGACATATTGGGTTTTTCAACCTATGTTCCTGATTGGATTAAGACATATGCCGAATTGTGGGCTACAGGCGATGTGTCTGATTCTGAATTCATCACAGGATTAGATTTTATGTTGGATCATCACATAATTGTAATTCCAAATCTACATTATTCTGAACAAAACTCTGTGTCTAATGTTCCAAATTGGATACGAAACAATGCTGATTGGTGGGCAAATGATTTGATTTCCCAACAAGAATTTGTAAATTCTTTAAAATATCTAATTGAAGAACAAATAATTGAAATTGAATAGTTCGCTGAAAGACAATCTTTGAATTATATTATTACTAATCATATGGTTTTAATCTGATAGAGTTTTTATTAAAATTATGAAAGCGACATTCGGTGCAGGATGTTTTTGGCATGTTGAAGACCTACTTCGTAAAACTAAAGGTGTGAAATCGACACAGGCAGGTTACATTGGAGGTAAATTGACAAATCCAACTTATGAAGAAGTATGCACTGATACAACTGGTCATGCTGAAGCAGTACAAGTGGAATATGATCCAAACGAAATTTCTTATGATGAACTACTCAAAGTATTTTGGAGTAATCATGATCCTACATCACTAAATCGACAAGGACCTGACATTGGGAATCAATATCGATCTGCAATATTTTTTCATGATGAAGAACAAAAGAAAATTGCACAAAAATCCAAAGAAGACCTAGAAAAATCAGGAAAATTTCAGAAACATATTGTGACTGAAATTGTTCCAGCTCCTGAATTTTATAAAGCTGAAGAATACCATCAAAAATATTTTCAGAAACACGGACTATCTTAAAATTATTTTACAATGAGCACTGGAATTTTTGATGAGTGAATGACGTAATTTGAAACACTGCCTAAAAATAATTCTCTTACAGCACTTCTTCCCCGTGAACCTATTACAATTAGACTGAATTTTTCTTTTTTATCATGAGCCAATTTTATGATATTATATCCTATATCTCCACGCATTAGTTTTTCTTTAAAGACTATGCCGTTTTGTGCTGATATTACCTTGGCATTTGCCATCATTTTTTTAATTTCATTATCTAATTCTTTATTTACAATCACTCCTTGAAACTCTGAATGTGGTTGTATGTTAGTAGAGTAGGCACCCGTAATTGTAGCTCCAAACTGTCTTGCTATGGATATTGCCATTTCAAGCGCACGTATAGAATTTTTGGAACCATCTAATGGAACTAGAATTTTGCTGATCTTTTTATTTATCATAATGTGTATTTTATTTAGATCTTAAAAAACATAGGCTCTATTATTACATGCGTGAAAATTTAGAAAAGTGATGAAAACTACTGATCGGTCATAGTAACTAAATTTAACTAGCTAAGTAATTGACGCTAAACTGGTGCAAGACAATTTCATTCAAGTGGATGGAAATAAGATTAGGTATCTAGAGTCTGGAGACTCTGAAAATATTTTGGTGCTAGTTCATGGATTGGGGGCATCTGCTGAAAGATGGAATAATGTGATCCCTGATTTTGCAAAATATTATCATGTGATAGTCCCTGATTTGATTGGATTTGGTTACAGTGATAAACCAATTGTAGATTACACTACTGATTTCTTTTCAACATTTCTTGGGAAATTTTTTGATGCATTGGGAATTAAACGTCCAAATATAATTGGTTCTTCTCTAGGCGGTCAAATAGCCGCAGAGTATGCATCCGCAAATCCAAACAATGTAGAAAAATTAATTCTTGTATCTCCTTCAGGGGCAATGAAACAATCCACCCCAGCATTAGATGCTTACATAATGGCTGCCTTGTATCCAAATGAACAAAGTGCTAAAAATGCATTTGAATTAATGGAATCTTCTGGTAATGAAGTTGATAATGGAATTGTTCATGGATTTATTGAAAGAATGCAATTACCTAATGCTAAATTGGCATTCATGTCTACCGTTTTAGGACTGAAAAATTCAGAAATCATTATGCCTAAACTGCATCTGATTCAGAGTCCTACTCTGATAATTTGGGGTTCTAAAGATCCAGTGATTCCAATTCAGTATGCTGATAATTTTGCATCTTATATCGTAGATTGCCGATTTTATCAAATGGATGGCTGTGGTCATACTCCATATGTCCAAGATCCTAGTACCTTTTCATCTATAGTTTTAGAATTTCTTTCATCTTGCTAGTTTAATTTATATACCATCAAGTTCCTACCATTACCAATGAGCGGTAATTATAACCAGTTTAATCCTTCAGAGATGTTCAAAGATTGGATTCAAAAAAATGGTCGCGCACAAGCTGAATTTATGAAAAACTTTGGCTCATTAATGGCAACCCAAAATACTCAAACATTCAATCCTTTAGAAACTCTAAGAGAAGTATCTGATAGTACAAGAAATGCCCAATCCGATTTAATGAAGAATGTGTCTTCTATGCAAAACAAAAGCATGGAGACAATGTTTCAGATTGGCCAAATGCTCCCATCTTTTATGAATTGGGGTGCTTACAAAACGACTGTCAGTAGTAATGGCAGAATCTCGATTCCAGAGGCAGAACGTAATGCACTTGGATTAGGAGAAGGTGACTTGGTCCAAGTCATAGTCCTTCCAATAGCAAAAAAATCAAAAAATAAGGAGGTGAAACAATGAGTAAAAACGAACAAACACCGGGAACTAAAGATGTGTTTTCAGTTTATGAAGAAAACGTAGACAAACTATTCTCTGGTATTAGACATTCAGTACCACAGTATCATCAGTCAATTACTAATGTTCAGCAAGAATACCTGCAAGCATATGAAAATATTGTAGATTCTACAATTGCACTACAAAAAGAATATGCAAAGAAAGCAGGTATCACAACTGACATCCCACAAGCAACACTAAAAGTAATTCATGACACTGCAGAAGAATTTGTTAAAATAGCTTCAATACAGAACCAAATGACACTTGCAACAATGGATGCAACACAACAAAACATCAAAGCATTCAATGATAACGCAAAATCATTTGCTGATCTAAACAGAAACATTCTACAATCCTGGATCTCGGCATTCACCACAAAGAACAACTAGTGGTAAAATTTTATTTTTTATTTTTTTATTTTATGATCTTTCTGCAAGCCATTTCCCTAGCTCTGGGAGTACCTTGGTTTGAGATAATGAACTAGCAATCATACCTACGTGGCCTGTTGGGTACATCTTTAATGTTTTATCTTCACTCCCAACTGCATAATGAAGAGGCATGCTGCATTCTGGTGATACCAGGTGGTCTCCAACTGCAACCTGTGTGAATAACGGCATGTCTATTTTCTTCAAATCTATGTGACTTCCTCCGACATACATTTTATTTTGAATCAGCAGGTTATCTTGATAAATATCTTTGATCCATTGTCTGAACAGTGCACCTGGTATCGGCGGTGTATCTCCTAACCATTTTTCCACTCTTAGGAAATTATCTACAAATTTTTTATTCTCAATGTTTTTGAAAAAATTCACATATTTTTCAATTCCTTGCTCAAATGGTTTTAGTACTGAAAAGCAGTAATACATGAATTCAGGAGGCATGTTTCCTATGGTTTCCACCATTTTATCAACGTCCATGTGCTTGGCTAGATTACTAATTACTGTAGTATCTCGCCATCCGTCAATTACAGGAGCGGTTGCAATGTAATTTTTCACACTTTCTGGATGCAGTGTTGTATATGCTGTTGCTATTGTAGCTCCAGTACAGTATCCCTGCAATGATATTTTTTCTGTAGATGATTCATCTTTGATGAATTCCACACTGCTGTCTAAATATCCGTTAACATAATCATCAAAATCTAAATATTTATCCATACTTGTTGGAGTTCCCCAATCTAACATGTATACATCAAATCCCTGCAGTACTAAATTTCTAACCCAACTTTTTTCTGGCTGTATATCCAAAATATGATATCTGTTAATCAACGCATAGGAAATCAGTAATGGTGTTTTGTGTTGTTTCTCTGTAAGTGGTCTGTAATGTAGTAATCTTGTTTTGTCTATCTCTTGTACTATATCATGTGGAGTTACCTCTATACTAATTTCATCTGGAGCTGAAACTAAATTGGGGGCATCCATAATGTTTTTTCCAAACTTCATCAACTCCTCTATGATTTTAGGGTCAAATTTTGATTCACTTTTCATTTTTTACACCTCCTTCATTTTTTGTTTCTCTTTTCTTTTTTAATTCAATTTCTAATTTTGTAACTCTTTTTTTAAGAGCATGCATTTCTTTGTACACTTCATCGATTTCTTCTTTACTTGGCAAGTTTACCGACTGTAAAATAACATTTGAAATATTGCTCCAGTGTTTTGTAAGTTCAAGCTCTTTTGAAACTAACTTTCCATAGTTTACTCCAAACTTTTCTGAATCAAATAATTCTGTAAAATCATTATCAAAAATATCTATCCATATTCTCTTAAATGACTCCATTTGTTCTACATCATGTGGCACGTCAGGTGCTTTCATGTTGACTTTCTTTTGTGCATCGCTCCACGTTTCTGATAATTGCTTATAGTATTCTGTTACAAATTTGTTAAACTCCATTAAACTCTCATTAATTTGGATTAATTCAGTTGATATTTTCTTAGAATTTGAAGCAAATGCACGCATAGGACCCATCGAAGTCAAAGCCTGTGGCTTACTTGCCATTAAATGGATGATATCTGTCCAGAACAAGGAAAGATGTTTGTAATAATCTGTAACATCTTTTGGTGATTGTGTTTCCACGGCTTACTATTACCATAGATCTCAATAAATAGATCGCTTGTTTAATTAGACAAATGGCTAACGTTGAAGACCTAGAAAAAATATGCCAAAAAATTATAAATCTAAATCCAAAGATGAGGTCTGCACGAATTATCAATAGTAGGGGACATCTTGTTGCAGGCGGTATGAAAAAAGGATTATTGTCATTAGAAGCCCAAAAACAAGATGAGATGATGTTCATGGAACTTGCACTTAGAGTTCGTATGAGACATGAATTTGACAAGGAATTTGGCGAAGTTCATTTTTCCATGTCTTATAGAGATAAGGTGATTGTGATGAGTTTTCCTTTAGCAAATGATGATGTTTTACTAGTCTCTTCTGAAAAAGAACTAGATTTTGGAAAAATTCCTTTTAAAATTCTTAAACTTGTTGAGTCACTCAAAAAATCTGTTTTGGGAACTTTTTAACTCGTGATACAACTTAATTCTAGTAAAATATGTGATAATTATGAAAACTGATTCACAAAACGTGACATGGACTGATATTGAAAGACTGACTAAATTACTTTCCAAAAAAATTATTACAATGTCAAAAGATTTTTCAAGCATTTCTACAATTAGTCGTGGAGGTCTAGTTCCTGCAAGACTATTGGCTGATCACATGGGAATAGACACCATCCTTGTTGACAAAAATAAAATTCCTGCTGATTCTCTTTTTGTTGATGATATTTATGATTCTGGTGATACATTTAAAAAAATAATTCCAAAAGTAACTGATCCTTCAAATTTTGTATATGCTACATTATTTGCAAGGCAAGGCAAAAAATACCCAAAACAACTAGTATATGCTCAAAAGACAAAAGGTGCTGAATACATTGTATATCCGTGGGACAAGTTGGAATATGGACGACTCAAAGATTTTGCACTGTGATTTTTGTAACTGTTGAGATTCTCTATCTTATTTAATTTTTTACTATCTACATACATTGAGGTAGTTTTCCCTCATGTCTGTCTTGATAATCTTTAATCAAATCATCTGTGATTTGTTCGTAAGATGCTGTTTGCATGTATCTTACTCTTGTAGCTCTTGAGATACATGGTTCACCATTTTTGTCTTGAATAGATATTTTGATATTTTCAGAACCGCCGATGAATAAAATTTTCATTGAGGCATGCATCATATAGACACCTGCAGACTGTGGTATTTTTGAAATCGTTACTTCATTATAGTCTAGCCAATCTGACCATGCATTTTCATTGTTTAACATTTTTCTCTCACTAGTTTTGAAGCATTTTTCTCAAACCTGCACATCTGTTTCTAATTGTAACCTCTGTGACTCCAGATGCAATTGAAATATCTTTTTGTGATTTTACTTCACCCGTGCTAATACATGCCAAATACAATGCTGCGGCTGCTATTCCCATAGGGTCTTTTCCAGCAACCATGCCTATCTTTTTTGCTTGTTCTAGTATTGCAACAGCTTTTCTTTTGCTCTTTTCACCTAATTCTGCAATACTTGCAATTCTGGATACTACTTTTACAGGATCCACTACTGGCATTTTTAATTCCAATTCTCTGAAAATTAATCTATAGCATCTTGCAACATCTTTTCTTCTAATGTTGATTCCATCTGCAACATCATCCAAAGTTCTAGGTGTTTGTGTATTTCTACATGATGCATAAAGACATGCTGCAACCAGGCCTTGAATGGAACGACCTCTTACGAGTTTTTTCTCCATTGCCTTTCGATAAATATAAGCAGCTTTTTCAACTACTGCATCTGTCAGTGCAAGTTTGTCTTTTAATTTGTCCATTTCATTTAGTGCTAGTCTTAGATTTCTATCTGCAGAAGAATGTGCTTGTGTCCTACTATCCCATGTTCTTAATCTCTCAATCGTACTCTTCATTGATGATGTAAGTGGTTTTCCAGTAGAATCCTTGTTGGCAGCACCAATTACTGTTGATAATCCCATGTCGTGCATTGTCAATGATGTTCCAGCCCCAACTCTGGTTCTGTTTGTATCATCATTTGCAAATGAACGCCATTCTGCACCTGTCTCTGAAATTTTATCTGAAACTACAAAACCACATTTTCCACAAAATAATTCGCCTGTTGTTTCATCTGTTACCATTTTTTTATCACCACATGAAGGGCATTTTGGTCTGGAGACAACTGTGCTCTTAAGCATAACAATCCAAAATTCAGCATTTAGCTTATTATTCATTTTACATAACTTCTGCAGGTTAATTGTGTGTAGGTTAAGCTAATCCTCATTCTAATTCTATAGATTTGGAATAATACTGAATAATAATTAGGAGTGACTAATTTTTTATTTATTTTTTTAATTTAAAAAATTATCCTAGTAGACAATATGCATAATTTGGTTTTAATGATGTGTACATTATATTATTTGGATCCGATGCATGTTCCAGTCCTATTGAATGACCCAATTCATGGGTCATTATTTTTTCCACGGTTTTTACATCATACAACTGAAAACTTCCATCACAGTTGTAATCACCTAATGTGACTTCTACTACCCCCTTTCCCAGATGTGCATGACCAAGTACACCTTGCCCTATATCTCGTACTACCCATGTAACCCATACATTTGCGTCCTGTTTCTGATTGATTATTTCGAACTCCATTCTTGCTTTTTGTCCATTGGTGCTTAATTCTTGATTTTCCCAAAACAAAAATGAATTTTGCAATGTACTGACATGATTCAATGGTAGCCCTGTTGGCTGTTCATTTACAAAAACTTTGTAATGGATAACATACACATCATCTATGATTTCATATGTAGGATCTGGAAAGTTGCTGGATGCAGATTTTACCTCTTCTTCAAAATTCCATTTTATATAGTCTCTGAGGAATTTTTTTATTACATCTTGACTCGGATTTGGGTCTTCTATGTACCTTTTTTCATCTGCAACATTTTTTGAAATACTGCGTAGATATTTTTCAAATAAATAAAAATCGTAATCTTTTTCTTTCTGAATCTCATCTTGTGATTTTTTAATATTTACAACTATGATCCCTTTTTCCACCATGTATTGAATGCCTAAAATAAAATCTTGGTCATTTATTGTATTTTCTGCCCACCACGAGGCATTATTTCGTATCCAATCTGGTATTTTTTCCACTTTTTCTGATTTTGTCTCTACTGGTGGAATTTGTATGATTTTATTTTCTATCATAAATAACAACGCTGATGCAAATTCCGAATCTTCGATTTGCCCTTCTGACCACCATTTTGCAACTGGTTTGATCCAATCTGGAATTTTTATTATCTCTTTTTTTTCTAATCTGTCTGGTTTCTCTGTTGCAATGTATGGATATTTTGCAATTACCCTATCTGTAAATTCTTTGTAATTGTTGATCACAATACTGTCTGGTTTTCTCTTGACTGCTTCCTCAAAATAATACTTGGCTTCCTGATACTCTCCCAAATTTCCAAACCCAATACCCATTCCAGTAAGTGCCGTAACGTCATCTGGTTGATATTGAAGGATCTTGAAAAACTCTTTTAGTGATTTTTCATGATACTCTGAATTACTTAGGGCAATAGCCTTCATTTTTAATGTGGATATGTTGTTTGGGGCTATTTCTAAAATACTATCATAGATTACAATTGCTTCACTGTATTCTCCTTTTACAAAGTGTTCATGGGCTTGTTTGAACATTATCTGTGGATCACCTAAAGTTTGAGAAAACACCGGAACTGAAATGAAACTAGAAAATAGTAAAATTATACCTAGAAAAATACGCATCAATGTGCTTGATGTTTGAATTTCGGATATATCTTATTTTCATTTTATAAAAAACTATGATGTCTATTGGTATTTTTGCCGTTATCTTAGTTCAAAAGTCTTAGCAAATCTTTAATCTTTTAGCAAATACCAGTTTCTACATTGAGTAAGATAGGTGTGGGTGAAATTATCTCCGAACTTCGTAAGAAGATTCAGGATATCCAGTTTGAATTAAATGAATTAGGAGGTCCAGTTTTAGACATGCCTGAACTAATTACCTCTGCTAATCTTTTACGCTCAAATGAATACATTACCAAAGTATCTGAAAAGCAGTCAGAACTACTATCTGCATATGGCCTGTATTCTAAGGCTCTAGAAGATATTATTACAGTGGTTTTTGATATTCAAAATGATCTCAAAAATCTCTTAAAGGAACAATCAAAACTCATTTCATCTAGAAAATCTCCCAGATCATCTATATCAAAAAATAAGAAAAAATCTACAACTAAAAGAAAATCTTTAAAAAAATAATATGAATTTTCTTTATGTTATTTTGATAGATATGTTATATCTCCCGAAGTAATTCGTCTGTTTTTCTTATTTTCTAATATAACCAGTGCACCATCGTCATCAATTTTAATTGCATTACCTTTGATTTTTCCATCCTCCGTATTCAGTTCTATATTTTGACCAATCGTTGATGATCTTTTTGTCCAGTCTCTAATAATTTTTTTAGTATCACCTGTATTCAATAAATTGTAAATTTGTTCTAATTCGATCAAAAATGACTGTACTAGTAAAATTGGTTTTATTATTTTATTTTGTTCACTCAATGATGCTACTCCGTAAAAATTTGGTGTATCTTTTAAGATCTTTTCAATCTGCTTAACATCTACATCAAAATTTATTCCAACCCCTAGAACTATATTTTCTATTTTGTTTGACTCTAATGATGCGTCAACTAACATTCCTGCAACTTTTTTACCTTTGATTGTTATGTCATTTGGCCATTTCAATTCTGATTTGATGTTTAGTGTTTTTTCTATTGCATTTGATAGTGCTAGTGCAGAAGCTATCGGAAATAATGTAATAACTGATATGTCGAATTTTGGATGTAAAATTATTGAAAGCCATATGCCTCCTTTAGGTGAAATCCATTTTCTGCCTAATCTTCCTTTTCCACTGGTTTGCTTTTCTGCAATTATTACCGTTCCATTGTTTGCCTCATCCAAAGTCATTTTCATTGCTTGATTTTGAGTAGAATCAATTGAATCAAAATAGTATACTTGTTTTCCAAATATTTTGGTCTTTAATCCAGATGTGATTTCCCATGGTAGTAACATATTTGTGCTGGATTCGAGTCTATATCCTAGCTTTTGTTTTGATTCTATTTTGTATCCCAACTCTCTAATTTTTTTAATATGTTTCCAAACTGCAACTCTGCTTATTCTTAAGACATCACTCAAATCTTGACCTGAAAGGTATTCTGTATTGTGTGATTTTAGAAATGATAGTACCTTGACTAGACCTGAATTATCATATGAACTGTACATCAATTGTATGTGTTCTTTACTTCAAGTATAAAATATCAACTTTGTTTAACTTAGAATCCGACATCAAAGTCAAATCCGCCACCATCAGAACCTCCACTATCCCCACCGTCAGTACTACTGTCTGATGAACTATCCCCACCAGTATCACTTGGAATGCTTTCTGCTGGTACATAGTCTGTCATCATCATACCCATCATGCTAAACATCATTGAAAACATGATCATATCCATTATTCCAAAGAACATCATTGTGGGAAGGATTGATTTGTTGTCATCCATGTATTGCTTTAATTTTTGTTTGTCTCCTCCTTTGTACAATAGTGACATTTGATCCCATTTGCCTTGTAGTTCATGAATTCTCTCTTCTACTTCTTTTGCTCCTTTTTCTGTAATTGTGATCTCTATTTTTTTACCAAACCAACTCTTTTTTTCTTCCACTGTAATTAGTTCCCTTTTTTCTAATTTTTCAAGAATCATATTTAATTCCTCAGCATCTACTTGAGCTGCATTCTGTATCTTTTCAAATTTTTTGACTCCTTTCTTAATTGCCCCTAGAACAATTACGTCCTTTGGCTCTTCTGGAGTTGGTTCCATGTATTCTGATTTTTGTTATTATTAAAATACCCTACGATTTTGCTTTTTTTATATTGTTTATTTTAGTAATTCTTTGGCTTTTAATTCAGAAATTACATTTGGTATTCCTTGCTGATATGATGGAAATTTAAATTCGTATATCTGAGATATTTTTTTATTTGATACTTTCATTGATGTGGTGAGTAATTTTACCAAATCTCCTCCAAGAACTGCCTTTGCTACAAACATGGGTATGGTTCCAGGATGACTTGCACCTATACTGTCCGCAGTAAAATCTGCAAATTCTTTGAATTTTACAAATGTAGGATCTGCAACGATGTATGTTTCATTGATTGCGTTTTTTTCTAAAATTGATATCATGCTACCTACTGCATCATCTACGTGTAGGAATGCTTTGTAATAATTTCCATCTTTTGGAAGTCTGAACGTATTTTTGAAAAGACGTTTGACTAACACCTCGTAGAACCACCCTCCTGAACCATATACGTCGCCAAAATGTATTACTGTGAAATTAATTCCAAGTTCTTTGCAATTTTTCTCAAGAAATCTTTGAGCCTCTAATCTGATTTTCACAAAATCTGTATTTGGATTGTATGGAAAAGACTCATCGACTATCCCGTCTTGTGTTTCTCCATAAACCCCCAGTCCTGAAATGTATGTGATTGCCTTTGTTTTATCTTTAATATGGTTGAAAAGATTTTTTGTCCCTTCTAAATTCACTTTTTCTAAAATCTTTTTGTTTTTTTCAAGTGGTGTATGTGATGCCAAATGAAAGACACAGTCAAATTCTGTATCTGGAATGTCTAATTTGGAATCAGTCAAATCACCTATCATGTTTTTTGATTTAACATGTCCACTTTTTCCTTTGCGTATTAGTGATGATACTCTGTATTTTTTTTCCACTAGAGAACTGACTAATCTGGATCCTATGAAACCCGTAGCACCTGTAACCAGAATGGATTTACTCATTATTTCTTTGATCTAATTGTATTATTACTATATTTGTAATGAATTGCATGTTGATAATTCCTCAATGTTTAGAATTAGTTGATTTCAAAAATTATATTCCACCATGTTTTAGATTTTTCATGGAACATGATTCTTACACTGATGATGAAATTAGAGGTATTCTTTCTTTAAAACACGTTGCAGTAATTGGCATGTCTAAAAATGACAACAAGGCAGCACATTATGTGCCAAAATATCTGTCTGAAAATGGATATCATATAATTCCAGTAAATCCTACGACTGATGAGATTTTAGGAAAGAAATGTTACAGTACTATTTCTGATGTTGATGGTGATATTGACATCATTGATGTGTTTAGACCATCTGAATCAGTGCTTCCTGTTGTAGAGGAAGCTATAAAGAAAAACCCAAAGGTAATTTGGCTTCAAGAAGGAATTCACAATCTTGAGGCTGAAGAAATGGCAAGAAAAAAAGGCATCAAAGTTATATTCAATAGATGTATGTTGGCAGAACATCAGAGGTTATTCTAAAAATGACTGCATTTGATACTTTTTACAATGATTTACATGAACTAGTCAATAAACATGAAAAAAACAATACTCCGTTAAAAGTTGAAAAAGATCTAGAGACTGACATTGTAAAAATTTTTGGTGAAAATGTCACTGCACTAGCAAGAGCTAAAAATGGATTAAATGATGTGACTGAGCTTGCATATGCAACAGCAGAACACCATCCCTATTGGAATCTGCTTTACAATTGCTCGGAAATAGCAAATATTGTTTTAGAGAAATGGAAAAGTGAACTTTCAAAAAAAGATGCAAGTGACATTGAGTGGTCCATAAAGGAATTAAAACAATCCCTTGAAAAGATATCTGAGAAAATTAACGACCCTCTTATCTAGGCAGAGATAAATATTCTTAGGTTACAAACAAGTCATGCCAATTAAACTTGGACTAATAGGCAAAACAAATACTGGTAAAACCACTTTCTATAACGCTGCCACTTTATCTTCTGAAGAAATCTCTTCATATCCATTTACAACAAAAAAATCTGTTACTGGAATTGCACACGCAATTACATTATGCGTTCACCCTGAATTCAAAGTACAAGATAATCCGAACAATTCAAAATGTGTTGAAGGTTGGAGATATGTCCCAGTTGAATTAATTGATTTACCTGGTCTAATCAAGGATGCATGGAAAGGAAAAGGTTTGGGAAATCAATTTCTTTCAATTGCAGCACAATCTGATGCGTTACTTCATGTAGTTGATGCCTCGGGTGGTATAGATTCTTCTGGAAAAATCAGTGAGGTTGGAAGCGGCGATCCCATATCTGATTTTGCAGATATTGAAGAGGAATTAATCATGTGGTATCATAAAATTTTGGAAGGAAATAGAGACAAGGTTTCAAAGTTAATTCGAACTGGTTCTGGCACTGTTGACGCTATTACTGATTTGTATCGTGGAGTAGGTGTCAATAAAATACATGTCAAAGATGCATTGGTTGCAGTTGGACTAGAAGAGAAGGAATTTGATGATTTTGATATGATTGATAGTAAAAAACTCGCTGCACATATTAGAAAAATTTCAAAACCTACCTTGATTGTTGCAAACAAAATAGATGTTGAAGGTGCGGACAAAAATTTTGCTAGATTGCAAGAGCGCTACAATGATTCCATTATAATTCCTGTTAGTGGTGATAGTGAATTCAGTTTAAGGAGAGCTGAGCAAAAAGGATTGATCAAATATTCTCCCGGCTCGGAACAATTTGAAATAATACATCCTGCTGATCTTAATGAAAAACAAACCAATGCATTGGATTTCATAAAAAAAGGAATAATGGGTGAATACATGCGAACCGGTGTACAATTTGCGATAAATGTTGCAGTCTTCAAACTTTTAAAGATGAACTCTATTTATCCGGTAGCTGATGAGAAACATCTTTCAGATAAAAAAGGACATGTATTGCCTGATTTGATCTTGCTTAAGGCTGGAGCAACAATTGCTGATCTTGCAAAGGAGATTCACACTGATCTCACCAAAGGATTGCTTTATGGAAAAGACTTGAGATATAATTTGAGATTACCTGTGGACTATCAGCTAAGGGATAGGGATGTAGTGTCTTTAGTTAGTGCATCAAAAAAATAGTCTGCTGTTTTACTAGCGTGTATTTTTAAAATTCTTTTATGCTTTGGCGAATGATACTATTTTTATCATCTACATAATTGCAACAGGTTTCACAAAGCCACTGTGTTTTGTTTTCTTCTTTTATCCATTTTGGAAGCCTTCTATTATTGCATGTTTCACAAAACAATGACATGTTTTGTTCTATCTCTTCCTCTATTTGTACTGGCGTTGCACTGTCTTTGTTGTACATCAAGACTGTGATTTGTGCCTAAAATTTCCAAATAACTGAGTTGATAAATGTATTATTGAATATCTGCTTTGATCTTTTCTTTTTTCATCCAAACTGTTTTTCCCCTGTGATCAATTAACTCTATATTCATTTCATTGAGTTTATCTCTAATTTTGTCTGCGTCTTGAAATTTCTTCTCTTTTCTTAATTGTTCTCTTGTTATGATCAAATTATCAATTTCTTGTTTTTTATCTAAAGTTATTTTGGGGATTGTCAATCCTAAAATTTCAAGTATTCTCTCAAATTCAGGAATAATGATTTTAGCATCATTTGAGTCTAATTTTTCTTCAGCGGCTAAATAATTTACTTCTTTTACAAGTTTGAAAAATGCCAATAGTGCAAGATGCGTATTAAAGTCAGACTCTAATGCATTATCAAACTCGTTACTTGTTTCTTCAATCATTGATTTAATTTCACTATTATGATTTTCATTATTTGCATGAATTAATTCATAATAGCATGTCTCAGCTTGGCGCCATTTTGTGAGATTTTCTTTTAATAATTCTTCAGAATAGTCTATTGGTTTTGAATAATGTCCTGATAAACAAAATAATCTGATGATGTTTGCCCCCCAATTATCTAACACATGTTTTATTGATTTGATGTTTCCAAGTGATTTTGACATTTTTTCACCATTAATTGTAACCATTCCCACATGCATCCAAATTTTTGCAAATTGCTTTGATGTAAATGACTCTGATTGTGCAATTTCATTTTCATGATGGGGAAATATCAAATCCCTACCACCACCATGTATGTCAAAATTTTCTCCAAGATATCTTACACTCATTGCCGAGCATTCTATGTGCCATCCTGGTCTGCCTTTGCCCCATGGGCTATCCCAAAGTGGTTTGATATCTGAAAATTTCCACAATGCAAAATCTAGAGGATCTTTTTTTGCCTCATCTACTTCAATTCTTGCACCCGATTGCAGCTCGTCTATTTTCTTTTTTGATAATTTACCATATTGAGGAAATTTTGATACTGAGAAATACACACCATTTTTTGTCACATATGCTATGCCTTTTTCAACTAATTTTTTGATAAAATCCTCGATATCATCTATGTGCTCAGTTGCTTTGGGATAGTTTGTTGCACGCTTTACGTTTAGTCCGTCAAAATCACTGAAATAGTTTTGAATGTATTTTGAACTAATTTGTTCTGCTGTTGTATTTTCTAATTTTGCACGATTTATTATTTTATCATCTACATCTGTAAAATTTTGAACAAAGTTCACCTCTATTCCCTTACTCTCCAAGTATTTTCTTAGAACATCAAAAACAATTATTGTCCTTGCATGTCCTATGTGTGATTCATCATAAACTGTAACTCCACACAAGTAAATTTTTACCTTTTTTGAAATATCTAGCATTTGTTCTGAGTTGCTAAGTGTATCTTGTAGTTTCATTACTTGTCCTCAAATGGTTTTTGTTGTGTTTCTCTCTTGTGTATACTGTTAAGATGTAATTGGTACACTTTATCCACGATTTGTTTTTCAATTTGTAATGTTTCAGCAGTTTTTTCAACTGAAAGTTTTTTCTCAAAAATACAATACAGTATGGAATCTATTTCCTCATATGACATTCCTAATTCCTTTTCAGCCTCGTGTTCCTTCCACAGATGTGGGCTGCTCTTTTTTTCAATTACATTTTGAGGCACACCTAAAAATTTTGCAATCTCTCTTACTTGTAATTTGTATAATGAAATTATTGGGACTATATCTGATGCACCATCTCCATATTTTGTAAAGTATCCGATCAAATACTCACTTTTGTCACTTGATCCTAATACCAGATAGTTTTTTGCATTTGCATAATAATACAAAATATTTGCTCTTACACGTGCTCTGAGATTTCCTTTAGCCCATTCATTTGGTTCAAGATAATGCGAATATTGATTTACAATTGGATTGATATCGATTAACTTGTATTCTAATCCTGTAAGTGCTATCATTTTCATTGCATCTTCTGTCTCTATACTTGGTGTGATTTGTGTATCTGGCATTATGATTGCAAGTGTTTTTTCTTTGAGTATTCTTTTACAAATATATGCCAACACTGCAGAATCTATCCCCCCACTTAGACCAAGAATCAATCCATTTGCTTTGTTTTTTTCAATCTGTTCTAATAGAAATTCCTCAATTGCATTTGTGATGGCAGTATAATCTTGATGAATTATTTCATCTAAAATCTTCTGATTCAATAGATTATTTTTAGAAATCGTCAGAATAAAAGTTGTACCAAGTCTCAAATCTGATTTAGTTCATTTTGAACATATGATGCTCTACCAATTTTGTAAATATCCGATTGTCTGTGCTCAATCCTGCCCTCAAAAACGTAATGTCTTTTTTTAAATTTTAAATATCTACGTAAATTCCGTCATTTCTTGCTTCAACATGATATGTTGCTAATTTTACATCTTTAAGATAGTCTTTCAATTCTCCTGTTTTAATATTATAATGCCAAAAATGCAATGGACACTCTACAATGTCTCCTTCGAGTTTTCCTGGTGCAATTGATCCATCTTGATGAACACAAAGATCATCTATTGCATGATACCCGTCTTGATTAAATATCGCAATTTGTCTATTGTCAATTTTAAATGCTTTTCCTTTGCCTATTGCAATTTCTCCTTTTTCAGCAATTTTCTTCCAAGCCATACTGCTAATTTCACGATTTTGTCATTTATTTAGATTCGCATGATAGAATTTTATACTCTTTCTGAAGCCAAATTGTATTGAGCAAGGTAAAGTCTAGCACAAAATTGATTCAAGATGGTAAACTATCCTATGAATGGGCTAGATCTCACATGCAGATTTTAGACAATACTATTAACCGATTTAAAAAATCAAAACCCCTTCAAGGTATTACTTTGGGATTTTGTTTACACATAACAAAGGAGACATCTGTTCTTTTAATGGGCGCAAAGGAACTGGGTGCTACTGTTGCATGCTGTGGTGGAAACCCTCTTACAACACAAGATGATATTGCAGCATTTTTGGCATCACAAGGAATTCATGTTTATGCATGGCATGGACAATCTGTAAAAGAATATGATTGGTGTATTGATCAAGTCTTAAACCACAAGCCTACTATTTTGACTGACGATGGGGCTGACATGAATGTAAAGGCACACTTTGATGATAGATACAAAAATATGAAAATTCTTGGTGCAACTGAAGAGACAACTGCAGGTGTTACTAGAATCAGAGCTGTTGAAGATCAGGGTAAGCTTCGTTATCCTGTAATTTTAGTAAATGAGGCATATACAAAACACATGTTTGATAATCGATATGGTACTGGACAAAGTACAATTGATGGATACTTGCGTGCAATGAATTTACTTTTGGCATCTAAACGAGTTGTAGTTGTAGGATATGGTTGGGTAGGACGTGGTGTTGCATCTCGTTGTGATGGTATGGGTTCCAAAGTAATAGTAACTGAAATTGATCCTGTAAAAGCATTAGAAGCTCATATGGATGGATTTGACGTAATGCCAATGGCACAAGCTTGCAAAGTTGGCGATATTTTCATCACATGTACTGGAATGACTAGTGTGATTAGAAAAGAACACATTTTACAAATGAAAAATGGTGCAATAATGGGAAATGTGGGACACTTTGATGTTGAAATTGATAGCAAATTTTTACTTAAAGAATCAAAATCCGTAAAAAGAGTACGAGCAAACCTTGATGAATGCACACTCAAAAATGGTAAACGCGTTTATCTGATTGGTGAGGGACGATTGGCAAATCTTGTTGCAGCCGAAGGACACCCACCAGAAGTAATGGCACTGTCGTTTTCTAATCAAATTCTATCTGTTTTGTATATTCTTAAAAATCATGCAAAGATTGGCAATAAAATCATCAACGTTCCAGAAGAAATTGATAAACAAGTTGCAGTTGATGCACTAACGGCAATGGATGTAAAAATTGACAAGCTTACACCAGAGCAAGTCAAATATGCACATAGCTGGTAAAACTTCTTAACCCCAATTAGATTCCAAACTATAACTGATGAAAAATAAAGCAATCATTACTAGTGCATTACCTTATGCAAATGGAGAAATTCATCTGGGACATGTTGCATCAACCTATCTACCTGCAGATGTTACTACAAGATTTCTGAAATTAAAGGGCGTCGAAGCTTATTACATTTGTGCATCTGATGATTTTGGTACTCCTATTTTGATACAGTCTGAAAAAGAAGGAAAGACACCTTCTGAGTATGTAGCGCATTGGAATAAACGTGATTATGATGATTTCACTGCATTTGGTATTGACTTTGATTTTTTTTACAAAACAAGCTCTCCTGAAAATATTGCGTTTGTTCAAGATGTATTTAAAAAACTCAATAATGCAGGTCATATCTACGAAAAAGAAATCATTCAATTTTACTGCAACAACGACAAAAAATTTCTACCTGATAGATATGTCAAGGGCGTTTGTCCTTACTGTAATGCGGCTGATCAATACTCTGATCTTTGTGAAAGTTGTGGACGAGTTCCTGAAGAAATATCTGATCCAAAATGTTCTATTTGTGGGCAAACTCCAACTAAAGAAAAGACAACTCATTTATTTTTCAAGCTTAAAAATTTTGGCGATTCATTATCCAAATGGCTAGATGAAAATGAAAATCTGCAAAAAGATGTTAAAAAATACGTTCAAAACTGGATAAAATCTGGTTTAATTGACTGGGATATTACACGTGATATCTCTTGGGGTGTTCCAGTACCTCTTGAAGGTGCTAAAGACAAAGTATTCTATGGTTGGTTTGATAATCACTTGGCCTACATTTCAACCGCAGTAAAATTTCTTGACGATAAAGGCATAAACGGAAAAGAGTTTTGGAATTCCGCAGACATTTACCATTTTATTGGCAAAGATATTGCTTATCATCATTATCTCTTCTTGCCTGCAATGCGTTTAGGATTAAACAGCGAATACAAACTCCCTGATTTTATTCCAACTAGAGGTCATCTTACATTACAATCAAAGAAAATCTCAAAAAGCAGAAACTGGTACATTGGACTGAGACAATTTTTAGAATACTATCCTGCAGATTATTTGAGATATTATTTGGTTGCAATAAACCCTTACTCTCAAGACGACTTGAATTTTGACTGGGATGAATTTACCAATAGAATCAATTCTGAATTAATTGGTAATCTTGGAAATTTTGTTAATCGTGCATTGGGATTTACAAAAAAAGCATTTGATGGAGTAATTCCAGAAACTGAAAATTATGATGAGAAAGATATTGAGGCAGAAACCAAAATAAAAAATCTTTCTGGCGAACTTGGAATATTGATGGAGCAAAATCATCTGGATAGATCTCTAAAGAAAATTATGGAATTTTCGTCATTTTTCAATCAGTATTTCCAACACAAGGAACCTTGGAAGAAAGGACCTGGAACTACAAACTGTGTATTTTTATCAGTGAATGCTGCACGTAGCATGGCAATAGCACTCTTTCCATTTCTACCAGAATCCTCACAAAAGATTTGGGAGCAGATTGGATTAACTGGTAAAGTCAATGACAACAAATGGGATTCAATATCTGATATTAGTATAAAATCTGGGCATACTTTAGGTGACGCATCTCCGTTATTTGTCAAAGTAGAAGAAGAAGACATTGCAAAATACAAAAAACAACTAGGCCCATCAGAATGACAAAAATCATCCCAAGAATCTCCACTAGGGGATACTATGATTTGACATACGGTAAAACAATCAAAAAGGATTCATATTTTTTATATCCAAAAAAAGATTTTGAGGGATTTATTGGTTCCAAAGAACTCGTTATAATGATTCATGGACTGAGAAATGATAATGCCGGAGCAACTGCAAAAGTTATTCTGGCAAAAAATAGGTTATCTCGACTGGGGTATACTTTTCCAGTGATTGGATTTAGTTATGACTCCAATACTGCTGGGGCTCATCTGCTAAAATATGTTAAACGTGCCCTTTCTACAGGTCAAATAATTGCAAAAAAAAATGGCCGCAATCTTGCTATGTTTATTGAGGATTTCAAATCTAGCAGTCCTGAAACTAAGATCCGTCTCATGGGTCACTCCTTGGGGTCACAGGTAATTCTAAGCACTGTAGGACACTTGGCAAAAAAAAGTCAAAACAATGGAATTATTGAAAGTGTTTACTTTTTTGGTGCATCTATTACAAGTGATGTACCGTCCTCAAAAAAATATGGAAAATTACTTGACAAAGTTATTAGAGGAAAAATTGTAAATTATTTTAGTCCCACTGATGATGTCTTGAATTGGGCAAATAATGAGAAATTTGTTAAAGGACCACTTGGACTAAATGGCGCCACTGGAAAAACTATTTCAAAATATCATCAAAAATCAGTTAGCCCAAAAAATCATCGATTTGCAAGCTATGCTGCAGTATTGAAATCGTTTCCATAGATTTTGTTTTACTGCATTAGTGTGATTCATTCGTCATTCTTTTATATCTACGATTGAATTCGTATCTTATTACGCCCAGATGATATGATTGTCTTATAGAAAATTAATATTATACCATTTGAATGTCATTGATAAAAAAACTGACGATTCTGAAGAATTATCTGAATATCCATGCTGATTAAAAGTACCTCTTGTTTTCATACCATGCTGTTTAGTATGGTTTTTACATCGTAATGACGCTTCTGCATTATTGGTAAAATCCATAAATTTTGTAGTCCTGGGAAAACAAGACATTGCAGCAGAATTTGGTAAAAAAGGAACCGTAACTGATCTTTCACTTTATGATAGAAAAGAATCAGACATTATCAAAACATGGGTGACACCTAGCGGCTTTCCTGACAAAATCCAACCTCTTTTACAGGCAATCAATCTTGCAGAATTTGTAATATTTCATGTTGATAAACTTGATAAATTTACTGGAGAGCAAATCATTGCACTTGATACCCTCAAAAAAGACAAAGGAATTTTATCTCATACTTTTGATGTCGATGAATCAAAATTAAATTCCATGATAAAGGGAACCGTTGTTGAAAAATACATCAAAGTAGAACAAGACAAACTCAAAGAGGAAATAGACAAGATTCAACCAATCTCAAATAACGATCCACCTAAACTGGTAATTGACCACTGCTTTGACGTTAAAGGTGTTGGAACTGTGATTCTTGGCAAAGTGATTAGTGGAAGAATCAAACAATATGACAATCTCAAATTGTATCCTGCAGGAATAGATGTAATGATAAAATCAATTCAGATGCATGATGATCCTGTTGAGGAATCAATCTGCCCTGCAAGAGTTGGCTTGGCAGTAAAGGGTGCAAAACCTGATGAGGTTGGAAGGGGCGATGTTATTGCTCAAGCAGGTACAGTTGATGTAAAATCTGAAATTGAACTTGATTTTACAAAGAGTCCATTTTATAAAACTGACATTGCTCAAAATCAAGGATGTCTTGTAAGTGTTGGTCTGCAAATAAAAGCCGCAAAATTCTCATCTATCACACCGCTAAAACTAACATTTGAAAAACCTATAGTTTGCAATTCTGGTGATATTGCAGTAATCCTAAAACCTGAATCAACTAGTATTAGAATTTTGGGTAGCGGTCCAATCAAATAGATTGATTACTTTTTGATTTTAATTAACAGATTGTTGTAAAATTGATTCCGTTCTTTTTTTGTTAGATATGCAAACTGTGTTTTTTTCAATAACATACTATGTTTGATAATTCCTTAATCATAAATTTTTTCTAAATATCTATAATTCGTCGTATAATTCTCATTTTTTGTCTATAATCATTTAATGCCATTTAATTTTTAGAACTTAGGCACAAATTAAATGGTATTAAATGGTACTTAAAAAAATATTATCTGTGAATTTTGCACCCTTTTTTCTTTGAATTGCCACTCCCTGATCTTTTTACAACAAGAAATTTTTTCAAAGTGAATTTCTTGTCAAATTTCATCCTTTTTTGGAATCGTTCTCTCTTCCAGATCTCTTTCTCATTGGATCTTGTATGTGATGTGAAAACATCAGTATTTTCCAAGTCCTTTAGAAAAAAGAGGATGTTTTATCAAATTACCCAATCTGAAATAGACGGATTTAATTAAATCAAAATTTATCATATTTCATGCGCGGATTAATGATGGGTAGGTTTCAGCCATTTCATTTGGGTCACTTGGATTTGGTAAAACAAATTCTTGATGAATGCGATGATGTAATTATTGCAATAACTAGTTCTCAATTCAATTATTTGGAAAAAGATCCTTTTACAGCTGGAGAAAGAATTGAAATGATACATGACTCATTAAAAGAATCTGACATTGATTTATCACGATGTTTTATTATATCAATTGAAAACCAATTCAATATTGCAACATGGGCATCTTATCTAAAAGCGACACTGCCTCATTTTGATAAAGTGTATAGTGGAAATGACTATGTCAAAATGTTACTGGCAGATTCTGCAATTAATGTAGTATCTCCAAAATTTCTAGACAGAGCACAATACAATGCAACTCGTATTAGACTAATGATAATATCTGGTGATAACTGGCAAAGTCTTGTCCCAAATGCAGTTGTTGAATTTTTACAAAAAATTAACGCCAAAAAAAGACTGGATGTAATATCAAAATCTGACACAAAACCCACTGAGCATTAATGGAACCAATACGTGCATGCCCAATTTGTCCAAACTGTGGCTCAAAGAGATTTGAACGACTACCTGGCGATACAGTCAGGGTAAAATGTCGTGGTTGCAATAAAATAATTAATCTTTGAAATTCTATAGTTAATATTTGCAATATTTTGAGTAATACCATATGGCAAAAACATGGAAAGATAATGACATTAGTTTAGATCCGCTAAAAAATCAAACTATCGCTGTAATTGGTTATGGTATTCAAGGCGATGCACAAGCCAATAACATGAAAGATTCAGGTCTTAACGTTATTGTCGGTCTAAAAAAAGGTGGACCGAGCTGGAAAAAAGCAGAATCTGATGGTCACACAGTAATGTCTGTATCTGATGCATGCAAAAAAGCCGATATTATTCACGTTTTACTTCCTGACATGATCCAATCTCAAGTGTACAAAGATGAAATTGGACCAAACCTCTCTGAAGGAAAGGCGTTGTCATTTTCACATGCAGCTGCAATTCATTGGAAATGGATTGATGCTCCAGATAATGTTGATATTATTATGGTCGCACCAAAAGGACCAGGATCCAAGGTAAGAGAAACATATCTTGAAAACTTTGGAACTCCATCAATTGTTGCCGTACATCAAGACTTTACTGGAAAAGCTTGGGACAGAACATTGGGAATTGCAAAAGCAATTGGCAGTGCCCGTGCCGGATTAATTCAGACAACTTTCCAAGAAGAGGTTGAAACTGATTGGTTTGGCGAACAAGCTGATCTTTGCGGAGGATCTGCATCTATGGTAAAGGCTGCATTTGAGACACTTGTAGAAGCTGGATATCAGCCAGAAATTGCATACTTTGAGGTTCTACACGAACTAAAACTAATTGTGGATTTAATTCAAAGATATGGAATCAATGGAATGTGGAGACGTGTTAGTGAAACTGCAAGATATGGTGGTCTAACTCGTGGTCCAATGGTAATGACTGGTGAAACCAAAGATAACATGAAAAAAGTTCTAAAAATGATACAAGATGGCACTTTCAACAAAGAATGGATTAGTGAATATCAGAAAAATGGCAAAGATGCATTTGATAAATACATGAAAGAAACAGACGCACATCAAATTGAAAAAGTCGGCAAGCAAATGCGAAAGATGATGTGGCCTGATTCTACAGAATAATTTGTTATATTTTTCTTAATTTTGAAACGCCAATTGTAATATGATCAATTATATCTTTTAGTGGGGTGCCTGGACCGAACACCTCATCCACTCCTGATTTTTTGAGATCCTTTTTATCTTCTTCAGGTATGACTCCTCCTCCAACCACTAGTACGTCTTTGATCCCTTTTTTGTTTAGTGCTTGTACTACTCTGGGAAATAATGTGCCGTGTGCACCATTAAGTAAACTCATTGCAATTACATCTACATCTTCATCTTCAGCAATCTGTGCAACTCTATCTGGAGTGGCAAAAAGACCCGAGTAAATTACCTCCATTCCTGCATCTCTAAATGCCCTGCACAATACTAGGGCACCTCTATCGTGACCGTCCAAGCCCAATTTTGCCACAAGAATTTTGACCGGCCTGGAGTCTGTCTTTTGTTTCATGATTAGTGCTTGGTATTCATTATTTTAAAGCCTTTATTTGATTTTCGTCTCTGCGAAACAAGTCTCTGAAATACCCTCATTGAATTAAAACAAATTAAAAAATGTTCAAGATGAAAGTAAAAGGAAAGTTATTTGAAGGATTTTGCAATACAGTCATTGATTACTTTTGAAAAACTCACTGATTCTGTAGATTCCTTGATTTGTTTTGCTTGAAGACTACGGAGTTTTTTGATGACTTCTTCATCTAGCATTATTGTAATTCTATGATTCATAATGGTAATGTGTAAAAATTATATTTATACCTAGGCTAATGTTCGTTTTCCGTTTTTTTCATTATTCGAAATTTACATAAAGCGCTAGAAAAGTACCTTCACTGTGAAGGTAATTCCTGTAAATTATACGCTTGAATTTGAGCCTATTTTCAAAAATTTCACCTTTAATGGAAAAGAAATCATCACTGTTGAGTGCAAAGAACTTGTAAATTCAATTACTTTGCATTGCGCTGAGCTTAAAATAAGTTCATGCCATGTTAGACACAATGGAATCTATGAAAAGGCAGTCACCAAAATTAATGTACAAAAAGAAGAACTGACAATTATCATTAAAAATAAAATCAAAGGTAAGGCTTTTGTTGAAATTGAATTCACTGGAGAATTAAATGATCGTTTACTTGGGTTTTACAGAAGTCAATACAAACAAAACGGCAAGACAAAATATCTTGCAACATCGCAATTTGAGGCAGCTGATGCAAGAAGGGCATTTCCATGCTGGGATGAGCCAGAAGCCAAGGCAACATTTGATATTTCAATAATTGCAGAAAACAAGTTCACTGCAATCTCTAACATGCCAGTTGCATCAAAAAAGAGAATGAAAAATAAAACTCTATACAAATTTACAAAAACTCCTGTAATGTCTACATATCTTGTCTATCTTGGTGTAGGTGAGTTTGAATATCTTACAGGTAATATTGGCAAAATTCAAGTTCGTGTAATTACCACAAAGGGAAATAAATCAAAAGGCAAGTATTCCCTTGAACTTGGAAAGAAACTACTTTTATCCTATGAGAAATATTTTGGAATAAAATACCCTTTGCCTAAATTGGATTTAATAGCAATTCCAGATTTTGCTGCAGGTGCAATGGAAAACTGGGGTGCAATAACCTTTAGAGAAACTATTCTTCTTTATGATCCAAAGACATCTTCAACTAGAACAAAGCAATACATCGCCGAAGTAATATCCCATGAGATTGCACATCAGTGGTTTGGAAATCTTGTCACCATGAAATGGTGGAATGATTTGTGGCTAAATGAGAGCTTTGCAACATTTATGGCAACAAAGTTTGTTGACAAGTTCTATCCTGAATGGGACTTGTGGAATCAATTTCTTGAAGATACGATGAACACTGCAATGGGCCTTGATTCGTTGAAAAACACACATCCTATTGATGTCAAAGTAAATTCAACATCTGAAATCCGAGAAATCTTTGATGCGATATCTTATGATAAAGGAGGATGTGTTTTAAGAATGTTAGAGCACTATGTTGGTGAATCAAATTTCCAAAAAGGATTAAAGCAATATCTCTCTGATTTCAAATACAAAAATGCTGAAGGCCAAGATCTTTGGGATGCGATAGGTAAGATTTCCAAAATGCCTGTTCGTGCAATGGTTTTGACATGGTTAAGACAACCTGGATTTCCAGTAATAGAGATTGAAAAACAAGATTCGACATTACATCTAAAGCAAAGACGATACATGCTGGAATCTGATAAAAAATCAAATAATGGGTTGTGGTCTATTCCTCTTTCTGTTGGAGTAAAAGATGAGTTGTTCCAAAAACTTTTTACAAAAAAATCAATGTCTGTAAAATTACCTAAAGACAATATTGGGTTTGTAGCAAATTTTGGAAGAAAAGGGTTCTATCGTGTGAAATATGATGAATCCACTTTATTGGATCTTAAAATGCTTGTAGATCAAAAACAAATTCCAGCAATTGATAGATGGGCAATTCAAAATGATCTGTTTTCATTATGTGTATCTGGTGATGAGACTGTTCGTAATTATCTTGATTTTTCTGATGCATACTATGATGAAGACAGTTACTTGGCATCTGTAAATGTCGCACACAACTTGTCTTCATTGTATTTTAGAGCATTTAATGAAGAATTCTCTGCAGAAATTCATAATTATGCCATTAATTATCTAAAGAAAATTTTGTATGACTTGGGATGGAGTCCTAAAAAAACAGACAAACACACTGATGCTCTAATGAGGGGATTTGCGATTTCCACACTGGGTAAATTAGATGATGATGAAGTTACAATTGAATCCGAAAACAGATACAAGCAATTCTTAAAAAATCCCAATTCTTTGCCTCCTGATTTGGTTGAACCTGTTTGCTCTGTTATGGCATGGAATGGAAATTCCAAAACACATGAAGAATTGACCAAACTTTACAGAAATGCAAAAACAATGGAAGAAAAACTCCGATTCCTTGGAGCCATGTGTAGTTTCAAAGATGAAAAACTCTTGTTAAAATCATTGAATTTCTCACAAACTTCAGAGGTTCGCTCTCAAAACATGCAGCTACCAATCATGAAAGTAGCGGCAAATCCATATGGTAAAAAAATTCTATGGCCTTGGCTTAAGACAAACTGGCCAAAACTTAGCAAGAAAGTTGGTCGTGGTAATCCACTGTTTAATAGAATTGTTGCAAGCATCTCTTCTATTGCAGATGACTCTATGGAAAAAGAGATTCGCCAATTTTTCAAAAAGAATCCTACACCTGGTACTGAAAGGACACAAGAGCAAACTCTTGAACGAATTAGAATTAATTCTAAATTCTTGCGTAGGATGAGAAAAGAGTTTATTTCATAACACTCATGGCAAAAAAAATATTCCCTATAATTTCTATTGTTGTAATTACTGCATTGGGATTGTTTTTTATTTTTGATTCTGATTCAAACAAAGATGTTTTAAAATCTACATTTGAAATTGATGCAACCTATTATGATGCAGGATATGTTGAGATTTCATACCTGGACAAAACAACAAAAACTAATCATGTTGTACTGGAAATTTTGGGAATGGATGAATCTTTCCAAAAAACTTTGTCTGGCTCTGAATTCATAGAAACCGTCCCATTTCCTGTTACTCCAAAATATGGATGGAAAGTTCATCCTGTGACATTTCTGATAGATCATGAAGAACTTGGAAAAATTTCCCTGAAAACTGAAATCCATCCATATGGTCAACCTGCACCGCCAATTATCTACGGTAATCCTTAGATCACACACAAGATTTTATTGCAGCTACAAAAAATTATCTTGTATTGGATATTTCTGATTTAAAAAAAGGCAAAAGGGGAACTATTGCCAAAGCCATCAGTATAGTTGAAAATGATCCTGTTGAGGCAAGAAAACTAATCAAAAAAATATTCAAAGAAACTGGAAATGCATCGATAATTGGAATTACAGGACCTGCAGGTGCTGGTAAAAGTTCACTAATCAACAAAACATCTGTAGCATTAAAAAAACTTCATACAAAACCAGCTGTTCTTGCAATTGATCCTACTAGTCATGTTACGGGGGGCGCAATATTAGGCGATAGAGTTAGAATGACAGAGTCTACTGATTCTGGAACTTATATCCGTAGTATTGCATCAAGGGGAGCGACTGGTGCTATTTCTAGATCATTGAGAAACAGTATTAGAATTTTAGAATATGCTGGATTCAACCCAATAATTATTGAAAGTGTTGGTGCAGGTCAAACAGAAGTGGAGATTTCAAATATCGCAGATATCACAGTAGTTGTTTTTAATCCTAATACTGGTGATAGCATTCAAACCATAAAGGCAGGATTGACTGAAATTGGAGATATCTATCTTGTTAACAAAAGTGATCTTGATGGAGCCAATCAACTCTTTGATGCAGTTCGTGATTATATCGGCTCATCTGAGAAAAATCCTATAATTTTAAAGACATCTGTTAAGAAAAACTCTGGAATATCTGAATTTGCCAGAACCCTAAAAGAAATGATGATTATAAAAAATAAGAACAAGCAAGAAAAGGATACGACTAGACTCGAAACTGAATTAAAAGATATCATTTTAAATAATATGAGTGAAAAGATCGAAGCAATGCTTGATTCTGATAAAACATTTTCCAAGTATCTTAAAAAAATTCAATCAAAAGAAATGGATCCTTTTGAGGCTGCAGATAAAATTACAAAATCTTTGACAAAGTGAAAAGTATGGTAAAAAAACAAAATACAAAAAAGGAACCTGCAAAACAATACGTAACTGATTCTAATTTTCCAGTAAAGAGAATTTACCATAGATCCTCAAAGAAATACCTCAAAGAAGATTCAGGAGTATATCCATTTACACGTGGAATTCATCCTGAAATGTTTCGTGAAAGATTTTGGACTATGAGACAATATTCTGGTTTTGGTGATGCAAAATTAACAAATGAACGATTCAAGTTCATGCTTGAAAAAGGTCAAACAGGTCTTAGTATGGCATTTGATCTTCCAACTCAAATAGGATATGACTCTGATTCAACACAAGCAGAAGGCGAAGTAGGAAAAGTAGGCGTATCAATTGCATCTGTTAAAGACATGATGATTGCCTTTGATGGAATTCCTTTGGGAAAAGTTAGCTCTTCTATGACAATTAATTCCACTGCATCAACATTGCTTGCATATTATATTGTGGTAGGTGAATCACAAGGATTTCAAAGTACTGAATTAAGAGGTACAACACAAAATGATATCCTCAAAGAGTACATTGCAAGAAACACATACATCTATCCTCCAAAACCCTCAATGAGATTAATTGGAGATATGATTGGATACTGTGCTGATAAAGTTCCACAATGGTATCCAGTTTCAATTTCTGGATATCACATGAGAGAAGCTGGTTGTACTGCAACACAAGAAATTGCATTCACTCTTGCAAATGCTATTGCATATATTCAAACATGCATTGACAGGGGATTGAAAATAGATGATTTTGCACCAAGGCTTTCATTTTTCTTTTGCTGTACAATTGAATTTTTTGAAGAAGTTGCAAAGTTTAGAGTTGCAAGAAAAGTATATGCTAAAATTCTCAAAGAAAAATTCCATGCAAAAGATCCTCGTTCATTACAATTAAAGTTCCACACACAAACAAGTGGGGAATCTCTAACTGCACAACAACCTGACAATAACATTGTACGTGTTGCCATACAGACAATGGCTGCAGTAATGGGTGGAACTCAGTCACTTCACACAAATTCCAGAGATGAGGCATTGGCTTTACCTACTCAGGAATCTGCAAAAATCGCTCTTAGAACACAGCAAATTGTAGCGCATGAAAGTGGGGTAACTAAAACTTCAGACCCGATGGCTGGTTCTTACTATCTTGAGGAATTATGTGATCAAATTGAAGAGAATGTTTGGAAATATCTAAAGCAAATTGAAAAAATGGGCGGATCCATCAAGGCAATTGAAAAAGGATTTTTCCAATCTGAAATTCATCAGAATGCATATCGCCTAAAGAAAGAGGCAGATTCTGGTGATAGAGTCATAGTTGGTGTGAACAAGTACTCTGAAGTCGAAGGAAAATCTCCTGAACTATTAAGAATCGATGGCAGAATTGAAATCCAGCAAAAGAAAGCACTCAAAGAACTAAGAGCATCAAGGGATGATAAAAAACTCGAAAAAGCATTATCTGCAATGAAGAGCGCAGCTGACACTGATGAGAATCTGATGCCATACATCATTGCATCTGCAAAAGCGTATGCAACTACTGGTGAAATCAGCAACACATTCAGAGAAGTGTTTGGTGAATATCGTCCAAAAGAGGT
>ERZ1292640.572-Hain-H43-02um-R1-572-length-30205-cov-12_pt1 | contig 30205 bp, 34 predicted proteins | sample MGYA00564404_ERZ1292640 | MGnify/ENA primary metagenome ERZ1292640 (study PRJEB36523, sample SAMEA6512636) | groundwater metagenome | collected 2019-01-08 | study: AquaDiva: Metagenomics assemblies of 32 groundwater samples | reverse complement strand
ACACCTGGTTGCCTTGCGGTTCGTCGTTCTTGATGAAGTCGCCGCCGAGCCAGAACTCGTAGGCCGCCTGGGCAAACGGCTCGGGCCGCAGGCCCAGCTTCGGCTTGATGATGGTGCCGGCAATGTAGCCGCCGTTCTGGATCGGGCGGCCCAGGATGCGCCACAGGTCGCTGATGTCCTTGGTCGGGCCATCGAACAGCTCGATGGCGCGCCGGGGGACGTAGAAGTCGTACATCTTGGCGTATTCGATGTCGCCCATGCCCTGGTTGTTGCCGATGGCCAGCGTCAGGAAGGACACGATCATCATGCGGCCGTCGGTGATGTTGCGGTCGAACAGGTCGAGCGGGAAGGCGATGCGCATTTCCTCGCGCGCCTCGTCGATCAGGTAGACCAGCGCATCGACGCCGCGCGTGAAATCGTCCGTGGTGCTGACCTCGACGTTGGTGCCGGTCGACGACTCGGCCGCGAAGTGGGCCGCGGCTTCCAGGTAGCCATGGCCCGCTTTCGGTTTCATCTTGTAGGCGGCCAGGATGTGCCGGCCTCCCTGGATGAGTTCGGCCTCCTGGAGGCTGAGGTCGGCGTAGCGCTGGGACTGGTCCATCTCGGGTTCTCCTGTGCAGGTGCATCACCCGTCAGCTGGCGCCATGGCGATCAGCCCAGCGGGTCATGGGACTGACTATAGGAAAATAAAGACATAAGCAATATTCATTTTTTCGCCGTACAAAAATCAGAATTCACTTATGAATATGGGTTCAGGCCCAGGAGTCGATCAAGGGGCCGCCCTGCTCGATCAGGAATTGCTTGAAGGACTTGGCCGCCGGCGAGAGCTTTTTCTGCGTCAAGTGGGTGACGTACCACTTGCCCATGATCGGCATGCCGCCGATGTCCACCAGCGCGATGTGGCCGCCGGCCAGCTCGTGGCGTACGGTGCGCAGCGACAGGAAGCTCAGGCCCATGCCGGCCATCACCGCCTGCTTGATGGTCTCGTTGCTGGGCATTTCCATGGCCACTTTCAGCGGCAGGTCGTGCTGGGCAAAGAGCCGCTCCATGGCGGCGCGGGTGCCCGAGCCCTGTTCGCGCACCACGAAGTCATAGTCCTTGATGGCGTCGATGGAGAGCCGCTTGCGGCGCGCCAGCGGGTGGTCGGGCGCACAGACGATGCCCAGCGGATTGGTGGCAAAGGGCGTGGCTTCGCAATCGAGGGTGTTGGGGGCTCGACCCATGATGACCAGGTCGATTTCACTGCGCGAGAGCATGCCCAGGATGTTTTCCCGGTTGTCGATGCGCAGCTTGACGTCGATACCCGGCAGCAACTGGGCGAAGCGCACCAGCAGCATGGGCACGAAATACTTGGCGGTGCTGACCACGGCCAGGTCGATGCGCCCCTTCTTCATGCCGACGTGCTCGGCCATGCTGGCTTCCAGATCCTTGAGTCGCGAGACGGCTGCAATGGCGTGCGACAGGAATTCGTGTCCGGCGTGGGTGAGCTGGATGTTGCGACCGACGGGCTCGATCAGCGACAGGCCGAAGGCCTCCTCCAGTTGGCGGATCTGCATCGAGACCGCCGGCTGTGTGACGAACAGGCGCTCGGCCGCCTTGGAGACCGATTTCTCGCGCGCGACCTCGATGAAGGTTTGCAGCTGCTTGAGAGTGTAATTACGCATGAGATGGATCGAATCAGATGAAACTGATGATTAGTTTAGCAAATGTGATTTGAGGTTATGTATTGAGGAGGATATATTAATTTGGCCCCCACTTATATGGAGGGCAAGGCTCTGAACCTACCCCTGCAAGGAGACGTCTATGTTGCGCGCCCTGATTTTTGATGTGGACGGCACCCTCGCCGACACAGAAAGCGCCCACTGTGCGGCGTTCAACCATGCCTTTGCCGAGTTGGGGTTGGGCTGGCACTGGGACGACTCGCTTTACACCGAATTGCTGGAAATCTCCGGCGGCAAGGAGCGCATCCTGCACTACTGGAAGCAGGTCAACCCGGACATCAAGGCGTTGAACGGCGATGCGATGCGGGAGACGATTGACCGCATCCACGAACTCAAGACCGCCCATTACGAGGCGGCCATTGCCGGTGGGACGGTGGCTTTGCGTCCTGGCGTGCTGGCGCTGATCGACGAGGCGCTGGATCAGGGCCTGCAACTGGCCATTGCCACCACGACCTCGCCGGTCAATATTTCGGCCTTGCTGCGCCAGGCGATGGGGCCGGCCTGGCGCCACAATTTCTCGGCCATTGGCGATGCGTCGAGCGCGCCGCTCAAGAAGCCGCACCCGCAGGTCTATTTGCAGATGCTGGAGGCACTCAAGCTCGATGCCAGCGACTGCCTGGCCTTCGAGGACTCGGGCAACGGCCTGAAGGCGGCCACGCTGGCCGGTTTGGCCACGGTCATTACGCCGACGAAGTACACGCAGCACCATGACTTCAGCCGTGCGCTGCATGTATTGCCGGATCTGGGCGGGATCCGCCTGTCCGATCTGGCGATGTGCCATGCCGCCCACTGGTCCGGCGAGCGGTTGCTGACGGTGGAGTAACGAATACATGCCCTTGTCCAAGCGTGCGACCCTGACGCAATTCCTGATCGAGGAGCGCCGCCGCTTTCCCGATGCCCGTGGCGACTTCAATGCCTTGATCCTTGATGTGGCGATGGCCTGCAAGGCGATTGCCCGCGCCGTGTCGTTCGGGGCGCTGGGCGGCATGCTGGGCGACCATGACGAGGCGTTTGGCGGCGTGGTGAACGTGCAGGGCGAGGCGCAGAAAAAACTCGATGTGCACAGCAATGACGTCTTCATCCGCATGAACGAGCTGGGCGGCTATCTGGCTGGCATGGCCTCCGAAGAGATGGCGTTGCCGTACCAGATCCCGGCACAGAGCCCGCGCGGCAAATACCTGCTGGTGTTCGATCCGCTCGATGGTTCCGGCAACATCGATGTCAATGTGTCGGTCGGCAGCATCTTCTCCATCCTGCGCGCGCCGCAGGCGGTGGTGGCCTCAGGCCGCGATGTGACCGAGGCCGACTTCCTGCAGCCCGGTACCCAGCAGGTGGCGGCCGGCTATGCGCTCTACGGCCCGACCACCATGCTGGTGCTGACCGTGGGCAATGGCGTCAACGGTTTCACGCTCGACCCGAATCTGGGCGAGTTCATGCTGACCCATCCCAAGATGCAGATTCCGGCTGACACGCAGGAATTTGCCATCAACGCCTCCAACAGCCGCTTCTGGGAACCGCCGATCAAGCGCTACGTGGACGAATGCCTGGCAGGCCGGACCGGCCCCCGGGGCAAGGACTTCAACATGCGCTGGATTGCGTCCATGGTGGCCGAGGCGCATCGCATCCTGATGCGTGGCGGCGTCTTCATGTACCCGCGCGACACCAAGGACCCGGCCAAGCCCGGGCGCCTGCGCCTGTTGTACGAGGCCAACCCGGTCGGCTTCATCATGGAGCAGGCCGGCGGCCGCGCCAGCACCGGGCGTCAGGCGATGCTGACGGTGCAGCCGACATCGCTGCATCAGCGCATCGGCCTGGTGTTTGGCTCGAGGAACGAAGTCGAACGCATCGAACGCTATCACCGCGAGCCGGTCAAGATGGAGTTTGACAATCCGCTGTTTGCCGAGCGCGGCTTGTTTAGATGATGAAGCACCCCCTGAGTGCCCTTCGGGCCCTTCCCCCTCAAGGGGGACGACACCAGCGGCCCGGCGGAGCCGGTTCCGCGGTGTCCTGCGGTGGAGACTATTCAGTTCGGGCGTACCAGCGGTGTGCTGCAATTCAGCGACAAAAGAATTCTTAGCTCCAGGAGACACTCGTGTCTGAACGCCATCCCATCATCGCCATCACCGGCTCGTCCGGTGCCGGCACGTCCACGGTGACGCGCACCTTTGCCAATATCTTCCGCCGCGAGGGCGTCAAGGCTGCCATCGTCGAGGGCGACAGTTTCCACCGCTACAACCGTCAGGAAATGAAGCGCAAGGCGGCCGAGGCCGAGCAGGCCGGCAACAAGCACTTCAGCCATTTCGGCGCGGACAACAACCTGTTCGGTGAGCTGGAAAGCCTGTTCCATGCCTATGCCCAGTCGGGCCGGGGACGGGCGCGCAAGTACCTGCACAACGACGAGGAGGCGGCGCCCTACCAGCAGGCGCCAGGCACCTTCACCGATTGGGAGGACCTGCCGCTCGACACCGACATGCTGTTCTACGAGGGGCTGCACGGCGCCCTGGTCACCGCCGAGCACAACATTGCGCAGCATCCGGACCTACTGGTCGGCGTGGTGCCGGTGATCAACCTGGAGTGGATCCAGAAGCTCTGGCGCGACCAGCACCAGCGCGGCTACAGCACCGAAGCGGTGACCGACACCATCCTGCGCCGCATGCCCGACTACGTGAACTACATCGTGCCGCAGTTCGCCCACACCCATGTGAACTTTCAGCGCGTGCCGATGGTGGATACCTCCAACCCCTTCATCGCGCGCGACATCCCGTCGGCCGACGAGAGCATGGTGGTGATCCGTTTCGCGAGTCCGAAGGGCATCGACTTCCAGTACCTGCTGAACATGATCCACGACAGTTTCATGTCGCGTGCCAACACCATCGTGGTGCCGGGCGGCAAGATGGAGCTGGCCATGCAGCTGATTTTCACGCCCTTCGTCTGGCGCATGATGGAACGGCGCAAGCGCGCCCTGGGCGCGGGGTGAGGCGGGTTTTCCTGCCTCATTCGGGTTTCGCAGCAGCAAGGCTGCGCAAGCCGGTCGCCGTGTCCGTGTAACCTCGGCAGTCTGGTCCTTTTTGTCTTTTGTATTGAACCGATGAGTACGACACCCGCTCGTGCCTTCGATCTGGTCATGTTCGACCTCGATGGCACGCTGATCGAAACCGCTGCTGAAATTGGCGATGCGGTGAACGACACACTGAAGCATTTCGGCTTGCCCGAGGTCGCGCAGGACAGCGTCAACCGCTGGATTGGCCTCGGGACGCGCGAACTGCTGATCCAGGCGCTGGCTTTTGTGCGCCAGATGACGGTCGAGGCCGTTCGCGGCGGCGACACCTTGCCGCAGGTCATGGCCGAGTTTGCCCGCCATTACGAGCGCCGTTGCGGCACGCGCAGTCAGCTTTACCCGCACGTGCGCGAAGTGCTGCAGCAACTGCGGCAGCAGGGCGTGCGGCTGGCCGTGGTGACCAACAAGGAGGCGCGCTTTACCCAGATCGTCTTGGCCGCGCACGCGTTGCCGCCCCTGTTCGATCAGGTCGTCAGCGGCGACAGCCTGCCGACCAAGAAACCCGACCCTGCCGGCATTCACAGCTGCCTGGCGCAGTTTCAGGTGCCGTCTGAACGGGCCTTGTTCGTGGGGGATTCATCGATCGACGTGGCCGCCGCGCGCAATGCGGGTGTGCCGGTCTGGGCCTTGCCCTATGGCTACAACATGGGGCAACCGATCGAAGCCTGTGGTCCGGATCGCGTCATTGCCGATTTTTCCATGCTATTGAATTGGTAGCTGTTGAGGCAATAAATCCGAGGTGCAGGGCCTGATTTTGTGCGCATGGACGGCGGGTCACCCCGACGTTGATCGCTTCTGCCAGGGCTGACTCAGCCGAATTTCTCCAGCAGCCGGGTTGAGCGCTCGACTTCGGCCATGGCCTCGGTGTCGTTCTCGGCATCGCAGACGGCTTCGATCATCGAGCAGGCCATCATCCGGTAGAAGGCCTTGTCCATCGCCTTGCGCGCGGCCGACATCTGCAGGGCCACGTCCTCGCAGGAGCGACCGGTCTGGATCATCTCGATCAGGCCACGTACCTGACCTTCGATGCGGCGCAGCCGGTTGACCACGTCCTTCTGGTGATCGGCGCGGTAAAGCGATGCCGGTGTTTGCGGTTCGCCGCTGGTCTCTGTGCTCTTGCTTGCCATGGGGGTAGACGACTTCATGGGTGGAGCTTGCAAGTGTGCCAGATTGTTCGTGCCTGGCCTAGTCGGCACCCGGGGCACGGAATCGCACTCGCCGGCGGGTCGCGTTCAGGGTTTCGGAGTGTTGCGCCGGTCGGCTGTCCTGGCTAACCTGTCGGCATGCGAAAACCGGTTTTCCTGCTCATGGTGGTGTTGACCTCGGCTGGCGCCCAGATGCCCGAAGTCTTTCAGGGGGCAGACCTGAAGCTGGGGGAAAAGCTCATCGCAGACAACAAGTGCGTTGCCTGTCATCAGCAAAAGGTGGGTGGCGATGGCAGTGCCATCTACAAGCCGGCCGGACGCATCAACTCGCCCGCTTTTCTGCAGAGCATGGTGGAACGGTGCAATACCGAACTCAACCTCGGCCTGTTTCCCGAAGAGGTCACGGCCGTGGCGGCGGTGCTGAATCGGGATCACTACCGTTTCACCAAATAAAAAATTCAACCCATCAAAAAAGTCGGGATAGGTATAAACCCTTGGTTATGGGTTTTGTTTAGCCTTTATATTCGTACATGTGAATATTAAGATTTAGCGAATGAATGGCGAAATCCCCCAGGAAGCGTCGACGTCGGACTTTGAAGGTGCGGCGGAGCTGTTTGGGGTGCTTGCCACGCCGATCCGGCTGCGCATCATCGGTGCGCTGTGCGATGGCGAGAAAAACGTCACTCAATTGCTGCATGACATTGATGTCTCACAACCCAATATGTCGCAGCACCTGAATGTGCTGTACCGGGCGGGAGTCGTTGCAAAACGGCGCAGTGGCGTGCAGGTGTTTTACCGCGTCGGCGACGAGTCGGTGGTGCGGATGTGCAAGGCGGTCTGTTCGCAGATCGGCCCTGGCAAGACAGGGGATCACGGGCGGTAGCGAAGTCGCGCCCGTGTCCAGGTGGAAGAGATGAGCAACTGATGGCAACTCATTGAAGGAGTGTGTGATGCAAGAAGATTTGAGCTCGGGCAGGATCCGCAAGGCGCCCGAGAATTTTTTGAACAAGGACGGAATCAAGACCGTCCTGGCGGAGGCCAAGCAGGGTCGCCGTCATTTCATTCGCAATGCCTTTGCGGCTGCAGCGGCTGGTGCCGCAGTGCCGGCAGCACTGGCACAGGGCAACCCGGTTCCGACCGAGGGTGGCGACCCCAACATCCTGAACCTGCCTGAGCACAGCAAGGGCCTGGGGCAAGGTGTGGCTGCCGAGGGCTACGGCAAGCCCTCCAGGTTCGAAGCCAACGTGCAGCGTCGCCAGAGCCCGGGTCTGACCCAGACCACGCAGGCCTCGGTGTCGTTTGCACCGTTGCAGTCGCTGTTCGGCATCATCACGCCCAGCGGCCTGCACTTCGAGCGTCACCACCAGGGCTGGTGGGACATCGATCCCTCCAAGCATCGTCTGATGATCAACGGCATGGTCGAGTCCAACAAGGTCTTCACCATGGACGAGATCATGCGCCTGCCGTCCGTCTCGCGCATCCACTTCATCGAGTGCGGCGCCAACACGGCGGTGGAGTGGGGCAACGTGGCGGTGCCGACCGTGCAGTACACGCACGGCATGGTGTCGTGCAGCGAGTTCACCGGCGTGCCGCTGATCACCCTGCTGGAACTGGCTGGCGCCGACCTGAAGAACGGCAAGTTCGTGCTGGCCGAAGGTGCCGATGGCTCGTCCATGACCCGTACCATCCCGATGGAATTGATCAAGTCGGGCGAGGTGTTTGTGGCCTACGGCCAGAACGGCGAGATGCTGCGCCCCGAGCAGGGTTACCCGCTGCGACTGATCGTGCCGGGCGTGCAGGGCGTGAGCTGGGTCAAGTACCTGCGCCGCCTGGAAGTGGGCGACAAGCCCTACGCGGCCAAGGACGAAGCGGTCCATTACGTGGATCTTCAGCCCAGCGGCCTGCACCGCCAGTACAGCAGCATCCAGGAGTGCAAGAGCGTGGTGACCACGCCTTCCGGCGGCCAGGTGCTGCTGGACAAGGGTTTCTACAACATCACCGGTCTGGCCTGGTCGGGCCGCGGCAAGGTCAAGCGCGTCGACGTGTCCGTCGACGGCGGCCGCAACTGGCGTACCGCCCGGCTGGAAGGCCCGGTGCAGAACAAGGCCCTGACGCGCTTCAACCTGGACTGGGTCTGGGACGGCAAGCCCGCCATCATCCAGAGCCGTGCCATGGATGACACGGGCTATGTGCAGCCCACCTACAAGCAATTGCGCGCGGTGCGTGGCACGCGCTCGATCTATCACAACAATGCCATCCAGTCGTGGCTGGTGCAGGAAAGCGGTGAGGTGAAAAATGTTCAGGTTTCGTAAAGCAGTTCTGGCCGCTGCCTTGCTGGCGGTTGCAGGCTTGGCCGGTGCGCAGGGCAGCAGCAAGTGGCCGGGTGTCGGCCGCGATGCCACGCCGAAAGAAGTGGCCGCCTGGGACATCGATGTGCGTCCGGACTTCAAAGGCCTGCCGGCCGGCTCCGGCAGCGTGGCCAAGGGCCAGGATGTGTGGGAAGGCAAGTGCGCCCACTGCCACGGCATTTTTGGCGAGTCCGGCGAAGTGTTCAGCCCGCTGGTGGGCGGCACCACGGCCGAAGACATCAAGACCGGTCGCGTCGCCAAGCTGACCGACTCGTCCTTCCCGGGCCGTACCACGCTGATGAAGGTGCCCACCGTTTCCACGCTGTGGGATTACATCAACCGTGCCATGCCCTGGACGGCGCCGAAGTCGCTGAGCACGGAAGAGGTGTACGCCGTGACGGCTTTCCTGCTCAACCTCGGCGGCATCGTGCCGGACAACTTCGTGCTGTCCGACAAGAACATCGCCGAGGTGCAAAAGCGCATGCCCAACCGTAACGGCATGACTACCGACCACGCCATGTGGCCGGGCAAGGAGTTCGGCAAGGGCGCCAAGCCCGACACCAAGAACGTGGCCTGCATGAAGGACTGCGTGCCGGAAGCCAAGGTGGCGTCGTTCCTGCCGGACTATGCGCGCAATGCCCATGGCAACCTGGCGGAGCAGAACCGCCTGGTCGGTGCCCAGCACGGTGCGGATACGACGCGTCCGGAAGGCAAGCCCGGTACGGCTGCACCGGTGGCCGCGGCCCAGCCTGCGGCTCAGGCCAAGCCGACTGCAGCACCCAAGTCGGAGGCCGCAGGCGTAGACAACAAGGCGGCTCAGGCACTGACGCAGAAGCACAGCTGCACGGCCTGCCATGCGATGAGCAACAAGCTGGTTGGCCCGAGCTTCCAGGACATTGCCAAGAAGCACGCCGGCAAGGCGGACTACCTGGCCGGCAAGATCAAGGCGGGCGGCTCTGGCGTCTGGGGCCCCATCCCCATGCCGGCCCAGGCCCTGAACGAAACCGACGCAAAGACCATTGCTGCATGGTTGGCTTCGGGTGCGGGAAAATAGGTACCTAGGTACTAGTACGAATTCAGGCAGTTGATTTTTTCATTAGCATGGACTTAAGCAAGGAGATTTACATGCAAACTCGTCGCGAGACACTCAAGCAAAGCGCCGTCGTGGCGGGCCTGCTGGCCAGCACCGGTCTTTTCCCCCAGCACGCGCTGGCCTATCAAAAAGTGGCTTTCGAAGCCAAGACCCTGGCCGACGTTGCCAAGGCACTGGGCGCCAGCGCCCCGGTGGAGAGCAAGGACGTGACCGTGGGCGGTCCGGACATCGCTGAAAACGGCGCCGTGGTGCCCCTGACCGCCAGCACCACGCTGGCAGCCAAGAAGGTTCTGATTCTGGTGGAGAAGAACCCGTCTGCCCTGGTGGCCCTGTTCAACGTGACCGACAGCGTGGAATCCAGCTTTGCCACGCGCGCCAAGATGGGCCAGTCCTCTGACGTGTACGCCGTGGCCATCATGGCGGACGGCAAGGCCTTCTACGCCAAGAAGGAAGTCAAGGTCACGCTCGGCGGCTGCGGCGGTTGATCCGGCAGCAGGCTTTCCCAAGATTCAGTACAGATTTAGGAGTTGAAAATGGCAGATCCGATGCGCATTCGCGCCCAAGCTTCTGGTGACAAGGCCACCGTTCGCGTTCTCATGAGCCACGAGATGGAATCCGGTCAACGCAAGGATTCGGCAGGTAAGGTTGTTCCGGCCTGGTTCATCCAGGACGTGAGCGCCTCTCTCAATGGCAAGGTCGTGATGACCGCCGAGTGGGGCCCCGCCGTGTCGAAAAACCCGTTCCTGCAGTTCGTGGTCAAAGGCGCCAAGGCCGGCGACAAGATCAGCGTGAGCTGGAAAGACAACAAGGGCGACAGCCGCACCGACGAAGCGACGGTGTCCTGATCGTCCGATCGTTCCGTGAAAATGGAAGAGGGCCTGCCCTTTTCCATTTTTCTATTTCTTACCCATAACTAGACGAGGTGACAATGATGAAACGTTTGGCTCTGGCCATTGGAACCGTCGTGGTGGCGGGCAGTGCACTGGCGCAGAAATCGGCGTCAGACGGCATTGCCGAATACCGCGCCATGCTGCAAGACGGCAACCCGGCCGAACTCTTTGAAGCCAAGGGCGAAGACCTCTGGAAGCAGAAACGCGGGCCCAAGAACGCTTCATTGGAACAATGCGACCTCGGCAAAGGCCCGGGGGTGGTCAAGGGTGCGTTTGTCGAACTGCCGCGCCACTTTGCCGACACCAACAAGGTACAAGACCTGGAGTCGCGTCTGCTGACCTGCATGGAAACCCTGCAGGGCTTCAATGCCGCCGAAATTGCCAAGACTGCATTTGGCAAGGGCGAGCAGAGCAACGTCACTGCGCTGGCCACCTGGATCGCCGCCGAATCGCGCGGCATGAAATTCAACCTGCCGCAAAGTCATGTGGCAGAAAAAACCATGTATGAAGTGGGCAAGCGTCTCTTCTACATGCGTGGCGGCTCGCACGATTTCTCCTGTGCCTCCTGCCACGGTGAAGACGGCAAGCGCATTCGCCTGCAGGATTTGCCCAACCTGACCAAGAACCCGGGTGACGGCGTCGGCTTTGCCGCCTGGCCGGCCTACCGAGTCTCCAACGGCCAGATGTGGGGCATGCAGTTGCGTCTGAACGACTGCTACCGCCAGCAACGCTTCCCCTACCCGCTGTTCGGCAGCGATGCCACCATCGCCTTGGGCACCTACATGGGTGTCAACGCCAAGGGGGCCGAATCCATCGCCCCGTCGATCAAGCGCTAAGAGGAGCCAGCACATGAAGAAACAGATCAAATACATTGCCCCGGTTCTGGTGGCCCTGTTGGCTGGTTGCGCCATGCTGCCCAGCGGACCCGAACTGGACAAGCTGACCGCCGACATTGCCAAGGCTTCTTTCCGCGACCAAGGGCAGGCCAAGGTTGACCGCCTGGTGCTCGATGATGCCAACCGCGAATGCATGAACGCCGACGTGGCGGGCAAACCGATCGGCGAGAAGGTGGCCAAAGCCATTGAGGCGGCCAACCTGGCAGCCGTCAAGTGGCCCAGCGACGGCAAGTTCCTGGGTGACTGGAAAGAGGGCGAGAAGATTGCGCAGAGCGGCCGGGGCATGACCTGGACCGATGCTGCCGGCTCGGCCAATGGCGGCAACTGCTACAACTGCCACCAGATCAGCAAGGAAGAGATCTCCTTCGGTACGCTGGGCCCGAGCCTGTACAACTACGGCAAGATGCGCGGCGTGGCCAATCCGGCTGCGCCCGAGTCCAAGGCCATCGTGGAGTACACCTGGGGCAAGATCTGGAACGCGCGGGCCTACAACGCCTGCTCGCAGATGCCGCGTGCCGGCCACAAGGGCATCCTGAACGAACAGCAGGTCAAGCACATCATGGCGCTGCTGCTGGATCCGAAATCGCCGGTCAACCAGTAAGGCGCAGGATCAACTAGTATCCGACCCGGGCATGCCCCGGGTCTTTTTTCCTCAACTATTTCAGTGGTTGCGAAACTATGAATCTAACCAAGCGCGAGTTTTTCCAGGTGCTGGGCGCGGGCACCATGGCAGGCATGGGCCTGGGCACGTATGCCGAGGCGGATGCCGCGACGGCGGCCAATGGTTTGTATGACATTCCGAAGTTCGGCAATGTGTCCTTCCTGCACATGACCGACTGCCATGCGCAGCTCAAGCCCATCTATTTCCGCGAGCCGAACGTCAACCTCGGCATCGGCAGCATGAAGGGCAACCTGCCGCATCTGGTGGGCGAGCACCTGCTGAAAGTGGCCAAGGTCCGCCCCGGCACCGCCGAGGCGCACGCGCTGAGCTACCTCGATTTCGAGAAGGCGGCCAAGCGTTACGGCAAGGTCGGTGGCTTCGCGCACCTGGCCACGCTGGTCAAGCGCCTGAAGGCCAGCCGTCCCGGCTCGCTCTTGCTCGACGGCGGCGACACCTGGCAGGGCTCGGCCACGTCGCTGTGGACCAACGCCCAGGACATGGTCGACGCCTGCAAGCTGTTGGGCGTGGACGTCATGACCGGCCACTGGGAATTCACCTACGGCATGGAGCGCGTGAAGGAAATCGTCGAGAAGGACTTCGCCGGCAAGGTCGACTTCGTGGCGCAGAACGTCAAGACCAACGACTTCGGCGACCAGGTGTTCAAGCCCTATGTGATCCGCGAGATGAACGGCGTGCCCTGCGCCATCATCGGCCAGGCTTTTCCCTACACCCCGATCGCCAACCCGCGCTACATGGTGGCCGACTGGGCCTTCGGCATCCAGGACGAGAACATGCAGGCCATGGTCAACGAGGCGCGCGCCAAGGGCGCCCAGGTCGTGGTGGTGTTGTCGCACAACGGCATGGACGTCGACCTGAAGATGGCCAGCCGCGTCTCCGGCATCGACGCCATCATGGGTGGCCACACGCACGACGGCATGCCGGTGGCCAGCATCGTCAGCAACAAGGGCGGCAAGACGCTCGTCACCAATGCCGGCTCCAACGGCAAGTTCCTCGGCGTGCTGGACTTCGAGGTCAAGGACAAGAAGGTTGCCGACTTCCGCTACAAGCTGTTGCCGATTTTTGCCAACATGCTGCCGGCCGACAAGGAGATGGATGCGCTCATCACCAAGATCCGTGCACCGTACGAAGCCAAGCTGAACGAAGTGCTGGCCGTGACCGAAGGCACGCTGTACCGCCGCGGCAACTTCAACGGAACCGGTGACCAGCTGCTGCTGGATGCGCTGATCGACGTGCAGGGCGCCGACATCGCCTTCTCTCCGGGCTTCCGCTGGGGCACCAGCCTGCTGCCGGGCCAGGCCATCACGCGCGAATGGCTGATGGACATGACCGCCACCACCTACTCCTACGCTACCGTAACCCCGATGAGCGGTGCCACCATCAAGACGGTGCTGGAAGACGTGTGCGATAACCTGTTCAACCCCGACCCCTACTACCAGCAGGGCGGCGACATGGTGCGCGTGGGCGGCCTGCAGTACAGCTGCAATCCGATGGCCGGCATGGGCAAACGCATCAGCGACATGCGCCTGAACGGCAAGCTGATCGAGGCCGACAAGTCCTACATGGTGGCCGGCTGGGCACCGGTGGCCGAAGAAGCCAAGAGCGCCGGCAACAAGCCGGTATGGGACGTGGTCGAGACCTGGCTCAAGGCCGGCGGCGGCAAGGTCAAAGCCCGCAAGCTCAACATGCCCAAGGTCGAAGGCGTGCTGCCCAACCCGGGTTACGTGGCCTGATCCGGCACACGCAAACACAAACGGGGCCTGCGGGCCCCGTTTGTTTTGGTGGGTCTGCAGCTTTCAGCGGATCTGCTCGATGGAGAACTTCTTGTCCTGGACGATGGCCGGAATCAGCGCATAGCCCTGGTTCTGCCAATGCATCAGCTCGGTGATGGCCGAGGGCGTGACCTCGACAAAGTCGTACAGGTCATCCGGGCTGTAGCCGTAGTCCTTCATGGCCAGCCCGCAGACCTTGAACTTCACGCCCATCTCGGCGTAGTAGCGCATGCGCTGCACCACTTCCTGGTAGCGTTCCTCGTTCTTTTTTGCCAGCGTCACGATCTCGGTGCCGTGGATCAGCACGATGATGTGCATGTCCTCGGCGAACATGCTGTAGGGCGCTTCCGTCAGCGGGTTGACCAGGCTGCGTACCCAATAAAGGGCGGAAGACATCTTGCGCGGATCGTCGAGGAAGATGTCGATCAGGGCCTTGGGGTTCTTGTAGGGCGTCTGCACGACCTTGGGTTGGGCCAGGGCCGGGACGGACTGCAGGGTGCCGGCCAGCAGAAGGACCGTGCACAAGCTGCGCAGAAGACGGGAGAGACGGGTAGGGCGCATGGTGTTTCCTTTGCGGCGCCGTGGTGCCTCCGACAGGAATCGAACCTGTATCTAGCGCTTAGGAGGCGCTCGTTCTATCCATTGAACTACGGCGGCGACATCGGCATTGTAAATGCCGGTGTCGCCGCCGTACGGCCGTATGTGGGCACCTCCCACCCGGCCTCCCTCCGCCCGCGGAGGGAGGAGAGAGGCCAACCGCGCGGGGCGCGGCTGACTTCTTGCCGCTACTTTGTCAGCAATCGCATGGCTTCCTCGATGCCCTTGATGGTCAGCGGGTACATGCGGTGGTTGGTCAGCTGCTGGATGATGCTGATGCTCTGGCGGTACTGCCAGACGCCCTGCGGCTCCGGGTTGATCCAGGCGAATTTCGGGAAGGCGTTGGTCAGGCGCTGCAGCCACTCGGCGCCGGCTTCCTCGTTGTTGTATTCCACGCTGCCGCCGGGCTGCAGGATCTCGTAGGGGCTCATGGTGGCGTCGCCCACGAAGATCAGCTTGTAGTCCTTGTTGTACTTGCGGATGATGTCCCAGGTCGGGAACTTCTCGCTGTAGCGCCGGCGGTTGTTCTTCCACATGAAGTCGTAGACGCAGTTGTGGAAGTAATAGAACTCCAGGTGCTTGAACTCGGTCTTGGTGGCGCTGAACAGCTCTTCCACCCGGGCGATGTGCTCGTCCATGGTGCCGCCCACGTCCATCAGCAGCAGCACCTTCACGTTGTTGTGGCGCTCCGGCACCATCTTGATGTCGAGGTAGCCGGCGTTGGCCGCGGTGGAACGGATGGTGTCGTCCAGGTCGAGCTCCAGCTCGTGGCCCTCGCGCGCGAAGCGGCGCAGCCGGCGCAGCGCCACCTTGATGTTGCGCGTGCCCAGCTCCTGGGTGTCGTCGTAGTCCTTGTAGGCGCGCTGGTCCCACACCTTCACCGCACTCTTGTTGCGGCTCTTGTCCTGGCCGATGCGGATACCCTGCGGGTTGTAGCCGTTGGCGCCGAAGGGCGAGGTGCCGCCGGTGCCGATCCACTTGCTGCCGCCCTCGTGGCGCTCCTTCTGCTCCTCGAAGCGCTTCTTCAGCGTCTCCATCAGCTCGTCCCAGCCCATCTTCTCGATGGCAGCCCTCTCCTCCGGGCTGAGGTTGAGCTCCAGGTTCTTGCGCAGCCACTCCAGCGGAATGTCCTTGGTGAAGTCGGTCAGCATCTCCACGCCCTTGAAGTAGGCGGCGAAGGCGCGGTCGAACTTGTCGTAATGCTTCTCGTCCTTCACCAGCGCGGTGCGGCTGAGGTAGTAGAAGTCGTCGATGGCATAGCCGGACGAGGCGGCCTCGTCATCCGGCACAGCCTTGGGGCCGACCACGCCTTCCTTCAGCGCTTCGAGCAGAGTCAGGTATTCCTTCACCGAAACCGGCAGCTTGGCGGCGCGCAGGGTGTAGAAGAAGTCGTTCAGCATGGGGTCTTCCGGCTTTCAGTGCCTGGGCCTGGCCAGCTGGTGCTGCAGGTGGGCCTTCACCGCAGGCCACTCGCTGGCAACCACGCTGTAGACACAGGTGTCGCGCAGGCTGCCATTGCGCATGATCTGGTGCGCGCGCAGCACGCCGTCGAGCTTGGCGCCCAGGCGCTCGATCGCCTTGCGGCTTTGCTGGTTGAGGAAGTGGGTGCGGAACTCCACCGCAATGCAGCCCAGCGTCTCGAAAGCGTGCGTGAGCAGCAGCAGTTTGCACTCGGTATTGAGCGCGGTGCGCTGCACGCTCTGCCGGTACCAAGTGGAGCCGATCTCCAGCCGGCGGTTGGCGGCATCGATGTGCATGTAGGTGGTCATGCCGGCCAGACGGCCGGGCGTGCCGTCGGACTTCATCTCGCGCACGGCAAAGGGCAGCATACTGCCGGCGGCCTGCAGGGCGAGGCGGCGTTCGATCTCGGCGTGCATCGCCTGCGGTGCCGGAATCGTGGTGTACCAGAGTTCCCACAGGTGGCCGTCCTGCACGGCAGCCTGTGCTTCCGCTTCATGTGCCAGGACGAGCGGCTCCAGCAGGGCGTGTTGGCCTTGCAGGGTGATGGCCGCCAGCGACAGGCTCATGCTTATTTGTCCGATGGTTTGGCCTGCTGCCGCGCGCGCCAGCGGCGCGCCAGTTGCAGGCCGAGACCGCCACCCAGGCCGACCAGCACGATGCCGCCGATGCTGCTGCCGTCATAGCCGCTTGCAAAAATATCCAGCTCGAACAGGCGGCCGAGCCAGTAGCCGGCCAGCGCCCCGCCGACAAAGCCTACGGCGTCGGACAGGCCTTCGAGCAAGAGTTTGTTTGACATGAAAATTCCTCTGCGGTTGTCGTTACAGCTGCTGCGCCGTGGCCATCACCGGTTGTGGCGCTGCATGAACACCAGCTTCTCGAACAGGCTCACGTCCTGCTCGTTCTTCAGCAGCGCGCCCACCAGCGGCGGCACCGCCACCTTGTCGTCCTTGCTCTGCAGCGCATCGAGCGGAATGTCCTCGGCCAGCAGCAGCTTGAGCCAGTCCAGCAGTTCGCTGGTGGAGGGCTTTTTCTTCAGGCCGGGCAGGTTGCGCACGTCGAAGAAGGTCTTCATGGCCGCGCTCAGCAGTTCCTGCTTGAGACCGGGGAAGTGCACGTCGACGATCTTCTGCATCGTTTCCGCATCGGGGAACTTGATGTAGTGGAAGAAGCAGCGACGCAGGAAAGCGTCGGGCAGCTCCTTCTCGTTGTTGGAGGTGATGAACACCAGCGGGCGGTGCTTGGCACGCACCAGTTCGCGCGTCTCGTAGCAGTAGAACTCCATGCGGTCGATCTCGCGCAGCAGATCGTTGGGGAATTCGATGTCGGCCTTGTCGATCTCGTCGATCAGCAGCGCCACCGGCCGGTCGGCGGTGAAGGCCTGCCACAGCACGCCCTTGACGATGTAGTTGTGGATGTCCTTGACCTTCTCGTCACCCAGTTGACTGTCGCGCAGGCGGCTCACGGCGTCGTACTCGTACAGGCCCTGCTGCGCCTTGGTGGTGGACTTGATGTGCCACTGCAGCAGCGGCAGGTTCAGCGCCGTGGCCACTTCCTCGGCCAGCATGGTCTTGCCGGTGCCGGGCTCGCCCTTGACCAGCAGCGGGCGTTTGAGCGTGATGGCCGCATTGACCGACAGCATCAGGTCCTGGGTGGCGACGTAGTTGGAAGTTCCGTGGAATTTCATGATCTGGATGGTCGGGCTTGGACTGGGGAAAATACGGAGTTGGCGACCGATATAATGCCGAACTGATTTATATCAATCTCTGGCTATTTTTTTTCAATCACAGGCTGATTGTCCTCGCAAAATGAACAAACTGTTGCTGACGCTCTCTTCCCTGCTTGTCGCTTCCGTGACGGCCGTTTCCGCCCATGCCCAAGAGGCCAAAGGTGACGCCCAGGCCGGCGAGAAGAAAATCGCCATGTGCATCGGCTGCCACGGCATCCACGGCTACCAGGCCAGCTTCCCCGAGGTGTACAAGGTTCCGATGATCTCTGGCCAGAATGCCAAGTTCATCGTTTCCGCACTCAACGCCTACAAGAAGGGCGAGCGCAAACACCCTTCCATGCGCGGCATTGCCGACCCCCTGAGCGACCAGGACATCGCCGACGTGGCAGCTTACTACGAAGCCCATGGCAAGGTCGAAGGCGCTGCCGCCCCGGCCAAGGCGGCTCCCGCTCCCTCGGCCAAGGTGGCCGAGCTGCTGACCAAGGGTGGTTGCGTGGCCTGCCACGGTGCTGATTTCAACAAGCCGATCGACCCGAGCTACCCCAAGGTGGCCGGTCAGCACGCTGACTACCTGTTCGTTGCGCTCAAGTCCTACAAGACCGAAGGCAACGCCACCTGGGGCCGCGCCAACGGCATCATGGGCGGCGTCGCCAAGCAGTTCTCCAACGCCGAGTTGAAGGAACTGTCCAAGTACATCAGCAGCCTGCCGGGCGAACTCAAGACCGTGCCGCAAAAGCGCTTCCGCTGATCGCGCTGCGCACCCACGAAAAAAGCCACTCGATGAGTGGCTTTTTTTATGGTCTGGCCCTTGTCAAATAGACGTGAGAAGCTATTGAATTGATAGCATCCGGGTGGTTCAGTCTTTCGTGGCGCGTTGCTGCACGCAGTCGATGTAGGCGGCGCCGTCGGGCGGGCGGCCGGCGCGCTGGCTTTCCCACACCATGCGGCCCAGGCAGTCCATCACCTCGTGGTGGGCGTCGTGCAGCGAGTTGCGTTTCGCCGTCAGCAGCTCCACCGCCTGGCGGATGCCGCGCGGCTGGTCGATGCTGCACTGCTCGCTGATCGACAGGTGCATCGACAGGTGCAGGAAGGGGTTGACCCGCTCCGGCTCCACTTCGGTCATACGCGCCAGCGCCCCGTCCAGGTCGGCCAGCTCGGCGTGGAACTCCGGGTGTTCGGCGATCCACTGGCTGGCCAGCAGCTCGATGGCTTCCATCGGCTGGCCGGCTTGGGACTTGGCATGGACGCTGCAGAAGAAGCGGCGCACATCGGCTTGGGAGGGCTGGAACATCATGGCTGGAATTATCTACGCCAGTCGCTGTGAGATGGTCCGTGCTGCCTGCAGCAGCGCCGGCAACAGTTTCTCTTGCGCCACCTTGGCATTGGTGCGGTTGGCCTGGCCGCTGATGTTGAGTGCGGCAATGGTGCGGCCGGCGCGGTTGCTGATGGGGGCCGCCAGCGAGATCAGGCCTTCTTCCAGCTCCTGATTCACCAGGCACCAGCCCTGGCGCCGCACCTGCTGCACCTTGGCCAGCAGGGTGTCGAGCTCGGTCACCGTGTGTTTGGTCAGCGCCTTGGGGCGCGCGGCCTTCAACCGTTTCAGCAGTTCGTCGTCCGGCAGATCCGCCAGCAGCACCCGGCCCATGCTGGTGCAGTAGGCCGGCAGGCGCGAGCCCACGCCCAGGGTGTTGCGCATGATCTTGTGGGTGGGCACGCGCAGCACGTAGACGATGTCGGTGCCGTCCAGCACGGCGGCCGAGCACGATTCCTTCACCTGCTCCACCAGCGCCTCCATCACCGGCTCGGCCAGGTTCCAGATCGGCATGGAGGAGAGGTAGGCAAAGCCGAGGTCGAGGATGCGCGCCGTCAGGCGAAACAGCCGGCCGTCGCTTTCCACATAGCCCAGCGTCTGCAGGGTGAGCAGGATGCGGCGCGCACCGGCACGCGTCAGGCCGGTGCGCTCGGCCACCTCGCTCAGCGTCTGCTGAGGCGCCTGTGCGCTGAAGGAGCGGATCACCTCCAGCCCGCGCGCGAAAGACTGCACATAGCTGTCGCCGGGTTGGGGGGCTGTCGCGCGGGTGGCAGGGGGCATGCTGGGGTTTTGCTGAGATCGACTAGAATTCATTATACGAACATTTGTTCGATATATGAACAAATGAAATCCAAATTTTTGGCACCGTCCGCGCAAGACGGCGCCTTTGATGGAGATGATGCATGATCAACAAGATCGCCGCTTCGGTGGCCGAAGCGCTGGCCGATGTGAAGGACGGCGCCACCGTCATGATCGGCGGCTTCGGCACCGCCGGCATCCCCCTGGAGCTGATCGACGGCCTGATCGCGCAGGGCGCGAAAGACCTCACGGTGGTCAACAACAACGCCGGCAATGGCGACACTGGCCTGGCCGCGCTGCTGGCCACCGGCCGCGTGCGCAAGATCATCTGCAGCTTCCCGCGCCAGGCCGACAGCTTCGTGTTCGACGGCCTCTACCGCAGTGGCAAGCTGGAGCTGGAACTGGTGCCGCAGGGCAGCCTGTCCGAGCGCATCCGCGCCGCCGGTGCCGGCATCGGCGCCTTCTTCACGCCGACGGGCTACGGTACCGAGCTGGCCCAAGGCAAGGAGACACGCGTGATCGACGGCAAGGGTCATGTGCTGGAACAGCCCATTCATGGCGATGTGGCCTTGATCAAGGCCGAACGCGGCGACCGCTGGGGCAACCTGACCTACCGCATGACGGCGCGCAACTTCGGCCCCAGCATGGCGATGGCCTGCCAGCAGACGATTGCCAGCGTGCACGACATCGTGGAACTCGGCGGCCTCGACCCCGAAGCCATCGTCACGCCGGCGATCTTCGTCAGCAAGATCGTCAAGATCGAACGTCAGGCCACCCAGGCTGGCGGTTTCAAAAAGGCAGCTTGATCATGACGTATCAAAAGCGAACCAAAGACCAGCTCGCTGCTCGCGTGGCGCAGGACATCCCCGAAGGCGCGGTGGTGAATCTGGGCATCGGCCAGCCGACGCTGGTGGCCAACCACATCCCCAAGGAACGCGAAGTGCTGCTGCACAGCGAGAACGGCCTGCTCGGCATGGGCCCGGCGCCGGCGCCGGGGCAGGAAGACTATGACCTCATCAACGCCGGCAAGCAGCCGGTGACGCTGCTGCCCGGCGGCTCCTTTTTCCACCACACCGACAGCTTCGCCATGATGCGCGGCGGCCACCTCGACATCTGCGTGCTGGGGGCCTTCCAGGTCTCGGCCACCGGCGACCTGGCCAACTGGCACACCGGCGAGAAGGATGCCATTCCCGCGGTCGGCGGCGCCATGGACCTGGCGGTCGGTGCCAAACAGACCTGGGTCATGATGGACCTGCTGACCAAGCAGGGCGAGAGCAAGGTGGTGCAAAACTGCAGCTACCCGCTGACCGGCATCGCCTGCGTCAAGCGCATCTATGCCGACCTCTGCACACTCGAATGCACGCCGCAGGGCCTGCAACTCATCGACCTGGTGGACGGCCTGACGCACGCCGAGCTGGAAAAGATGATCGGCCTGCCGATTGCCCACTGAAAAACACCCCCACACGACAAGGACACACACCATGACCCCAGCCTTCATCTGCGACGCCATCCGAACCCCCATCGGTCGCTACGGCGGCGCGCTCAGCAGCGTGCGCACCGACGACCTCGGCGCCATTCCCCTCAAGGCCCTGATGGCGCGCAACCCGAAGGTGGACTGGGAGGCCTTGACCGATGTGCTCTACGGCTGCGCCAACCAGGCTGGTGAAGACAACCGCAACGTGGCCCACATGGCAACCCTGCTCGCAGGGTTGCCTACGGCAGTACCAGGAGCCACCATCAACCGCCTGTGCGGTTCGGGGCTGGATGCCGTCGGCACCGCCGCACGCGCCATCAAGTCGGGCGAAGCCGGGCTGATGATTGCCGGCGGGGTGGAAAGCATGAGCCGCGCGCCTTTCGTGATGCCCAAGGCCGAGAGCGCCTTCAGCCGCAACAACGCGGTATACGACACCACCATTGGCTGGCGCTTCGTCAACAAGCTGATGAAAGAAAAGTACGGCGTCGATTCCATGCCCGAAACGGCCGAAAACGTGGCCACCGATTTCAAGATCGAGCGCGAGGCGCAGGACCGCATGGCCCTGGCCAGCCAGCTCAATGCCGTGGCGGCGCAGAAGGCCGGTCACCTGGCGCGCGAGATCACGCCGGTCACCATTGCGCAGAAAAAGGGCGACGCCATCGTCGTCGACACCGACGAACACCCGCGCGAAACCAGTCTCGAAGCGCTGGCCAAGCTCAAAGGTGTGGTGCGGCCCGACGGCACCGTGACGGCCGGCAATGCCTCGGGCGTGAACGACGGCGCCTGCGCTCTGCTGCTGGCCAACGAAGCCAATGCCGCCCAATACGGCCTGACGCCGCGCGCCCGCGTGGTCGGCATGGCCACCGCCGGTGTGGCGCCGCGCATCATGGGTTTTGGCCCCACCCCGGCCACGCTCAAGGTGCTGGCCCAGACCGGCATCACGCTGGAGCAGCTCGACGTGATCGAACTCAACGAAGCCTTTGCCGCGCAAGGCCTGGCCGTGCTGCGCGCGCTGGGCCTGAAGGACGACGACGCCCGCGTGAATGCCTGGGGCGGCGCCATCGCGCTGGGCCATCCGCTCGGTGCCTCCGGCGCCCGCCTGGCCACCACGGCGGTGAACCGCCTGCATGTCACGGGCGGCCGTTATGCGCTGTGCACCATGTGCATCGGCGTGGGGCAGGGCATTGCCGTGATTCTGGAGCGCGTGTGAGCATGGGTACTGCATCGACCGAAGTCACCGTTGTCACCGGCGCCAGCAACGGTATCGGCCGCGCCATTGCCGAAGCCCTGCTGGCCCAGGGCCGCGCCGTGGTCAACCTCGACTACGTGCTGCCCACTTGGCAGCACCCCCTGCTCACCTCCTACCAGGCCGATCTGACCAGCGAAGCCGTCACGCGTGAGCGTGCCGCCGAGGTGGCCGCCAGGCACAACGTGACGGCGCTGGTGAACAATGCCGGCGCCACGCGCCCCGGCACCATCGACACCGCCAGCACCGCGCAGCTCGATGACGTGGTGGGCTTGCACCTGCGTGCGCCCATGCTGCTGGTGCAGGCCTTCCTGCCCACGCTGCGCGCCAGCGGGCGGGGCCGCATCGTCAACATGTCGTCGCGCGCAGCACTGGGCAAGCCGGAGCGGGTGGTTTATTCGGCCACCAAGGCCGGCCTGATCGGCATGACCCGCACGCTGGCCATGGAGCTGGGCGGCGACGGCATCACCGTCAACGCCATCGGCCCGGGGCCGATCGCCACCGAGCTGTTTCGCAACAGCAACCCGGAAGGCGCACCGCAGACGCAACGCATCATCGACAGCATCGTCGTCAAGCGCATCGGCACGCCGCAGGACGTGGCGCGCGCTGCGCTGTTCTTTCTCTCGCCCGACAACGGTTTCGTGACCGGGCAGGTGCTCTACGTCTGTGGCGGCACCACGCTGGGGGTGGCCCCGGTCTGATTCACCAGCCCTTCGGGGCATTCCTCGCCCGGGTGCGGGCCGGCGGCTCACAAGGCCGTCGACCCTCTGGCATCACGGCTATTCATTTTCCCATCCTGAAAGATGACCTCATGTCTCACTCCAACCGCTATTCATCTTCCTCACGTCGCCGTTTTGGCCTCGGCACCCTGGCAGTTGCCGCACTCGGCACCGGCCTGCTGGCTGGTGCACCCGCGGGTGCACAGACGGCTTTTCCCAGCAAGACCATCACCATCATCGTCCCGTTCTCGGCCGGCGGTACCACCGACATCCTGGCGCGCATCGTCGGCCAGGCCCTGAGCACCGAACTCGGCCAGTCGGTGGTGATTGACAACCGTGCCGGGGCGGGCGGCAACATCGGCGGCCAGGCAGCGGCCAGGGCACCGGCTGACGGCCACACCCTGTTCATGGGCACGGTGGGCACGCACGCCATCAATGCCAGCCTGTACAAGAAGATGCCTTTCGACCCGATCAAGGATTTCGCACCGTTGACGCGTGTCGCCAACGTGCCGAACCTGCTGGTGGCCAATCCCGCCCAGCCCTACAAGAGCGTGGCCGAGCTGATCGCCTATGCCAAGGCCAATCCGGGCAAGGTCAACTTCGGTTCGTCGGGTAGCGGCAGCTCCATCCACCTGTCGGGCGAGCTGTTCAAGTCCATGGCCAAGGTAGACATGGTGCACGTGCCCTACAAGGGCAGCGCACCGGCGGTGACGGACCTGCTGGGCAACCAGATCGGCATCATGTTCGACAACATGCCGTCCGCGATCCAGCATGTGCGCTCCGGCAAGCTGCGCCCGCTGGCTGTCACCACGGCCAAGCGTTCACCCGAGCTGCCCAACGTGCCGACCATCGCCGAAGCCGGCGTGCCCGGCTACGAGGCTACCTCGTGGTTCGGCCTGTTCGCACCGGCGGGCACACCGCCGGCCGTCGTCACCCGCCTGAACACGGCCATCGTCAAGGTGCTGGCCCAGCCCGAGGTGAAGAAGAAGATCAGCGAGCAGGGTGCCGAGATCCATAGCGAAAAGCCGGAGCAGTTTGCCGCCTTCATCCAGAAAGAATCGGTGAAGTGGGGCAAGGTGGTGCGTGATTCCGGCGCCAGCCTCGACTGACGTTTGCCAAGCAGGCAGGCCGGGGCCTTGCTCAGTGCTCCACCTGCCACAGTGGCAGGCGCCAGTTGCGCCACAGGGCCAATAAGCGCAGGCCGGCGATGATGGCCACCGTGCTGGCCAGCGCCAGCCATTCCGGCGCGGCCAGCGCCTCCAGGCCCAGGTAGACCCAGCCGCCGGCAAAGGCGCACAGCGCATAGGGCCGGTGGTCGCGGAAGGCGGTCGGGATCTCGTTGCAGACGATGTCGCGCAGCACGCCGCCGAACACGCCGGTCACCACCCCCATCAGCACCGCCACCAGCGGCGGCATGCCCACCGCGATCGCCACGTCCACGCCCACCGCGGCAAACAGGCCCAGGCCCAGCGCGTCCGGCACCTGGATGGCGCGCTCGGTCGGCTCGAAATGGCGCCGGCGCATGAACAGCATGGCCGCCGTGCTCAGCGCCAGCACACCCCACAGGTATTCCACGTGGCGCACCCAGAAGAAGGGGCGCTGGTCCAGCAGCAGGTCGCGCAGCGTGCCGCCGCCGAAAGCGGCCAGAAAGGCGACGGCGTAAACGCCCACCGCGTCGAGCCGGCTGCGCGCGGCCACCATCACGCCCGACAGGGTGAAGGCCATGGTGGCGGCCACTTCCAGGGCGTGGCGCAGCCAGACGCCCCAGGTGCTGATGTTGTCCATGTCCGGATTGTGCCTTTGCCACCATCTTTTTTTCAGTCACCGGAAAACTGATTTTCCGTGGCCCGCTTGTACCGGCTGCCGCTTTGCCCAACACTGCGGAGCGCTGCAGAACAAGTACACGACCGAGGAGACACAAGCGATGAGCAAGAAGATAGGCTGGATCGGCCTGGGCCGCATGGGCGAAGCCATGGTCACCAAGCTGCTGAAAGCCGGCCACGCCGTGCACGTCTGGAACCGCACCGCCGCCAAGGCCGTGCACCTGGCCGAGTACGGCGCCGTGATCGAGAAGGCCAAGATCGACCTCGCCAGCTGCGAGGTGGTGTTCACCATGGTCTCCACCACCGACGACCTGAAGGAAGTGCTGTTCGGCCCCGGCGGCCTGGTCACCGGCGCGAAGAAACCGCAGGTGGTGGTGGACAGCTCCTCCATCTCGCAGGAAGGTTCGGCCGAGATCCGTGAACAACTGGAAAGCCTGGGCGTGGCCTACCTGTGCTCGCCGGTGTCCGGCAACGCCAAGGTGGCCAAGGCCGGCAAGCTGCTGCAGGTGGCCTCCGGCCCCAAAGCGCTGTACGACCTGGTGGAGCCCTACCTGCAGGCCATGGCGCGCAAGGTCATGTGGGTGGGTGAGGGCGAGCTGGCCCGCATCTGGAAGATCGCGCACAACACCATGTTCGGCGTCATCATCCAGAACCTGTGCGAGATCACCGTGCTGGCCGAGAAGGCCGGCATTCCGCGCCACATCTTCCTGGAAAGCATCAACGACTCGGTGCTGGGCTCCATGTATACCAAGTACAAGACGCCCATGCTGACCAATCTGACCTTCGATCAGGTCACCTTCACCCCGAAGCTGCTGTTGAAAGACATGGACCTCGGCATGAACGCCGCCAAGGCGCACGGTGTGCCCATGCCAGCGGCTGCGGCCACACGCGAGTCGATCGCGCGCATGGTTGGCCACGGCCTGGACCACATCGACTTCGCCGTGCTGCTACTGGAAACCGCCAAGGACGCCGGCATCGAACTCACGCCCGACAACGTGCCCATGAGCGACGGTCTGTCGTAAGGAGGCACAGTCCATGCGCACCCTGATCCGTGGCGCCACCGTCATCACCATGGACGCGCAGGGCGACCTGCCGCGCGGTGACGTGCTGGTCACGGGCGACACCATCACCGAGATCGCGCCTACCCTCCACGTGGACGATGCCAACGTGGTGAACGCAAGCGGCTGCATCGTCATCCCCGGCCTTGTCAATGCGCACATGCACACCTGGCAGACCGCGCTGCGTGGCCTGGCGGCCAACTGGACGCTGCTGGAGTACTTCCAGAAGATGCACGCGGGCCTGGCCACCGTGTTCGAGCCGGACGACCTCTACATCGCCACCCTGGTCGGTGCGCTCAACCAGCTCAACTGCGGCAGCACCACACTGGTGGACTGGTGCCACAACAACCGCACGCCGCAGCACAACGACGCCGCCATTCAAGGCCTGCTTGAATCCGGCATCCGCGCCGCCTTCTTTCACGGCACGCCCAAGCCCGACCCGAAACCGGGCGAGCGTCCGTTCTGGGAAGTGCCGCACCCGCGGGCCGAGGTCGAGCGCCTGCTCAAGGCCCATCAAGGTAACCCGCTGTTGAGCGTGCACGCCGCCGTGCTCGGGCCGCACTATTCCACGCTCGACGTGGCGCTGCACGACTTCCGCATGGTGAAGGAGCTCGGCATCCTCGGCTCGCTGCACCAGGGCGGCGGCCCGGCGCGCACGCCCGACGGCTGGCAGCAGCTCGAAGCCGCTGGCCTGCTGGGGCCGCCGATCAACATCGTGCACGGCCATGCACTGAGAGACGCCCAGCTGCAGCGTTTTTGCGGCCTCGGCATGAGTTTCTCCGCGGCGGCGGAAAACGAAATGACGCAGGGCCACGGCCACCCCATCACCGGCCGGCTGCGCGCATTCGGCAAGGCGCCCTCGCTCGGTGTCGACCTGGAAAGCGTGCTCAGCGGCGACATGCTGACGCAGGCGCGCGTGGCCCTGGGCATGCAGCGCAGCCTGGACAACGCGGCCTACCGCGAAGCGCACGGCAGCATCCCACCCACCTCCACCATCACCACGCGCGAAGCGCTGAGCTGGGTGACGGTGGAAGGCGCGCGCATGCTGGGCCAGCTCGACCGTATCGGCACGCTGGCACCGGGCAAGCAGGCCGACCTGGTGCTGATCCGCGCCGATGACCTGAACATGCAGCCGGTGCACGACCCGGTGAGCACGGTGGTGATGCAGACCACGCTGGCCAACATCGACAGCGTGATGGTGGCCGGGCGCTGGAAAAAGCGCCACGGCCGGCTGCTCGATGTCGAGCTGGCACCGAAGCTGGCCGCCCTGCAGGCCTCGGGCCGCAAGATCACGACGGCGTTGGGACTATCAAAAGAATAGCGGCTCGCGCAATCAGCGTAAGGGCTGCATGGTGTTTTGTTCTAAAAATACGAGGAGACAAGCATGAAGCGTTTATCCATCGCGGCCGCTGCGCTGCTGCTGGCCGGCAGCGTGCTGGCCCAGGGCTACCCGGCCAAGCCCATCAAGTTCGTTGTGCCCTTCAGTGCCGGCAGCGCCACCGACATCGTGGCCCGCACCGTGGGCGAGGCCATGGGCAAGAGCCTGGGCCAGACCATCCTGGTTGACAACAAGCTCGGCGCCGGCGGCACCATTGCCACCGCGCAGGTGGCCAAGAGCGAGCCCGACGGCTACACCGTGCTCATCCACTCCTCCGGCCATGCGCTCAACCCTTCGCTCTATCCCAACCTGGGCTACGACACGCTGAAAGACCTCACCGGCGTCACCACGCTGGCGGCCATTCCCAATGTGCTGGTGGTCAACCCCAGCAAAGGCTGGAAGACGCAGGCCGAGCTGATAACCGCCGCCAAGGCCAAGCCCGGCACCTTCAACTACGCCTCGGCCGGCATCGGCAGCGGCACCCACCTCAACGCCGAGATCTTCCGCCTGCAGGCCGGCATCGACGCGCTGCACGTGCCGTACAAGGGCACGCCCGACGCCATGACCAACGTCATCGGCGGCGCCAACGACTGGTTCTTTGCGCCGCTGGCCTCGGCCCTGCCGCTCATCCGCGACGGCCGGCTGCTGGCGCTGTCGGTCAGCACCAAGACCCGCGCCTCCAACCTGCCGCAGGTGCCCACCAGCATCGAGGCCGGCCTGCCCGACTCCGACTACACGCTGTGGGTCGGCATGATCGTGCCCAGCGGCACGCCGGCCGCGGTGGTGAAGAAGCTGCACGACGAAGCGCTCAAGGCGCTGGCCACGCCCGAACTGAAGGAACGCATGGCCAAGCTCGGCGCCGACCCCTTCACCATGAGCCCGGACGCCTTCAACGCCTACATCAAGACCGAGATGGACGTGGCCGCCCGCATCGTCAAGGCCGCCAACCTGAAGGCGCAATAAAGTGAAAGTCCATTTCATCGGCGTCGGCAAGATGGGCTTGCCCATGGCGCGCCACCTGGCCGCCGCCGGCCACAGCGTGACGGTGAGCGACCCCAGCATGGAACGCTGCCAGCTGGCGCGCGCCCAGGGGCTGGCCGTGAGCACCAGCCCGGCGGCAGCCATGGCCGCGGCCGAGGTGGTGCTGTCTTCCCTGCCCAACGACGCGGCCCTGCTGGCCGTGGCAGCGCAGGTGGCGGCTCATGCCCACGTTGGCGCCATCTATGTGGACACCAGCACCGTCTCGCTGCAGGCCTCGGCCGAGGCGGCGCAGGCACTGGCGGCCAAGGGCGTGCTCTACCTGCGTTGCACCGTCTCCGGCAACAACAAGATGGCCGAGGCCGCGCAGCTCACCGTCATGGCCTCCGGCCCGCGCGCCGCGTACAACACCGTGCTGCCCTTGCTGCGCACCCTGGGCCCCAACCAGTTCTACCTGGGCGAGGCCGAACAGGCGCGCCTGATGAAGCTGGTGGTCAACCTCATGATCGCGCAGACCAGCGCCATGCTGGCCGAGGCGCTGACGCTCGGGCGCAAGGGTGGCCTGGCCTGGCGCGACATGTGGCAGGTGCTCACCGCCAGCGCGGTGGCCTCGCCCATCGTCAAGGCCAAGGCGGTGCAGTTGAGCGAGCGCGACTTCACGCCCACCTTCACCGTGGAGCAGATGATCAAGGACCTGGACCTCATCCTCAGCGCCGGCGAAGCCAACAACGTGCCGCTGATGCAGACTGCCATGACGCACCAGCTCATGTGTGCCGCCGTGGTGCAGGGTAATGCGCTGGATGATTACGCCGCCATCATCAAGGTGGTGGAGCGCGGTGCCGGCATCCCTGACAAGCTGTAAGCTGCTGCGCTGATTTCTCTCGGAGTGTTTCGTGAAAAACTTTGTCTATACCGCCCAGCCCGCCCGCGTCGTCTTCGGCGCCGGGTCGCTCTCGCAACTGGCGAAAGAAATCGATGCGCTGGGAGCGAAAAAAGCGCTGGTGCTCTCCACCCCCGAGCAGCGCGCCTCGGCCGAGATGGTGGCCTCTCTTCTGGGCCCGCGCGCGGCGGGTGTGTTCGACCGTGCCGTCATGCACGTACCCATCGAGACCGCACGCGAGGCGCGCGAACTGGCAAAGAAGCTGGGCGCCGACTGTGCCGTGGCCATCGGCGGCGGCTCCACCACCGGCCTGGGCAAGGCCATTGCGCTCGACTCCGGCCTGCCCATCCTCGCCATCCCCACCACCTACGCCGGCTCGGAGATGACGCCGATCTACGGCATCACCGAAGCCGGGCTGAAGAAAACCGGGCGCGACCTGCGCGTGCTGCCGCGCACCGTGATCTACGACCCCGAACTCACCTTGAGTTTGCCGGTGGGTTTGAGCGTCACCAGCGGCATCAACGCCATTGCCCACGCCGCCGAAGGTCTGTACGCGGTGGACAGCAACCCCATCATGGACTTGATGGCCGAAGAGGGCATCGCCGCCATCGGTCGTGCGCTGCCTGCTATCAAAAAAGAAGCAAGCAACATGGCGGCCCGGTCCGACGCGCTCTACGGCGCCTGGCTCTGCGGTACCGTGCTCGGCCACGTCGGCATGGCGCTGCACCACAAGCTGTGCCACACCCTGGGCGGCAGCTTCAACCTCTCCCATGCGGAGACGCACACCATCGTGCTGCCGCACGCGCTGGCCTACAACGCCAAAGAAGCGCCGCAGGCCATGCAGCGCATCGCGCGCGCACTCGGCGGTGCCAGTGCGGCGCAAGCGGTGTACGACCTGGCGAAAAACAACGGTGCGCCGGTGGCGCTGAAGGATATTGGGATGAAAGAGGCCGACCTGGACAAGGCTTGCGACATTGCCTTGCAGAACCAGTACCCCAACCCCCGGCCGTTGGAGCGCGCGGCCATTCGGCAGCTGTTTCAGGATGCGTTTGAGGGGGTACGGCCGCGGGAATGATGTTTAGGGATGACTGCTATCGACGGCGGATTCAACCGGTCAGTGCAACACATTCGCTGAACATCTCAGCGGGTGTAT
>ERZ1292640.571-Hain-H43-02um-R1-571-length-30206-cov-8_pt1 | contig 30206 bp, 35 predicted proteins | sample MGYA00564404_ERZ1292640 | MGnify/ENA primary metagenome ERZ1292640 (study PRJEB36523, sample SAMEA6512636) | groundwater metagenome | collected 2019-01-08 | study: AquaDiva: Metagenomics assemblies of 32 groundwater samples | reverse complement strand
TCCCCGCCATCGCCCAGCGGGGCGAGGGAGGGGCGGGGGGAGGGAGTGGGGAGTCGGACCTGCTGTCCATCGCAAGACTCAAACGCAGCGTGAGGCTTGGGACAACTGACAGGAAGTGCCTCGACTGCCGGGCAAGACCCGGCTTGGTGCTCAAGCCGCCAGCGCTGGAAAGTTCACCGCGAAAAGCCGCACAATAAGCCCATGACGCTCACAGAACTGAAATACATCGTGGCCGTGATCTTGGGAGGGACAGGGCGAGGGGCCCCGCTGGCGGGGATCGACCCCCGGACAAGATCGTTGGCGACGGCCGCAGTCGCTTGCAGAAATGGTGAACCAGGATGACTCTCACAGAGCTCAAGTACATCGTGGCCGTCGCCCGCGAAAAACATTTCGGCAAGGGCGCCGAGGCCTGCCATGTGTCGCAGCCGACCTTGAGCGTGGCGATCAAGAAGCTCGAGGAAGAGCTGCAGGTCAAGCTGTTCGAGCGCAATGCCAACGAAATCACGGTGACGCCGCTGGGCGAAGAGATCGTGCGCCAGGCGCAGAGCGTGCTGGAGCAGGCCGACAGCATCCGCGAGATTGCCAAGCGCGGCAAGGACCCGCTGGCCGGTGCGTTGCGGCTGGGCGTGATCTACACCATCGGCCCCTACCTGCTGCCCGACCTGGTGCGCCAGGCGATTGCGCTGACGCCGCAAATGCCGCTGATGCTGCAGGAGAACTTCACCGTCAAGCTGCTGGAAGAGCTGCGCACCGGCGAGATCGACTGCGCCATCCTGGCCGAACCTTTTCCCGACACCAACCTGGCGATTGCGCCGTTGTACGACGAACCTTTCATGGCGGCCGTGCCGAGCAACCACCCGCTGGCCGCGCGCAGCAACATCACCGCCGAAGAGCTGAAAAAAGAAACCATGCTGTTGCTGGGCACCGGCCACTGCTTTCGCGACCACGTGCTCGAGGTCTGCCCCGAGTTCGCCCGGTTTTCGAGCAATGCCGAGGGCATACGCAAAAGTTTTGAAGGCTCGTCGCTGGAGACCATCAAACACATGGTGGCGGCCGGCATGGGTGTGACGCTGGTGCCGCGGCTGAGCGTGCCCAAGGAGGCCCTGCTGCCGCCGGCACCTGCCAAAGCCGTTTCGAAAGCCAGGAGCAAGGAAGTGCCGGAGTTGCCCTCCTACATACGCTACCTGCCGTTTGAGGGCCATGTGCCGACGCGGCGTGTGGTGCTGGCCTGGCGCCGCAGTTTCACCCGGTATGAAGCGATCGCCGCCTTGCGCAACGCGATCTACGCCTGTGAACTGCCGGGCGTGACCCGCCTGTCCTGACCCGGTTCCCTGCTGGTTTCATGACGCCTATCAAGGCGATACAGTTTGACTGTTGCCTTGGGCTTGTCGATTGCTTAGAGTGAAGTCCAGACTCTTTCAATCAAGGACACACCATGGCCAAAACAACTCCCAAGGCTTCTGCCGGCCGCACCGGCGCGCCGCCCATCAACATCGGCATCGGCGAAAAAGACCGCGCCGCGATCGCCCAGGGCCTGAGCCGTTTGCTGGCGGACACCTACACGCTGTATCTGACCACGCACAACTTCCACTGGAACGTGACGGGGCCGATGTTCAACACCCTGCATGCCATGTTCATGACGCAGTACACCGAGCTGTGGGCCGCGGTGGACCCGGTGGCCGAACGCATCCGCTCGCTGGGCCATCCGGCGCCGGGTTCGTATGCGCAGTTCAGCAAGCTGGCCTCGGTGCCCGACGCGCCCACCACCCCGCCCAAGGCGCTGGAGATGGTGCGCATCCTGGTCAAGGGCCATGAGGCGGTGGCACGCACGGCCAGGGAGCTGTTCCCGGTGGCCGACAAGGCCGACGACCAGCCGACCGCAGACCTGTTGACGCAGCGCCTGACGGTGCACGAGCAGACCGCCTGGATGCTGCGTTCCCTTCTCGAGGAATAGGACCTGGCGTCCAGGCGGGACAGTGGTGCCAGAATTGAGGGCTTGAAAAACAAACTCGCCCTCTATCTGCAACTGATCCGCTGGGACCGACCCGCCGGCTGGTTGTTGCTGCTCTGGCCCACGCTGTCGGCGCTGTGGGTCGCGTCGCACGGTTTCCCTGGCTGGCACCTGCTGACGGTGTTCACCCTGGGCACCATCCTGATGCGCAGTGCCGGCTGCTGCCTCAACGACGTTGCCGACCGCGAGTTCGACCGGCATGTCAAACGTACGGCGCAGCGCCCGGTGACGCGGGGCGCGGTGTCTGTACGGGAAGCCTTGATCCTGGGCGCCGTGCTGGCGCTGCTGGCTTTTGGCCTCGTGCTGACCACCAACACGGCCACCATCACCTGGTCGTTTGCCGCGCTGGCGGTGGCCGTGGTCTACCCCTATGCCAAGCGTTATGTGTCCATGCCGCAAGCCGTGCTGGGCGTGGCCTTCAGCTTCGGCATTCCCATGGCGTTTGCGGCGGTGCAGTCGCGTGTGCCGGCGCTGGCCTGGCTGCTGTTGCTGGGCAATCTGTTCTGGGTGATTGCCTACGACACCGAATACGCCATGGTGGACCGCGACGACGACCTCAGGATAGGCATGAAAACCTCGGCGATCACGCTGGGCCGTTTCGACGTGGCGGCGGTTTTGGCGAGTTACCTGATTTACCTGTCAATTTGGACCTGGGCCCTGATGGATATTGCCCAACCAGCTATTTATTTCATAGCGATTGCCGTGGCGCTGGGGCAGGCGCTGTGGCATGGCTGGCTGATCCGCCGGCGTGAGCGCGACGACTGTTTCAGGGCTTTTCGCCTGAACCACTGGCTGGGGTTCACGGTGTTCGCCGGCATCGCGCTGTCGTATGCGCTGGCTGGCGTGTAACCGCCTGCCGGTGATCTGCTATTAAAAAAGTAGCTATTGGTGCCCGTGCAATAAGGGCTAGAGTCAAATTTCGTTCAAAAATTCAGGCCGCACCGAACTCGTCACCGAGTTCCGCGGCGCGCTGCCGGGCGGCGTGCATGGCGCGCATGAACTGCTGTTTGACGCCATCCCGCTCCAGCGCCGTCAGGGCCGCGTAGGTGGTTCCTCCCTTGGAGGTCACGCGTTCACGCAGGGTCTCCGGTGGCTCGCTGGACGCTTTGGCCAGCGCGGAGGCGCCGACAAAAGTCTGCACCGCCAGCTGGTGTGCCTGCGCGCGGCTCAGCCCCATCTCGGTGCCGGCCTGCACCATGGCTTCGATGAAATAAAACACGTAGGCCGGACCGGAGCCGGACAGCGCGGTCACGGCGTCCAGCTGCTCTTCCTGCGCCAGCCACAGGTGCTCGCCGGTGGTCTGGATCACGCGCTCGACCGCCTGGCGCTCGGCGGCGGTGACGGCAGGGCGGGCGAAGAGGGCGGTCATGCCCTGGCCGACGAGGGCCGGTGTGTTGGGCATGGCGCGCACGATGCGTTCGGTCGCCAGCCAGGAGGCCATGCTGTCCGAGCGGATGCCGGCCGCCACGCTCAGGTGCAGGGCCTGCCCGGTGTGCGGGCCGGCCTGCAGGGCGGCTTCCCGGAAGGTCTGGGGCTTGACGGCCCAGACCACCAGAGCGGCGGAGGCCAGCGCCGCGCCGGGCGCCGCCTCGGCGGCGATGCCGAACTGCACCTGGAGTTTCGCGCGCTGCTCGGCCCAGGGCTCGACGATCTGGATCCGGTCGGCGGGTGTGCCTTGTTTGAGCAGGCCGCCAATGATGGCGCTGGCCATGTTGCCGCCGCCTATGAAGGCGATGACGCTGCTGTCGGTGGAAAGGGATGAAGTCATGAAGGGTCAGTCAAAAAATTCAAAAGCCAGCCATTGGGTGATTTGCCGCGAATTGAAATTGTCGTCGCTAATGAAGTGAATACTGCGGTTGCCGTTGGGAAGCGGCGGGCCCCAGCACATGCCTTCGGTATTGTCGAGACGCTGCAGCCGGGGTCCGGGACCTTCCCCTGTGAACGCCGAAAAATCGGCCAGCAGCGTCTTGGCCACCGGCTGGAAGGTGCCGGGCTGCAACTGGGGGGCGTTCAGCGTGTCCGACCCCTGGCGCGTGTCAATCAGATAGAGACGCAGCGAATTGCCCGAAAGGGCGTCGTGTCCCGCCATGTAGGCCCGCTCCAGCACCAGCAGGCGGTCGGCGTCCAGCATCAGGATTTCGGTGACGCCGTTGTCGGCCTGCGTGGCCGGCCGGACAGGTGCGCGCGGAATCGCATCGGGGATGTAGGCGATTTGCCGCACGACCTGCCCGCTGGCCAGGTCCAGCTGGGTGAAGCGGCAGGGCCCGCCCGGCGCCTGCACGGTGGGAAGGGGGCCGTCCTGGCGCAACGCGCCTTCCATGGCGATCCAGGCCTGGCGGCCGTCCGGGCTCAGGGCCAGGCCTTCCAGCGCCCGATTGCTGCGCGGCCCCCGCGTGAGCTGAAAGTCGAACATGGCCGGCAACGCCAATTCGCGCACCAGCGTGCCATCGGTGCGGCTTTCGCGCAAGGCCGGTGTAGCGCCTGTCAGGGCGTGCCCCTCGCTGGTCCACAGCAGGGTCTGGCTGGCCGGGCGCCAGCGGATCGCCTCCGGGTCGGGAACCTGGATGCCTCGCAGCGCCGCCGGGTAGGTGCTGCCATCGGCCTGGCGCAGGGCGGTCACGCCCGTCAGGACGGGCTCGCCCAACCGGTCTGCTTCCAGTGACAGGCGTGCCGTGTAAAACCGCGCCGGGTTGATGGCCGAGCCATCATCGCTGAGCAGGTAGAACAGGCCGCTGGCCTCGTCGTAGTCCACACCCGACAAGCCGCCGACGGTCGTGCCCTGAAACTGGAGCCGGTGCGGCAGACGGGCTTCGCCAATCAGTCGCAGGCGGGGTGACGCCAGCGATGCCCGAGTCGGCCTGACGCGCGTCAAGCCCGCCAGACCCAACGCAGCGGCAGCGCCGTAACCGAGCAGCCGGCGCCGTGTCAGTTCAAATGTGGTCGTGGCGTACGGGGGCTGGCAGGGCATCAAGCGAGTCTAGCTCTCCCGCTTGTAGGCGTTGTGACAGGACGTGGACGTGCGCCGGCCCGGGCTTACAAGGCCACGGTTTGCCGCACCGCGTGTTCCCACTGCGCCATCAGGCCGGCCGCGCGATCGGCGCTCAAGGTCGGCAAAAAGGTGCGTTCTGCGCGCCACATGGTCGAGAGTTCAGCGGTGCTGGCGTAGACGCCGCTGGACAGCCCGGCCAGGTAGGCCGCGCCCAGCGCCGTGGTTTCGGTCACGGCTGGCCGAACGACCGGAATGCCCAGCAGGTCGGCCTGGAACTGCATCAGGAGGTCGTTGATGCAGGCGCCGCCGTCCACCCGGAGTTCGGCAACCGGTGCGGCCCCGGCCGCCACCGCATCGCGGCTCATGGCCTGCAGCAGGGCGGCGCTTTGGTAGGCAATGCTTTCCAGCGCGGCCCGCGCGATGTGGGCCACGGTGGTGCCGCGGCTCAGGCCGGTGATGGTGCCGCGGGCGTCGGGTTTCCAGTAGGGGGCGCCCAGGCCGGTGAAGGCCGGCACCATCATGACGCCGCCGGAATCGGGAACGCTTTGCGCCAGCGCCTGCACTTCGCCGCTGCCCTGGATCGCGTGCAGTCCGTCGCGCAGCCATTGCACCACGGCGCCGCCGACAAACACGCTGCCCTCAAAGGCGTATTCGGTTTGCGGCGTGACCTGCGCCGCGCTGGTGGTGAGCAGGCCGTTGTGCGAAGTCTGGAATTTGTGGCCGGTGTGCACCAGCATGAAGCAGCCCGTGCCGTAGGTGTTTTTGGCCATGCCTTCCTTGAAGCAGGCCTGGCCGAACAAGGCGCTTTGCTGGTCGCCCGCCACGCCGCCAATCGGGATGGCCCCGCCCAGCAGGTCCGGCAGCACGTCGCCGTAGTGCGTGCTCGAGGGCAACACCCGCGGCATCAGGCCCTCCGGAATGTCCAGCAGCGCCAGCAGCTCATCGTCCCAGCTGTTGGTGTGCACATTGAACAGCATGGTGCGCGAGGCATTGGTCACGTCGGTGGCATGCAGGGCGCCGCCGGTGAGTTGCCACATCAGCCAGCTGTCGATGGTGCCGAAAGCGAGTTCGCCGCGCGCCGCCTGTTGCCGGGCCTGTGGCACGTTGTCGAGCAGCCACTTCAGTTTGGTGCCGGAAAAATAGGCATCGACCAGCAACCCGGTTTTGGCCTGGATGAGGTCGGCCTTGCCATCCTGGCGCAACTGCGCGCAAGTGGCTTCGGCGCGCCTGTCCTGCCAGACGATGGCGTGGTGAATCGGCTGGCCCGTCTTGCGGTTCCAGACCACGGTGGTTTCGCGCTGATTGGTGATGCCCAGCGCGCGGATGTCTGCGGCCTTGAGTCCGGCTTTGGCCAGGGCCTCGCGCGCTGTGCCGAGCTGGGTGCGCCAGATCTCCATCGGGTCGTGTTCGACCCAGCCCGGCCGGGGGTAGATCTGCGGCAGTTCCTGCTGCGCGAGCGCCACGATGTGGCCTTGCGCGTCAAACACGATGCTGCGGGAACTGGAGGTGCCCTGGTCCAGGGCAAGCAGGTAGGTCATGGGCGTCGCTTGGGGTGGATGGGGCTCAGGGGAGGGCCACGACGCAGCTTACCCCGGCTTCGGCCAGCAGCGCCGGGAAGGGCTCGGGCGGCGGCTGGTCGGTAAACAGCCGGTCGATTTGCGACAGGGTGGCGAGTTCCACCATGGCGGGCCGGTTGAACTTGCTGCTGTCGGCGGCGAGCCAGACTTCGCGGGCATGGCCAATGATGGTTTGCGCAACCTTGACCTCGCGGTAGTCGAAGTCGCGCAGGGAGCCGTCGGCCTCGATGCCCGAAATGCCGATCAGCGCGATATCCACCCGGAACTGGCGGATGAAGTCGACGGCCGCCTCGCCCACGATGCCGCGGTCGCGCGCGCGCACCACGCCGCCGGTGACGATCACCTCGCAATTGGGGTTGCTGCTCAGGATGGCTGCGACATTGAGGTTGTTGGTGATGACGCGCAGCCCCTTGTGATGCATCAGTGCCCTGGCAATGGCTTCGGTGGTCGTGCCGATGTTGAGGATCAGCGAGCAGTTGTCGGGCACCTCCTTGGCGACAGCCAGCGCAATCCGCGCCTTGCCGTCGGCATTGAGGCTTTCGCGCTGGCGGTGCGCGAGGTTTTCAATGGTCGAGCCTGGAACCCGCACGCCACCGTGAAACCGCGTCAGCAGCCCGGCTTCGGCCAGACGCTGCACGTCACGACGCACGGTCTGCAGCGTGACCGCCAGGGTCTCGGCGAGTTGTTCAACGGTGACGGAGCCGTGCGCGCGGACCACGTCGAGAAGTTTGAGTTGCCTGGGATTGGAGTTCACGCGCCATTCTGTCCGAGAAGTCACGCGACTTTATATCGAAGCAAAAAGAAAAGAATAAGGGAAAACATGTATTAAAAACAATCAAAAAGGAATAAAAATAGAAAAGATACGAACATAAATAAACGAATCGTGCATGTAATTCCTTCCCCGACTCCCGTGCGCGTTGCCGCCCCGAAAGGCGTGTGATGCAGCTTGTGCTCGACCGCATCAGCAAAAAAGTCGGTCCCGAAACCTGGCTTTACGAAATGAGCCTTGCACCGCGGCCGGGCGAAGTCACGGTGCTGCTGGGTGCCACGCAAGCCGGCAAGACCAGCCTGATGCGGGTGATGGCCGGCCTCGATGTCCCCAGCGCAGGTCATGTCCGGGTGGACGGCGCCGATGTGACCGGCATGGCGGTGCGCGAGCGCAACGTGGCCATGGTCTACCAGCAATTCATCAACTACCCCTCGCTCAAGGTGGCCGACAACATTGCCTCGCCGCTCAAGCTGCGCGGCGAAAAGAACATTGCCCGGCGCGTGCGCGAGATTGCCCAGCGCCTGCATATCGAGATGTTCCTGGACCGCTACCCGGCCGAACTGTCGGGGGGCCAGCAGCAGCGCGTGGCGCTGGCGCGCGCACTGGCGAAAGGCGCACCCCTGATGCTGCTCGACGAACCGCTGGTCAATCTGGACTACAAGTTGCGCGAAGAGCTGCGTGAGGAGCTGACGCAGTTGTTTGCGGTCGGGGATTCGACGGTGATTTATGCGACCACTGAACCAGGAGAGGCGTTGCTGCTGGGCGGCTACACAGCGGTTCTCGATGGCGGGGAACTGCTGCAGTACGGGCCGACGGCAGAAGTGTTTCATGCGCCGAAGTCGCTGCGTGTGGCCCGCGCCTTCAGCGACCCGCCCATGAACCTGATGGCCGCCACGGCCGGCGGGCAGGGCGTGCAACTGGTGGGCGGCCCCGAGCTGGCCATCGCGCTGGCTCCGGGTGCATCGCCTGCACTGACAGTTGGTGTGCGTGCCAGCGCCTTGCGCGAAACCCGGCGCGATGGCGACATCACGCTGGCCGGCAAGGTCGAACTGGCAGAAATTTCAGGCTCAGACACCTTTGTGCATGTGAGCACGGCGGTGGGCGAGCTCGTGGCCCAACTCACGGGGGTGCACTATTTCGACCTGGGTGCTCCGCTTGCGCTGTATCTCCATCCCTTGCATGCCTATGTGTTTGATGCGAACGGCGCCCTGCTGGTCGCGCCGCAGCGCAAAGGAGGGCATTGACATGGCCCGCATAGACCTGGACCTTGCGCACTCGTACAAGGCGAATCCGCGCGAAGATGCCGACTACGCGCTGCTGCCCCTGCAGATGACGTTTGAGGATGGTGGTGCTTACGCGCTGCTGGGCCCCTCGGGTTGCGGCAAGACCACCATGCTCAATGTGATCTCCGGCCTGCTGGCGCCGTCCCAGGGCACAGTGAAATTCGATGGGCGGGACATGACACATGCCACGCCGCAGGAGCGCAACATCGCGCAGGTGTTCCAGTTCCCGGTCATCTACGACACGATGACCGTGGCCGAAAACCTCGCCTTCCCGCTGCGCAACCGGAAAATGCCGGAAGACCAGATCAAAAAACGTGTCGGGCAGATCGCCGAGATGCTGGAGATGAGTGGCCAGCTGAACCAGCGCGCGGCGGGCCTCGCGGCCGATGCTAAACAGAAGATTTCGCTGGGCCGCGGTCTGGTGCGCCCCGATGTCTCGGCGGTTCTTTTCGACGAGCCGCTGACCGTCATCGACCCGCACCTGAAGTGGCAACTGCGCCGCAAGCTCAAGCAGATCCACCATGAGCTCAAACTCACACTGATTTATGTCACGCACGATCAGGTGGAGGCGTTGACCTTCGCCCAGCAGGTGGTGGTGATGACCCGCGGCCGCGCGGTGCAAATCGGGTCAGCCGATGCGCTGTTCGAGCGGCCGCAGCACACGTTTGTGGGTCATTTCATCGGTTCACCCGGCATGAACTTCATGCCCGCCCGGGCTACCGGCGATGTCCTCGACATCGCAGGCCACACGCTGCCCATGCCGGCCGGGCGGGAGTTGCCGGCCGGCGACTACAAGCTCGGCATACGCCCCGAATATGTGACTCTGGCGGTGTCCGGCGCAGCCGGTGCCGTGCCTGCGAGCGTTGTGCGTGTGCAGGACATCGGGACCCATTTGATGCTGACGGCGACGGTGGGTGAGGGTGCGGTGAAGGTTCGCCTGCATTCCGGAGCGACGGCGCCGCAAGCCGGCGACACCGCCTGGCTGCAACTGCTCGGAGCCCATACCTGTTTCTACAAAAATGAGGAGCTGATCGCATGAGCGCAGCGCGAGACCGTTACCGGCCAGGAAGCGTGGGGGCTCCATGAGTACCACCACGAAACCTGTCAACCAGAAAGCCTGGCTGCTGGTGCTGCCGGTCATCATCTGTGTGGCCTTCTCGGCCATCCTGCCTCTGATGACAGTAGTCAACTATTCGGTGCAGGACATCATCTCGCCCGAGCGGCGCGTGTTTGTCGGCACCGAATGGTTTGCCGCCGTCATGCGCGACGAGGACCTGCATGCGGCGCTCTGGCGCCAGCTGACTTTTTCGTTTGCCGTGCTGGCTGTCGAAATTCCCCTGGGCATCGCGTTGGCGCTGTCCATGCCCGCGCAGGGCTGGAGGGCATCGGCCGTTCTGGTGCTGGTGGCGCTCTCGCTGCTGATCCCGTGGAACGTGGTCGGCACGATCTGGCAGATCTACGGCCGCGCCGATATCGGCCTGCTCGGCATGGCTCTGCAGAAAATGGGCTTTGACTACAGCTACACCGGCAATGCGCTGCATGCCTGGATCACCGTGCTGGTGATGGACATCTGGCACTGGACGCCGCTGGTGGCGCTGCTCTGTTATGCCGGCCTGCGCTCCATCCCCGACGCCTACTATCAGGCTGCGCGCATCGACGGGGCCAGCAAGTTCGCGGTGTTTCGCTACATCCAGCTGCCCAAGATGCGCGGCGTGCTCATGATCGCCGTGCTGCTGCGTTTCATGGACAGCTTCATGATTTACACCGAGCCTTTTGTCCTGACCGGCGGCGGACCGGGCAACGCGACGACCTTCCTGTCGCAGTACCTCACCCAAAAGGCTGTGGGGCAGTTCGATCTGGGGCCGGCGGCGGCGTTTTCGCTGATTTACTTCCTGATCATCCTGCTGCTGTGCTTCATCCTTTACAACTGGATGCAGAGGGTCGGCACGGCGACCAAGGAGAACACTGGTGAATAAGCCCCGCTTCCAGGCGAGGACGCTGTTCCTCATTGCCTACATTGTTTTTGCGCTGTTGCCCATCTACTGGATGGTCAACATGAGCTTCAAGACCAACGCGGAAATCCTGTCGAGCTTCTCCTTTTTTCCCCAGGAGTTCACCTGGGCCAATTACCGGACCATCTTCACCGACCCGTCCTGGTATTCGGGTTACATCAATTCGCTGATTTATGTGGCGATCAACACCGTGATCTCGATCACTGTGGCGCTGCCGGCCGCCTATGCGTTTTCCCGCTACAGCTTCATCGGCGACAAACACGTTTTCTTCTGGCTGCTGACCAACCGCATGACGCCGCCTGCCGTGTTTTTGTTGCCCTTCTTCCAGCTTTACACCACGGTGGGCCTGATGGATACCCACATCGCGGTGGCACTTGCGCACCTGCTGTTCAACGTGCCGCTGGCGGTCTGGATCCTGGAAGGCTTCATGAGCGGCATTCCGCGCGAGATCGACGAGACGGCGTATATCGACGGCTATTCCTTCCCGCGTTTCTTCGTTCGCATCTTCCTGCCGCTGATCAAGGCCGGCGTCGGCGTGGCGGCTTTCTTCTGCTTCATGTTCAGCTGGGTTGAGCTGCTGCTGGCCCGCACCCTGACCAGCGTCAACGCCAAACCGATTGTGGCTACCATGACGCGCACCGTCTCGGCGTCCGGCATGGATTGGGCGACCCTGGCGGCCGCGGGTGTGCTGACCATCGTGCCCGGCGCGATCGTGATCTGGTTCGTGCGGCACTACATCGCCAAGGGTTTTGCAATGGGGCGGGTGTGAAGCCGCGCACACGGAGGAACAGACATGTTTGAGTGGATGGCGTGGACCTTGCCTGTGGCGGTTTTTTTCAGCTGCATTGTGTTGATGCTGGTCGGCATGACGATCTGGGAAATCAAGTCCCCCACCACCGTGCGCCGCGGTTTTCTGCCGCTGGACACCACACGCGGCGACCGGCTGTTCATCGGCCTGCTCGGGGCCGCCTATATCAATCTGATTTTTGTCGGACTCAGCGGCAAGCTCGGGGCGGCGTTGGGCATGCAGGCCGACCCGTCCATCTGGTTCAGTTTTTTCATCTCCATGGGATGGATTGCGCTGGTGATGCGCAAAGGCTAATGGGAGGGTACGGATTCGGCTCATTGCTTCCCCGGGCCGGGCGAGTCATGGAAACACTGGGGGAGGTTGTCAATTGAGGAGACAAGTCATGAAGATGCGCTACACAGCACTGGCACTTGCAGCCGCGCTGGCGGTCATGCAGAACGCCAGCGCCGGCGATGCCGAGGCAAAAAAATGGATAGACAGCGAATTCCAGCCATCAACGCTGAGCAAGGACCAGCAGATGGCCGAGATGAAATGGTTCATCGAGGCGGCGAAAAAGCTGCAGGCCAAGGGGGTGAAGGAAATTTCCGTGGTGTCGGAGACCATCACCACCCACGAATATGAGTCCAAAACGCTGGCCAGGGCCTTTGAGGAGATCACCGGCATCAAGGTCAAACACGACCTGATCCAGGAAGGCGACGTGGTCGAGAAGCTGCAGACCTCGATGCAGTCGGGCAAGTCGATTTACGACGGCTGGATTTCGGACTCCGACCTGATCGGTACCCACTACCGCTACGGCAAGGTCATGAACCTGACCGACTACATGGCCGGCAAGGGCAAGGAATGGACCAACCCGGGCTTGGACATCAAGGACTTCATCGGCACCAGTTTCACCACGGCACCGGACGGCAAGCTGTACCAGCTGCCCGACCAGCAGTTCGCCAACCTGTACTGGTTCCGCGCCGACCTGTTTGCGCGCAAGGACCTGCAGGACAAGTTCAAGGCCAAATACGGCTACGAGCTGGGCGTGCCGCTGAACTGGAGCGCCTACGAGGACATCGCCGCCTTCTTCAGCGAAGACGTCAAGACCATCGACGGCAAACCGATCTACGGTCACATGGACTACGGCAAGAAGGACCCGTCGTTGGGCTGGCGCTTCACCGACGCCTGGCTGTCGATGGCCGGTACGGCCGACAAGGGCATCCCCAACGGCATGCCGGTCGATGAATGGGGCATCCGCGTGGCTGCCGACAAGTGCACACCGGTCGGTGCATCCGTGTCTCGCGGCGGTGCGACCAACTCGCCTGCCGCTGTCTACGCACTGACCAAGTATGTGGACTGGATGAAGAAATACGCGCCCAAGGAAGCCACCGGCATGACGTTCGGCGAGGCCGGCCCGGTGCCGGCGCAGGGGCAGATTGCCCAGCAGATCTTCTGGTACACAGCCTTCACGGCCGACATGACCAAGAAGGGCTTGCCGGTGGTCAATGCCGACGGCACGCCCAAGTGGCGCATGGCGCCCGGCCCCAACGGACCTTACTGGAAACAGGGCATGCAAAACGGTTACCAGGATGTGGGTTCCTGGACCTTCTTCTCGGCCCATGACGAAAACCGGACGGCGGCCGCCTGGCTGTACGCGCAGTTCGTGACCGCGAAGACCACCTCGCTGAAGAAGACCATTGTTGGCCTGACGCCGATCCGCGAATCGGACATCCGCTCCAAGGCCATGACCGACATGGCGCCCAAGCTCGGTGGCCTGGTGGAGTTCTACCGCAGCCCGGCCCGTGTGGCCTGGACACCGACGGGCACCAATGTGCCCGACTATCCGAAGCTGGCTCAGCTCTGGTGGAAAAACGTGGCCCAGGCCGTCACCGGTGAAAAAACGCCTCAGGGTGCGATGGACACGCTGGCCGAAGAGATGGACCAGGTCATGGCCCGTCTCGAGCGTGCGGGCATGGACCGGTGCGCTCCCAAGCTCAACCCGAAAGGCGATCCGGCCAAGTACCTCAGCGACACCGGCGCGCCATGGAAAAAGCTGGCCAACGAAAAGCCCAAGGGCGAGACCATCAACTACGACAAGCTGCTGCAGGCCTGGAAGGATGGCAAAGTCCGTTGACCGCAACCGCCCGGGCTCCGGCCCGCATGTTGCTTGACTGATGCAAGCCCGCGCACGGACCACCGCGTCCGTGCGCGCTTGCCAACAAGAAAGCCAGGAAGGCGCAACCTGTTCCGGGGTTGCCGCGGAGATGGACAATGGAGCCCATGACTTTTGATTCCCCACCGTTGCCGACGCGACGCGCAGACCTGATAGAACGCCTCAGGGCACCCCACACATACGACATTGCGATCATCGGCGGCGGGGCCACCGGCCTCGGTGTCGCGCTGGATGCCGCGGCACGCGGATTCTCCGTCGTCGTGGTCGAGTCGCACGACTTTGCCAAGGGGACCTCCTCGCGCGCCACCAAGCTGGTGCATGGCGGGGTTCGCTATCTGGCGCAAGGCAACATTTCCCTGGTTCGCGAAGCCCTGCACGAACGGACGCGCCTGCTGGCCAATGCGCCGCATCTGGCGCAGCCCCTGCCTTTTGTGATGCCTTCCTACAAGTTCTGGGAGGCTCCGTTTTATGGCATCGGGCTCAAGATGTATGACGCGCTCGCCGGCAAGGCCGGCCTGGGCGCCACCGAATTCCTCAACCGCGCTGAAACATTGCAGCTCCAGCCAACGGCCCGCCAGTCCGGACTGAGGGGCGGGGTCAAATATTGGGACGGCCAGTTCGACGATGCGCGGCTGGCACTGGCGCTGGCGCGCAGTGCCGCGCGCGCCGGCGCCTTGCTGGTCAATTATTGTGCTGCGACCGGTCTCGTCCATGAGGGTGGCAAGCTGGTGGGCTTGCATGTAGTTGATCATGAAAGTGGGCAGACACTTACATTGCGAGCCAAATGTATTGTGAATGCGGCCGGGGTTTGGGTTGATCAGCTGCGACTGCTCGACGGCCAGGCCATAGGGCGCGAGGCTAAACCCATGGTGGCACCCAGCCAGGGTGTTCACATCGTCGTTGATCGCTCGTTTTTGCCCACCGACCACGCCCTGCTGGTTCCCAAAACCGCGGACGGCCGGGTGTTGTTTGCCGTGCCGTGGCTGGGCAAGACCATCCTGGGGACCACCGACACGCCGCGCAACGACCTGGTGCGCGAACCCCTGGCCTTCCGCGAAGATGTCGACTTCATCCTCGGTGAGTCGGCGCGTTACCTGAGCCGGGCACCCGGCCCGGCCGACATCAAGAGCATCTGGGTCGGCTTGCGTCCGCTGGTCAAACCACCGCAAGACGATGGTGACAGTACCCAGGTGCTGTCGCGTGAACACACGGTCCTGGTCAGCAAAAGCGGCCTGGTCACCGTGACCGGCGGCAAGTGGACGACCTACCGCGCCATGGCGGAAGACGTGCTGGAGAGCTGTTTTGACGCGGAGTTGCTGGCAAAACGCCCGGGCGGCGTCACGGCCAGCCTCCAGCTGGTAGGCGCCCAGCCATCCGTTCACAAGATTAGCGATGCTCCGGGGCTGCATCTGTATGGGAGCGATGCGGCTGCCGTCCAGGCCCTGCCGGGGCCGGAGAGGATGCTGGGCGGTGGTCTGACCGAGGCGATGGTGCGTTTTGCCGGGCGCTACGAGTACGCCCGTACGGTGGAGGATGTGCTGGCGCGCCGATCCCGGCTCCTGTTTCTGGACGCCGCGCTTGCCAAGACCCTGGCGGGGAGTGTGGCCGAGTTGCTGGCGCAGGAAACCGGGGTGGATCCCCGGCTCGCCGATTTTCTGGTCCTGGCCGATCAGTACCTCACTTTGCCGGCCTGATTTCTTCCATCGCTGCGTCCAGCGCAGGAGAACTGGCTGCCGACGCTTCATATTTGATAGCGGACTGTGCGCGCCCACAAAGGAATTGATGCTGTTTTTGCAGTTGGTCCTGACGACGCGTCGTGCGGGACGAACAATTTGCAGCAACAGGTGTTGACAGCCGGGAGAAATTTGTTAATAATCGTGGGCTTCGCTGTAAAAAGCTGAGAATTCTGCCTAACGGAAGCATCGCAAGTGGTTTGCGGTGTGGACGACGGGCCCAAGACTGACTGGCAAGTCTTCCCTCTGGGAAAAGGCGCTGGTGCAAGTTGGGACTAATTTAAATGATTCAAACGCAATCCAAACTCGATGTTGCTGACAACACGGGTGCCAAATCTGTGATGTGCATCAAGGTGCTGGGCGGGTCCAAGCGCCGCTATGCCAGCGTCGGCGATGTCATCAAGGTGAGTATCAAAGAAGCCGCTCCGCGTGGCCGCGTCAAAAAAGGCGAGGTCTACAGTGCTGTGGTGGTTCGTACTGCCAAGGGCATCCGTCGCGGCGATGGTTCACTCGTCAAATTCGATGGCAACGCAGCTGTGTTGCTTAATGCCAAGCTGGAGCCTATCGGCACCCGCATCTTCGGACCGGTGACGCGCGAGTTGCGCACCGAGAAGTTCATGAAGATCGTGTCCCTGGCTCCTGAAGTTCTGTAAGGACGCGCCATGAACAAGATTCGCAAAGGCGACGAGATCATTGTGATCGCAGGTCGTGACAAGGGTAAGCGCGGCACGATTTCGCTGCGCAAGGACGACAGCCATGTGCTGGTGGACGGGATCAACCTGGTGAAAAAACACACCAAGCCCAACCCTCTCAAGGGCGCCACTGGCGGCATCGTGGAAAAAAGCATGCCGATTCACCAGTCCAATGTGGCCATTTTCAATGCTGCAACGGGCAAGGCGGATCGGGTGGGTATCAAGTTGTTGGCTGACGGCAAAAAAGTGCGCGTCTTCAAGTCCAGCGGCGAAGAAATTAAGGCTGCATGAACATGGCACGCTTGCAACAGCAATACCGCGAAAAAATCGCACCAAGCTTGATGGAAAAGTTTGGTTACACCTCCCCGATGCAGGTTCCCCGCATCACCAAGATCACCCTCAACATGGGTGTCAGTGAGGCTGTGGCCGATAAAAAGGTCATGGAACATGCCGTCAGCGACATGACCAAGATTGCCGGCCAGAAGCCGGTGGTGACCAAGGCCAAGAAGGCTATCGCCGGTTTCAAGATCCGCGAAGACCTTCCGATTGGCTGCATGGTCACGCTGCGCGGCGTCCAGATGTATGAGTTCCTTGATCGTTTCGTGACGGTGGCTCTGCCTCGTGTCCGTGACTTTCGCGGTATCTCCGGCCGGGCCTTTGATGGTCGCGGCAACTACAACATCGGCGTGAAAGAGCAGATTATTTTCCCTGAGATTGAGTACGACAAGGTTGACGCCTTGCGTGGTCTCAACATCAGCATCACCACCACGGCTAAGACTGATGAAGAGTGCAAGGCGCTCCTCACCGGCTTCCGTTTTCCGTTCAAGAACTGAGGCGGGCATGGCAAAACAGGCTTTATTGCAACGTGAACTGAAGCGCGACAAACTCGTGGCCAAGTTCGCCAAGAAACACGCTGAACTCAAAGCGACGTCCAACGACGCCAAGCGCTCCGATGAAGAGCGCGCACTGGCCCGTCTGGAGTTGCAAAAGTTGCCCCGCAATGCGAATCCGACACGTCAGCGCAACCGCTGTGCGATCACGGGTCGTCCGCGTGGCACATTCCGTCAATTTGGCTTGGCTCGCGCCAAGATCCGCGAGTTGGCTTTTGCTGGTGATATCCCTGGTATCACCAAGGCAAGCTGGTAAGCATAGGAGAACCGCAAATGAGTATGAGTGATCCTATTGCCGACATGCTGACACGCATCCGCAATGCACAAATGGTTGAAAAGGCCGTTGTGCTGGTGCCGTCTTCAAAAGTCAAAGTCGCCATTGCGCAGGTGTTGAAGGATGAGGGCTATATCGATGGCTTTTCCGTCAGCGCCAACGATGGCAAGCCCCAGTTGGAAATCGCCCTGAAGTATTACGCAGGACGCCCGGTGATTGAGCGCATTGAGCGCGTCAGCCGCCCCGGCCTTCGCGTCTACAAAGGCCACGGCGCCATCCCCCAGGTCATGAACGGTCTGGGTGTCGCCATTGTTACGACCCCCCAGGGTGTCATGACTGATCGTAAGGCGCGCGCTACCGGTATCGGTGGTGAAGTGCTTTGCTATGTGGCCTAACGGGCATTGAGGAGTAACTGAAATGTCTCGTGTAGGAAAAATGCCAGTCGTCGTGCCCCAGGGCGTGGACGTGGCGATGAAAGACGACCAGATCAATGTCAAGGGTGCCCTCGGCGCCTTGGCGCTGACGCAAAATTCCCTGGTGACCATCAAGAATGACGCTGGCCAGTTGACTTTTGTGCCGGCCAACGAGTCGCGTGAAGCCAATGCCATGAGTGGAACCATGCGTCAGCTGGTCAACAACATGGTGACGGGCGTCACCAAGGGCTTCGAGAAAAAGCTGAACCTGGTTGGTGTGGGTTACAAGGCCCAGGCGCAAGGTGCCAAGCTGAATTTGACGGTAGGTTATTCGCACCCTGTGGTGATGGATATGCCGGCTGGTATTCAGGTCGCGACGCCTACGCCCACCGAAGTGGTGATCAAGGGTGCGGATCGTCAGCGCGTCGGCCAGATTGCTGCCGAAGTTCGTGCGGTTCGTCCTCCCGAGCCTTACAAGGGCAAGGGCATCCGTTATTCGGATGAGAAGATCACGATCAAAGAAACCAAGAAGAAATAAGGAGCTGCACCATGTTGACCAAAAAAGAGCAGCGCCTTCGTCGTTCACGCCAGACCCGCATCCGCATTGCCACGCAAGGTGTTGCCCGTCTGACGGTGAATCGCACCAATTTGCATATTTACGCCAGCGTTATCTCTGGCGACGGCACCAAGATCCTGGCATCTGCCTCGACCGCGGAAGTCGAAGTTCGCAAGGACCTTGGCGCTTCGGGCAAGGGTGCCAACGTTGCTGCTGCGCAGGCCATTGGCAAGCGTATTGCCGAAAAGGCAAAAGCGGCAGGTGTGGAAAAAGTAGCGTTTGACCGCGCTGGCTTTGCGTACCACGGCCGCGTCAAAGCGCTGGCCGAGGCAGCTCGCGAAGCTGGCTTGCAGTTCTAAGCAGACTGGAATTAAGTATGGCTAAGTTTCAAGCAAAACAACAAAACGACGCTCCAGACGATGGTCTGAAGGAAAAAATGATCGCGGTGAACCGCGTGACCAAAGTTGTCAAAGGCGGCCGGATTTTGGGTTTTGCCGCCCTGACCGTGGTTGGCGATGGCGATGGTCGTGTCGGTATGGGTAAGGGCAAGTCGAAAGAAGTGCCTGCGGCCGTGCAAAAAGCCATGGAAGAAGCCCGTCGCAACATGACGAAAGTGTCCCTGAAAAATGGCACGCTTCACCACAACGTTTTCGGCCATTGGGGTGCTGCCAGCGTCATGATGATGCCAGCCGCCAAAGGTACTGGCATCATTGCCGGCGGCCCGATGCGTGCGGTGTTTGAAGTGATGGGTATCACTGACATCGTCGCTAAAAGCCATGGCTCCAGCAATCCGTACAACATGGTGCGTGCAACGATGGACGCGCTGAATAACTCCACGACGGCTTCGGACATCGCAGCCAAGCGTGGTAAATCCGTCGAAGAAATCTTCGGCTAAGGCGATACCCAATGACGACAGAGAAAAAACTCACGGTGACGCTGGTTCGCAGCCCGATTGGCACCAAGGAATCCCATCGCGCCACGGTGCGCGGTCTGGGTCTCCGCGGTATCAATAGCAAGAGCGAACTGCAGGACACGCCCGCTGTGCGCGGCATGATCAACAAGATCAGCTACCTGGTCAAGGTGCTGTAAGCGGAGCTTATGATGGAATTAAACGGAATCAAGCCTGCCGCAGGCGCAAAACATGCCAAACGCCGCGTCGGTCGCGGTATCGGTTCGGGTATCGGCAAAACGGCCGGTCGTGGTCATAAAGGCCAGAAATCCCGCGCCGGTGGCTACCACAAGGTGGGTTTTGAAGGCGGTCAGATGCCTTTGCAGCGCCGCTTGCCCAAGCGTGGCTTCAAGTCGCACAACCTCAAGTTCAATGCGGAAGTGACCTTGACTGCTCTTGAGCAGCTCGGCCTTGCCGAAGTGGATCTGTTGGCGCTCAAAACGGCTGGCCTCGTGGGGCAGCTGGCAAAAAACGTCAAAGTCATCAAGTCGGGTGCACTGACCAAGGCTGTCAAGCTCAATGGCATCGGTGCGACTGCAGGTGCCAAGGCCGTGATCGAAGCCGCTGGCGGCGTGATCGCTTAATACTCATACACGGATAACGACCAGTGGCAACCAGCTCTGCACAAATTGCAAAAACCGGCAAGTTCGGCGATCTGCGCAACAGGCTTGTGTTTTTGCTGCTTGCTCTGGTGGTGTATCGGGTTGGGGCTCACATTCCGGTTCCCGGAATTGACCCCGGGCAGCTGCAGCAGCTGTTCAAGGGGCAGCAGGGCGGCATATTGAGTTTGTTCAATATGTTTTCCGGTGGAGCCCTGTCGCGGTTCACGGTGTTTGCGCTGGGCATCATGCCCTACATCTCTGCTTCCATCATCATGCAGCTGCTCACCTATGTCGTTCCGACATTCGAGCAGATGAAAAAAGAAGGTGAAGCTGGTCGCAGGAAGATCACTCAGTACACCCGTTACGGGACCTTGGGTCTGGCGCTGTTTCAGTCCATGGGTATTGCGATAGCGCTGGAGAGCTCCCCCGGACTGGTGCTGGCCCCTGGCTTTGGTTTTCGCATGACGGCGGTGGTCAGCTTGACTGCAGGCACGATGTTTCTGATGTGGCTCGGTGAGCAGATCACCGAGCGTGGTCTGGGTAACGGCATCTCGATTCTGATTTTTGCGGGCATCGCAGCAGGTCTGCCCAGTGCGCTTGGCGGGTTGCTTGAGCTGGTTCGCACCGGTGCCATGAGTATTCTGGTGGCCATCGTGATTGTTGCGGTTGTCGTGCTGGTTACTTATTTTGTTGTGTTTGTCGAGCGTGGTCAGCGAAAGATTCTGGTGAATTACGCCAGGCGGCAGGTGGGCAACAAGGTCTATGGCGGTCAATCCTCCCATCTGCCCTTGAAGCTCAACATGGCCGGTGTGATCCCTCCGATTTTTGCGTCGTCGATCATTCTGTTGCCGGCGACCGTGGTTGGCTGGTTCAGCACGGGCGAAGGCATGCGCTGGCTCAAGGATATCGCCGGCACATTGACGCCGGGCCAGCCGATCTATGTATTGCTGTATGCCAGTGCGATCATATTTTTCTGTTTTTTTTACACGGCGCTGGTGTTCAATAGCCGTGAAACGGCTGACAACCTGAAAAAGAGTGGTGCTTTCATTCCTGGTATTCGCCCCGGTGACCAGACGGCGCGTTACATTGACAAGATTCTGGTGCGCTTGACTCTGGCGGGCGCCATTTACATCACTTTTGTGTGCTTGCTGCCGGAGTTTCTGATTTTGAAGTACAACGTGCCGTTTTATTTCGGTGGAACCTCGTTGCTGATTATTGTGGTTGTCACCATGGATTTCATGGCACAGGTACAAAACTACATGATGTCCCAGCAATATGAATCCCTGCTGAAGAAAGCGAATTTTAAAACGTCACCAGGTGGTTGATTGGGATGTCGAAGGATGATGTTATCCAGATGCAGGGGGAGGTCGTGGAGAACTTGCCCAACGCGACGTTTCGCGTAAAGCTGGAAAATGGTCATATTGTTTTGGGTCACATCTCGGGAAAGATGCGAATGCACTACATCCGCATTCTTCCTGGTGACAAGGTAACGGTTGAGTTAACGCCTTACGATTTGTCGCGAGCACGCATCGTGTTTCGCGCCAAGTAAGTACAGTTCAGAAGTTTAGGAGAAAGAAATGAGAGTTTCAGCTTCGGTCAAGAAAATTTGCCGCAACTGTAAAATCATCCGCCGCAAGGGCGTTGTACGCGTGATTTGCACAGACCCACGCCACAAACAGCGCCAAGGCTGATTTCAAGAGTTTTAGAGGACGCACATGGCTCGTATCGCTGGTATCAATATTCCGCCGCAGCAGCACGCCGAAATCGGTTTGACTGCTATTTTCGGCATCGGTCGCACTCGTGCTCGCAAAATTTGCGAAGCATGTGATATTGCGTATTCCAAAAAAGTCAAAGATCTCTCAGACGCTGACTTGGAAAAAATTCGTGACCAGATCGCGCAATTCACCATTGAAGGTGACCTGCGTCGTGAAACCACGATGAACATCAAGCGTTTGATGGATATCGGCTGCTACCGTGGCTTCCGCCATCGTCGCGGGCTGCCCATGCGCGGACAGCGCACACGCACCAATGCACGTACCCGCAAGGGTCCGCGCAAGGCGGCACAGTCCCTGAAGAAATAATTGAGTAAGAGGTAGTTATGGCAAAAGCCCCCAGCAGTAACGCAGCACAACGCGTTCGCAAGAAAGTACGCAAGAACGTTGCCGACGGCGTCGCTCACGTTCACGCGTCTTTCAACAACACCATCATCACGATCACAGATCGCCAGGGCAACGCCTTGTCGTGGGCCTCTTCTGGCGGTCAGGGCTTTAAAGGTTCGCGCAAGTCGACTCCCTTTGCAGCTCAGGTCGCTTCTGAGGTGGCTGGTCGCGCTGCCATTGAACAGGGCATCAAGAATCTTGATGTCGAAATCAAAGGCCCTGGTCCAGGACGTGAGTCATCGGTTCGCGCACTGGCAGCGCTTGGCATTCGCATCAATTCGATTGCTGACGTCACGCCAGTGCCGCATAACGGCTGCCGTCCCCAGAAACGCCGTCGTATTTAAGTTCTGCTTTTCCGGTTTGTTCCTCGTTTTCACGCAGGCCAACCGGGCGAGTTTTTATCAAGCCCACCGCCGTCAGGTTGCTACCTGCGGCTCCTGCAGTTTCTGCAGCAGATGACATAAGGAATTCAAGTGGCACGTTACCTCGGCCCCAAGGCCAAACTATCCCGCCGTGAAGGCACCGACCTGTTCCTGAAGAGCGCTCGCAGAGCCATCGGTGACAAGGCCAAATTCGATTCCAAGCCCGGTCAGCACGGCCGCACTTCCGGTACCCGGACCTCGGACTTCGGTCTACAGCTTCGTGAGAAGCAGAAGGTCAAGCGCATGTACGGCGTGCTGGAGAAGCAGTTCCGCCGTTATTTCGAAGAAGCTGATCGTCGCAAGGGAAACACCGGCGCCAATCTGCTGTTCATTCTGGAATCTCGCCTGGACAATGTGGTTTACCGGATGGGTTTCGGTTCTACCCGTGCCGAAGCGCGTCAGCTGGTGTCGCACAAGGCGATCACCGTCAATGGCAGCTCGGTCAACATCCCGTCTTACATGGTTAAAACGGGCGACGTGATCGCTGTTCGTGACAAGTCCAAGAAGCAGACCCGCGTGGCGGAAGCTCTGCAGTTGGCGCAGCAAGTCGGCATGCCGGCCTGGGTGGATGTCAGCATAGACAAAGGCGAGGGCATTTTCAAGAAAGTGCCGGATCGCGACGAGTTTGCTGCGGACGTCAACGAATCGTTGATCGTCGAACTGTATTCACGTTAATTTTCGTTCCTGCGCTTACGGGGCACTGTAGGCGCAGGGTCGCTTCACCCGGCCTTATCGGTGTAACGAGCCGAGGGTATTGAGAGGAAGAATGCATGCAAACCAATTTACTGAAACCAAAAACTATCAACGTTGAGCAGCTTGCCGCCAATCGCGCCAAGGTGACTCTGGAGCCTTTCGAGCGCGGCTATGGCCACACGCTCGGCAACGCCCTGCGCCGCGTTTTGCTTTCGTCCATGGTGGGTCACGCCGCAACTGAAGTCACGATCGCCGGCGTGTTGCACGAGTACTCGTCCATTGATGGCGTCCAGGAAGACGTTGTCAATATCCTTCTGAACCTCAAAGGTGTCGTTTTCAAGCTGCACAATCGCGATGAAGTGACGCTGAGCTTGCGCAAGGAGGGTGAAGGCCCCGTAACCGCTGCCGACATTCAGACGCCCCATGACGTCGAAATCATCAATCCAGAGCATGTCATCGTCAATTTGTCGCACGGCGGCAAGATTGACATGCAGATCAAGGTTGAAAACGGCCGTGGTTACGTTCCTGGCACCATGCGCCGCTATGGCGACGAGTCCACCAAATCGATTGGCCGGATCGTCCTGGATGCATCGTTTTCACCAGTCAAACGTGTGAGCTATACCGTTGAAAGTGCCCGCGTTGAGCAGCGCACCGATCTCGACAAGCTTGTCCTGGAAATTGAGACCAACGGTGCAGTGACTGCGGAAGATGCTGTCCGTGCCTCGGCTAAAATCCTCGTTGAGCAGCTTGCTGTATTTGCGCAGCTTGAAGGCAACGAACTGGCTGCGTTTGATGCGCCTGTGCAGCGCAGCTCCCAGCAATTTGATCCGATTTTGCTGCGTCCCGTCGACGAACTCGAACTGACGGTTCGTTCTGCCAACTGCCTCAAGGCGGAGAACATCTATTACATCGGTGACCTTATTCAGCGCACGGAGAACGAGCTTCTCAAGACGCCAAATCTGGGTCGCAAGTCGCTCAACGAAATCAAGGAAGTCCTGGCATCCCGGGGGCTGACACTTGGCATGCGCCTGGAAAGCTGGCCGCCGGCTGGTCTTGACAAGCGTTAATTGAAAATAGGCCTCTCTCGGGAGGCAGTGCACAGGTAGTACCTGATACGGCTATCTGAATTACAAAATGAAAGGACAGCACCATGCGTCACGGACACGGACTTCGTAAACTCAATCGCACCAGCTCACACCGGCTGGCCATGTTACGCAACATGATGAATTCCCTTATTCAGCATGAAGCGATCAAAACGACCTTGCCCAAGGCCAAAGAGCTTCGCCGTGTCGTCGAGCCGATGATCACACTGGCAAAAGAGCCTACGCTCGCGAACAAGCGTCTCGCATTCGACCGTCTGCGTGACCGTGACATGGTGGTCAAGCTTTTTGCCGAACTCGGCCCTCGCTACAAGGCACGCCCTGGTGGCTACACCCGTATCCTGAAAATGGGTTTTCGTGTGGGGGACAACGCGCCCATGGCATTGGTTGAGTTGGTGGATCGCCCAGACCTTGCCGAAGACACTACTTCTGACACTGCCAAGTCAGAATAGGTTATAATAAATACATATCGCGCGGTGGAGCAGCCTGGTAGCTCGTTGGGCTCATAACCCAAAGGTCGTAAGTTCAAATCTTGCCCGCGCAACCAATTCCTCGGCTAATCATGCCGGGTACAAAACGCCCACATCAAGTGGGCGTTTTGCTTTCCCCCATCCGTTTGTGGGATGGTGCAGGTGTAGTGGACAGGACCGCGTTACGCATTGGTCCATGCGCTCAGATCTTGATCCGCTGTTTCTTCATGGCTGCTTTGGAGTTCCATGAGATGCCGGTGTCTTGTGAGCTGGTGGGTCACCTTGGCGGGGCTATATGTGCCAGTAGCACCGCTTTTATCTCCGAGCCACCTAGTTGGCGAATCTGTGTGTCCCGGTGTCGCGTAAACTCCCTGTACGCGTCCAAACGGGAGTAGTGGGCTGCATGGGGCGGTCGTCATGGGGTAAAGCCACCACACTAAGCTGGCAATGTCACCAAAATAGCTGTCAACTTGCAAAATCTGACTTGCAGATGTAGCGGCAAGTGCTTGATTTTATTACAATTGGTTACGTCAAGTGTCAATTTTAGTTTTGAATGAGTTGACCCTAAAGATTAAGAAATGAGTGACATGAACGTGCCGTTGCAGACCAGTCCTAAGAGCGAGGCTAGCCACTTGGCCCAAGGCTTGCGCGAAGACTTGCTGCATCACGATCCCTTGCTCGACTGCTTGGTGGAGCTGACGCGCATACATGGCCGCCCAAGCACCCGGGCCGCTTTGTCCGCCGGCCTTCCCCTGCCTAAGGCGGGTCTTCCCCCCTCGCTCTTCTCTCGTGCTGCAGCGCGCGCGGGTCTGTCATGCAAGATATTGCGGCGCCCTCTCGAAAAAATTGATTCGGCACTGTTGCCTGTTGTTCTGCTCCTTGAGGGAGATGGGGCCTGTCTTTTGCTGGGCTGGGATGACCAGGGACAAACGGCAAACCTGCTATTTCCGGAGGCCGGGCAGGGCGTTGTGCAGTTGTCACGTGAACAGTTGCTTGGCCGATATGTCGGCATTGCGATTTTCTCGCGGCCGAACTTTCGTTTCGATCAGCGCACACCTGAGCTGGCTGACATTCCCCAGCGCCATTGGTTTTGGGGCGCTTTCCGCGACCAGTTTCCTCTTTACCGGGATATCCTGGCGGCGGCGCTCCTCATCAATTTGTTTGCGCTCGCGTTGCCACTTTTCTCGATGAATGTCTATGACCGCGTTGTGCCCAACTTCGCGGTTGAGACGCTCTGGATGCTGGCTTTCGGCCTGTTGCTGGTGCTGGTCATTGACTATTTCCTTCGCGTCATGCGGGGTTACTTTGTGGATCTCGCGGGTTCGCGCATAGATATCAAGCTCTCTACGCTGATCATGGAACGGGTGCTCGGGATGCGGCTCTCCGAGCGGCCGGCGTCTGTGGGTTCCTATGCGGCGACACTGCGCTCCTTCGAATCGGTGCGCGATTTCATTGCGTCGGCCACGGTCACTGCTGTGGTTGACCTCCCGTTTGCCCTCCTCTTTTTCCTTGTTCTCGGCTGGATTTCCTGGCCGCTGGTCATTCCACCCTTGGTTGGGGTCATTGTGGTTGTCATCTACAGCTACGTTGTTCAGCACAAGATGCACCTGCTCTCAGAGACCACGTTCAGGGCCTCTGCAATGCGCAATGCTACGTTGGTGGAGACACTAACAGCCATGGAGGCCATTAAGGCCCACGGTGCGGAAAGTCAAATGCAGGCCAAGCTCGAAGACACCGCCGCGTTTCTGGCGCGTGTCAGTGCCCAACTGCGGTTGTTGTCGTCTTCGGTGATCAACGTCGTCTCAAGCCTGCAGCAACTGATCAATATCGTGATGATCGTGGCTGGTGTGTACCTGATTCATGAAGGCAAGCTGACCATGGGCGGCCTGATCGCGGCCACGATGTTGTCTGGGCGCGCCATGGCTCCGCTGGGGCAAATTGTGGCTCTCTTGATGCAATACCAGAATGCCAGAACAGCCTTGGCCTCGCTTGAGGACACGATGAAAAAGCCGGGTGAGCGCTCCGATGAAATAAATTTTGTACACCGTCCCGATATCGCCGGGGAAATCGTATTTGACAATGTGCACTTCAGTTATCCCGGGCGGACGCAGGAGGCGTTGCGAGGCGTGTCCTTCAGGATCAAGCCAGGGGAAAATGTGGTCGTGATTGGCCGGGTCGGGTCGGGCAAAACGACCCTGCAGAGATTGATCCTGGGTCTTTACACCCCTTCTGAAGGCGCGATCACCATGGATGGCATCGACCTCCGGCAGCTCGATCCCGCAGATTTGCGTCGCAACGTCGGTTACGTCGAGCAGGATGCCATGCTCTTTTATGGCACCTTGCGCGACAACATTGCGATCGCTGCTCCCTATGCTGACGACGGCGCCATTCTGGCGGCTGCCGAGGTGGGCGGTTTGATCGAATTTGCCAATCGCCATCCCCAGGGCTTCGACATGATCATTGGCGAGCGAGGAGAGTCGCTTTCCGGCGGCCAGCGACAAGGTGTCGCAATCGCCCGTGCAGCGTTGCTGGAACCGCCTGTGTTGTTGCTGGACGAGCCGACGGGTGCCATGGATTTCTCTTCAGAAGCACAATTCAAGGAACGCTTGCGCAGCTATGCCAAACACAAGACGATGGTTGTGGTGACGCATAGAAATACCTTGTTGGATCTGGCCGACCGCATTATTGTTATTGACGAGGGTCGCATCGTTGCCGATGGACCCTATGAGCAGGTTATCGAGGCCCTGAAAGCCGGCCGTATTGGGAAAGCCTCATGAAGCCGCGATGGATAGCGTTGGCTCGCCCCTTGATCGCAGGCCTGGAGTCTGTCCGGCGCATGTTGCAGCCTGGGCTTGACCGCACCCTATCCTCTTGGCGGGAGGATGATCGCCGTATGGATGCAGGATTTGGCGGAGATGCAGATCGTGCCATGCTCGCCCAGGAGCCGCTTCGAGCCAGAATGCTCGTGAATAGCCTCGGCGTGGTTTTCATTCTGGCGGTTTTATGGGCTGGGCTTTCGGAAGTCGATGAGATTACAAAAGGCGAAGGCAAGGTCATTCCCTCCAGGCAATTGCAGGTCCTGCAAAGTCTGGATGGCGGTGTTGTTTCCGAGATTCTTGTGCAGGAGGGGCAGGTTGTAGAGCCCGGGCAGGTGTTGGTAAACATCGATACGACGCGGTTCGATTCTTCCGTGAAGGAAAACCGCGTCCAGTACCTGGCCCTGCTGGCCAAGGCGGCCCGACTTCGTGCCCTTGCTGAAGGGGTGGCTTTTGTACCTCCCCCTGAAGCCGTTGCCGAGGCGCCGAAGACAGTCGGAGAAGAACTCCGTTCCTACGAAGCCAGTACATCAACATTGAATGCACAGCTGGCTATCGCCCGGCAGCAATTGGCTCAGCGTCAGCAGGAACTGGTTGAAGTGCGGGCGAAACGGGAGCAGGCGTCCCGGGCTTACGAGTTGACCGCCAGGGAGCTGGGGTATACCAAGCCCTTGCTCAAGGATGGTGCTGTATCGGAAGTCGAATTGCTGCGACTGGAGCGGGAAACCGGACGTTTTCTGGGGGAGCGGGAAATGGCCTCCGCCCAAATTTCAAAAACACAGTCGGCAATCGAAGAGGCCTCACGCAAGATTCAGGAAATCACCCTGAATTTTCAGAGCGAGGCTCGTAAGGAGTTGTCCGATACGCTGGCGAAACTAAACGTGAGTTCCGCCGGAGGAGTGGGACTGGCGGACAAGGTCGATAAATCCTCCCTGCGGTCGCCGGTCAAAGGCACGGTCAAGCGCCTTCTTGTCAATACGGTGGGTGGCGTGGTCCAGCCTGGCAGGGACATCATCGAAATTGTGCCGCTCGAGGAAAACCTGCTTCTCGAAGCCAAGGTTTTGCCAAAAGACATCGCTTTCTTGCGACCAGGAGATCGGGCGCTGGTGAAATTCACGGCGTATGATTTTTCCATCTATGGCGGTCTGGAGGCCAAGCTGGAATTTATTGGCGCCGATTCGGTCACCGATGAACGCGGCAATACCTTTTATACCGTGCGTGTTCGTACCGAAAAATCCAAGCTTGGCGAGGGCTTGCCTATTATTCCGGGCATGGTCGCTGAAGTGGATATCATCACTGGCCAAAAATCCATACTGTCCTATCTTCTCAAACCTGTATTGAAGGCAAAACAAGCCGCCTTTACAGAGCGCTAGATCGGGGCGGCAGTGGGAATTCAGGACGCCGGACATCTATTTCTCTGCCCGCACGGACGCATGCTTCCTCGCTGGAGTGAGGCTTTCAAGACAGGAAGAGCCGGCAAAGTCCACTCCGCGAGACCTGGTTCGGGGGCCGGTAGGGTAGATCTCGTTTGGCTACGGCTAGAGCAAGGTGTGCCTGTGGCTGTGCAGATGGAGCGTCTTGCCCCGCGTTTGAAGCTGGTTCCATGCGTGGTATTGAGCGATCTTCCGACAGATGAGGAGGCGATTGCCGCTTTTTCGGCAGGTGCACGGGGATATTGCAATACGCACGCTTTTTCCCAGGTTTTGGTTCAGGTAGCTGCAGTCGTATTGCAGGGAGGGCTCTGGATTGGCGAGTCATTGATGCAGCGGCTGGTTAGCGCCACCAGCCGCGTTCAGGCGCAGGCCAGCGGGGCTGCCGCTGCGGAGGGGGCGAGCTGGTCTAAAGATCTCACTGATCGGGAGAAAGAGGTTGCTGCCACGCTGGCTGCCGGGGCCAGCAACAAGGAAATTGCCCGGGCACTCGGCATTACGGAGCGCACTGTCAAGGCGCATGTCGGCGCCATTCTCGAAAAACTCCATGTGCGGGATCGCCTCCAGTTGTCGCTGGTCGTGAATGGCCAGGCGCCTGGACGCCCCGAAAGTCCAGGTTCGACCTAGTACCTCAGTACAGTTCCCCCGGCCAGACAAACGGGCTACATTGAAACCCAATGTAATAACTCCGTCTGGAATTCGCTATGGCAAAAGAAGCCAACGTCGTCGGCAATGTCGTTTTGATTGAAGGCATTGCTTTCGCTCAAGACAGCGATGGTGGGCAGCGACCTCTCAAGTTTGGCGATCCTGTTTTTGAAGGAGAGGTGATTGTCACGGCTACCGGTGGCCGTGTGGAACTCGCCTTCGATCATGGGGGGAAATTTCTTCTCCGCTCCAGAGAAACCGTAACACTTGACTCAACGGTCTTTGGCAACGTCTTGCCGGATGCCAATAGCGGAGCTCTTTTGCCGCGTGTCGGGGAGCTTACAAGCATTCTTAATGCCATCAGCGAAGGCAGTAGCCTTGACAGGCTATTGCAGGAAACATCATCCGGGGTGAACTCGGCTTCTGACGTCGGCGGCACCCATATCAGGGCTGACGATGGCAACAATTTTGTTCAGTTGTTAAGGACGGCCGAGGAACTGGCACCGTTAACCTATGAATATGCCTCGCTCGATAGGCAGGCTTTGGGTTATTTACCAACTGGTGGCGCTCAGCGATCCGACAATGCGGCGGATGCGTTTGATCTGGGCGATCAGGGCTTTTTGGCTGCACTTCCCGCCACTGGCGCTTCTGTTGCTCCGGCGGCTTCTGTGGCTTCTGTGTCGAATTCTGCTGCTCTTGGGGGGTCAGTCTCGACGCTGACCAGCGCGACGGCCAACCTGAGCGAGACCAACGCGGTGCTC
>ERZ1292640.570-Hain-H43-02um-R1-570-length-30226-cov-7_pt1 | contig 30226 bp, 26 predicted proteins | sample MGYA00564404_ERZ1292640 | MGnify/ENA primary metagenome ERZ1292640 (study PRJEB36523, sample SAMEA6512636) | groundwater metagenome | collected 2019-01-08 | study: AquaDiva: Metagenomics assemblies of 32 groundwater samples | reverse complement strand
CACCCGCACCGTGGTCATCGCGGGCAACGCCCCGTTCACCGCCACCAACTGGGGCGTGCTGCCGGCCGGCATGACCTTCAACCGCGTCTCGGGTGAACTTTCCGGCACGCCCACTGAGGCTGGCGTGTTTTCGTTCACCGTGGAGGCGAACGCTGACAACGCCCCGGTCGTGCGCCGGACCTATACACTGACCATCGCGGAGGCCGGCGCCGCGCTGCCACCTCGCAGCACCGTGGACACGGTGGCCTCGCCGCTCGACCGCGGCACGACCGCCGGCGACGGCACCTATACCAACGGCACGACCGCGACCGTCACGGCCATGCCGGCCGCCGGATTTGTTTTCGCGAACTGGACCGAGAACGGAAAAGTCGTGAGCAGTTCTGCCAGCTACACGTTCACCAACGTCGTCAACCGTTCGCTGGCGGCGTACTTCCTGCCGGAGCCGCCAAGGTTGTTCCACTCCGCTCCGCAACCCGGCGCGCTCGCCTGCACCTGGCCGACCAACGCCAGCGGCTATGTCCTGCAACGGAACACCAACCTCAACACGAGGAACTGGGCGAACGTGACGAACGTCGCCACCATCGTCGGCACGAACAGCCAAATCACCATTTCCCCGCTGACCGGCCCCGGCAGCTTCTTCCGGCTGATCAAACCGTGAGGCTCAAGCGCGGATGCCCGGCCCGCGCAGTTGTGGGCCGGGCAATCGGGCGCTCCGCAGTCCGCCCTTCGTCGTTGCAGCCGACCTAAGTCTGCATTCGTCCTTTCCCCCACGCCGCGCTTCTTCAATTCGATGATCATCAGCCCCGACTTGAGTCGGAGTTGACGAACCCGGCCAGCGGCACCGCCACTGCAGGATCGCTCAGGCCGGCCAGATCCAGCCGTCCGTCAGGACCGCGGATGAAACGGGAAATCGGTGTAACCCCTCGCACCCGGCGCCGACCACACCTTCACATCCGCCGGCGGATTCAACTGCCATCCGTTCGCGAAACGTTCCACGAGATCCGGGTTGCTTAAGAAGGGCCGGCCGAAAGCGATGAGGTCCGCCGGGCCGGAGGCAATCGCCGCCTCCGCCGTTTCCTTCGTGTAGCCGCAATTACCCATCAGCGGCCCGCCAAACACTGCGCGAAATTCCGAGAGCGTCATCGGTTGGCCCTGCTCGTGAAACCCAAACGCCAGCCCGTCCACCACATGCAGATAAGCCAGTCCGAATGCGTTCAATTGCCGGGCGGCATACGTGAAGGTTTCCCGGAAATCCGGCGCACTCATGTCGTTGAAATTCCCATTGGGCGAGAGCCGCACGCCCACCCGGCCCGCCGGCCAGACAGTGAGGATGGCCTCGACGATTTCCTTGAGGAAACGGCACCGGTTCTCGACGCTGCCGCCGTAACGATCGGCCCGCTGATTCGTCTTCGACTGGAGGAACTGGTCAATCAAGTAGCCGTTGGCCGCGTGAATTTCCACCCCGTCAAACCCGGCGGCCTTCGCCCGCTCCGCCGCCCGCCGGTAATCTTCCACTACCGCGGCGACCTCCGCTGTCGCCAGCGCGCGCGGCGCCTCGTACGGCAGTTTACCCCTCGGGGTGTGAATGTGGTCGCCGTTGATTTTGACGGCCGAGGCCGACACTGCCGGCTGCCCGCCATGAAAGCTGCTGTGCGAGGCGCGGCCGCAGTGCCAGAGCTGAAGAAATACCGGAGTGCTCCTGGCGTGCAGCGCGGCGACACTTTTCCTCCAGCCGGACTCCTGAGCGTCGCTGTAAATGCCCGGCGAATCGACCCAGCCAATGCCCTGTTCGGAGATGGTCGTCGCCTCGGTGATGATCAGCCCGGCCGAGGCGCGTTGCGTGTAGTATTCCGTCATCAAGTCGTTCGGCACGCGTTCACGTCCGGCTCGGGCGCGCGTCAGCGGGGCCATGACCACGCGGTTGCGCAAGGCCAGCCCGCGCAGGTCAAAAGCTGAAAGCAAATGGGGTGAGTGGGATTGGGCAGGAGCTGTGGTCATGATTTGTCCGGTGTCATTTCAGCGTGGCGCTCACTTGACCGTCGTTTCTGGCCGCAAACGCCGGCATAGGCTAGCAGGCTGCGGGTCTATCGCAAGGTATCCGTTCTGCTTGCACACCGGGACATTTGCAGAGGCGGGAATTGTCTTGAGCGACCCGTTCACGCCTTCGCGTAATTCTCGTGTCTCTTTTCCGCGAACTCGCGGCTTTTTTCTTCCATTCCTTGTTGCACCGCTGCTTCGTCGGAGATTCCTTTCTCCGCCGTATATTTCGGCACGTCTTCCGTGATCTCAATGCCGCCATATTGCTGGAAAAGTGCGGCCCGCACGTTGAAAAGAAGTGCGCCAACCTTGCTCCTTGTGGTATGGTGCTGGATTCCGAAAAAGGTTGAGTTTCGCTTCCATTAGAATTAAACACTGCGGTCTGGTTATGCTCAAAGTCACCGAAATCGCGTTCAGTTGTTATCCCGTCACCGACATGGCGCGCGCCCGCCGGTTTTACGAAGGGGTGCTGGGATTGAAGCCCACGATGGTGGTGGGCGAAACCGGCGGCATGCAATGGACGGAATATGACATCGGCCCGGGCACGCTCGCCCTCGGCGCCGGCGCGCCGGCTTGGAAGCCCCGGCCGGACGGGTGCAGCGTCGGTCTGGAAATGGATGACTTCGACGCCGCCATCGCACACCTGCGCGCCAACAAGGTCCAATTCGGGATGGAACCTTTTCCCACGCCCGTCTGCCGCATGGCGTTCATTTCCGATCCCGACGGCAACACGATTTGTATTCACAAACGCAACTCTGGTCGCTAAACCCTTGGCCATGCTCGACGAAGCCACCCTTGCTCAAATCAACGGCACCTATGCCATACCGCCGGACGCGGGACCGGCATGGCGCGCTGCCTGTGAATACGGCTTCGACATGTCATTGGTCGAAGATGCCTTGAGCAAGACACCGGAAGAACGGTTGGAGGAACACCAGCGCGCGCTAAACCTGGTTCTCGAAATTGAAGCTGCCCGCGAGTTGAACGCTTTGCATGGTTCAGGATGACAAATCCCTTTTGACGCGCCTGAACCAGCACGGCGTAGAGTTCGTCATCATCGGCGGCGTGTGCGGGATCATGCACGGCACAACGCTCGTGACGACGGACCTCGACGTGTGTTGCCGATTCACCCCGAGCAATCTCCGCCGCCTCGAATCCGCAGTCAAAGACCTGCATCCGATTCACCGGCTTACCGCCAACAAACTGCCGTTCGAATTGACCGACGAGTTGTGCCACGCACTCATGAACGTTTATCTTCGGACCGACCTCGGAAAATTGGATTGCCTCGGGAGCGTAAAGGGCGTGGGCGACTACGAACAGGTGTTGAAGCACTCGGTGGTTTTCCAATTATCCTATGGTAACTTCCGAATCCTGGATCTTGACACGCTGATCACCTCGAAGGAGGCGCTTGGCCGTGCACGTGACCTGGAGGCGGTGCGTCAACTCCGCGCTGTCAAGGAACGAAACGAACGCGGACAAACCTGATTCATTCGCAAAGCCAAACCGCCAATTCCCTCATGTCCATCCTAGTCAAACCCAACACCAAAATCCTCATCCAGGGCATCACCGGCAGCTTCGGCGCGCGGCACGCGCAACTCTCGCTCGATTACGGCACGCAGGTTGTGGCCGGTGTCACGCCCGGCAAAGGCGGCCAAATCTTCGGGCACAACGGCGCCCAAGTGCCCATCTTCGACACCGTGGCCGAAGCGGCGCAGCGATCCGGCGCGACCGCCTCTGCCATTTTCGTTCCCCCGGCCTTCGCCGGCGACGCCATTCTCGAAGCCGCCGATGCCGGCCTGGAACTCGTGGTCTGCATCACCGAAGGCATTCCGGTGAACGACATGGTCAAGGTCAAACGCGCCCTGCAGGGGAGCAAGACGCGGCTCATCGGTCCCAATTGCCCTGGCATTGTCACGCCCGGCGAAGGCCCCGACTCGCAGGGCGGCTGCCGCATTGGCATCGCCCCCGGCTATATCCACAAGCAAGGCCGTGTCGGCGTGGTCTCGCGCAGCGGCACGTTGACCTACGAGGCGGTCTGGCAACTGACCTGCCGGGGCGTCGGGCAATCCACCTGCGTCGGCATTGGCGGCGATCCCGTCAACGGCACCTCCCACCTCGATATCATCCGGATGTTTAACGATGACCCCGATACCCACGGCATCATCATGATCGGAGAGATTGGCGGATCGGCGGAGGAAGAAGCGGCCGCGTGGATCAAACAGAACTGCCGCAAGCCCGTGGCCGGCTTTATTGCCGGAACGACCGCTCCTCCGGGCCGCCGCATGGGCCACGCCGGAGCGATCATCAGCGGGGGCAAAGGAACAGCCGCAGCCAAAATTGCCGCCTTCAAAGAAGCCGGGATTGCCGTCGCCGCCACGCCATCTGTCATGGCCGACACGCTTTTGGAGCTGATGGCGTCACGGCAGGAGGGCTGGGCGGGCGCAAAAAGAGCCTGACGCTCAGTTGCGCCGTGACCTTCCGAGCCAGGACCTGGGCGCTGGGTTTGGCTGCAACGAGGAGTCCGAAGCTCGAAGAAGAAAGAAGGGCCTTTTTCGTCTTTTCTGCCCTTGCCAAGAGAACGCTTTCTCCGCAGAGTAACACGCCAGAAATCATTCGAAATAAAAACCAAGACGCATACATGACAAAGGCAGCAATCCTGGAAATCGAGGGTAAGACTCACGCTTTTCCAATATTCGAAGGGAGTGAAGGCGAGCAAGCTATCGACATCTCCACGCTCCGCAGCGCCACCGGCTGCATTACATTGGATGATGGCTATGGCAACACCGGTTCCTGTGTCAGCAACATCACCTTTATCGACGGCGAGAAGGGCATCCTGCGCTATCGCGGCTATCCCATTGAAGAACTGGCCGAGCACTCGACGTTCGTCGAGACGGCCTTTCTTCTCATTTACGACCATATGCCGAGCCGGGCCGAACTCCAGCGATTCTCCGATATGTTGACGGAAAATGAGAATCTGCACGAGGACATGAAGTTTCATTTTGAAGGGTTTCCTTCCACGGCCCATCCCATGGCCATTCTCTCCTCGATGATCAATGCCAGCAGTTGTTTTTATCCGGGGCTGATGCGCCGGGCCAATGCCGGCCGTTTTGAAGTGCATGCCGCCCGGTTGCTGTCCCAGGTGCGCACGATTGCGGCTTTTTCCTTCCGCAAATCCCGCGGCCAGCCGATCATTTATCCCAAACCGGCCTACAAGTTCTCGGCCAATTTGCTGCACATGATGTTCTCGCAGCCGTATCAGGATTACGAACTGAAGCCGGAAGTGGTCCGCGCGCTGGACTTGATCTTCCTGCTTCATGCCGACCACGAGCAGAACTGCTCCACGGCGACGGTGCGGATGGTGGCCTCCAGCCAGGCGAATCTGTTCGCCTGCGCGGCGGCAGGGGTTTGCGCCTTGTGGGGGCCGTTGCATGGGGGCGCCAACCAGGCGGTCATCGAAATGCTGGAACAAATTCACGAATCCGGCGACGACGGGTCGAGATTCATTGCCGCGGCCAAAGACAAGAACAGCGGCAAACGCCTGATGGGTTTCGGCCATCGCGTTTATAAGAATTACGATCCGCGCGCCAAGATTATTAAGAAGTCCTGTGATGACCTGCTGAACACGCTTAGTGTCAGCGACCCGTTGCTGGACATTGCCAAGCGCCTGGAAACAGCCGCGCTCAACGATCCCTATTTCATCGAGCGCAAACTCTATCCCAACGTCGATTTCTATAGCGGCATCATCATGCGGGCCATCGGCATACCCCCGGAAATGTTCACCGTCATCTTCGCCATTGGCCGCATGCCGGGATGGATCGCCAATTTCAAGGAAATCATGGATGACGCGAAAAGCCGCATCTACCGTCCCCGCCAGGTTTACGTGGGTCATACCCTCCGTCACGTCACCCCGCGGGAAACAGGCGGCGCTCGCCCGGCGAAATAGTCACGGCAGCATCCCCCTGCTCCGCGCCATCAGTTTGTCAATCTCTCCCGCTGTCACCTCCCGGAGCGAAAGCGCAAGAGTTTGTGTGCAGTTCTTGTGACAATTATGACAGAAACTGCACAAGGCACGGTGTTGAGACCGCCCAAGCCTGACCGAGCGCGTTCCCGTGTCGCGCGCCTGAAATTGATTCACTTTTTGAAAGCCAGCCTTCACTATCTGCCGGATGGGTTTGGTCGATTTTATTCTGAACTGCGCGGCGCTGTTGCTCTGGTTGCACTGGCGCGCGCTGGGATTTGTGCGCTCGACATCGACCGTGAGGGTTTCCCTCCTTTCCACGCTTAAGAAGGCCGAACCGGCGGGGAGGGGCCGCTGGGTTTACCTGACAGGCTTGCTGGCGTTGTTGGTTTTTCGCAGCTTTTTTTACAGCCAGATCGGCGCAGCCATGAACTGGATGCCGAGCCTGAACCTAGTGGCGATTCACCTTTCCTTTCGGAGCGATTTCTTGAGCCGCATGTTTCTTTTTTCAGGCCTGAGTTTCGGCCTGATGCTGGCGGGGTTTTATGCCTGGCTGCTGCTCCTCTCGGTCGCAAACCGGAAGGCGCCGGATAGTGAACCGTGGCAAAAGCTGGTCCGGCTGCAACTGGGGTGGCTGGAACGCTGGCCGGCGCTCCTTAAGTTCTTCATGCCGATGGCGGGCGGCGCGTTGCTGTGGTTTCTGGCCTCGCCCGGATTGGTCCGGCTTGGGATGCTTCCGCCCCCAGTTTCTCAATTTCACTTGGGAGAGCAGGCCATTGTGCTGGGAGGCGCCACCTTTCTCGTCTGGAGATTCCTCATCACTGGCATCCTCCTGCTCTACTTGATGAACAGCTACGTTTTCCTGGGAAACTTTCCCTTCTGGAGCTTTGTCAACCTCACTGCCCGGAACTTGCTTCGCCCCTTGAACTGGCTGCCGCTGCAAATAGGAAAGATGGACTTGGCGCCGCTGCTTGGAATGGCGCTGATCCATCTCCTGGCTGAAGCTGGCGCCTCCTGGCTGGCCATCCTCTACCAACGTCTGCCCTGGTAACTGATTTGTGAGTCTGCCCACTTATCTGCGCGCTCATGCGGACGGCGTCTATCTGGCGGTGAAAGTGCAACCGCGCGCCTCGAAGAACGAAATCGGGGAGCCGCTCGGCCATGAGTTGAAAGTCAAAGTCACCGCTCCGCCCGTGGACTCGGCGGCTAATGAAGCACTCTTGCGGTTCCTGGCGGACCAATTGAATTGCCCTCGCGGCGCGGTGGCACTAGTGCGGGGACAGACGTCACGGCATAAGGTGGTTTTTATTCGAGGGCTGACCGTGGCATGGGTGCAGCAGAAGTTTCTTCCTGAAACGTGACGCCAGCTCCTCGTCAGCCTCTTCAATCTGTCAGGGACTGCTCCGACTGTGCGGACACGGCTGGGCCTCATTCCATCGTGAAGGTGCCGCTCCCGTTATCATCAGGATCGCCACCGCCCGTGCTGGTGTAGGAGAGCGTGCCATTCGTGGAGGTGGCGAACGAGAGGAGCACCGTGGTGCGGCGGGTGCTGCCGGATTCGCTCAGGACCAACGTAGCCCTGTCGGCGCCGGTCTTGGTGTACGTAAAAGCGCCGGCGTCGCCAGGTTCGCCTCCGTCCGGCGGTATGTAGTATTGCGTTTGGGCAAAAGTGATTGGGAAGGAACCATTTCCGGTGATGGTCACCCGGATGATTCTCCCGGCAATGCTGGCCGGGGCCAGTCCGCCACCAGGCGAAGCTTGCTCGAATTTGAGAGTGATATTGCCGGAGTAGCCGTATCTGGAATCGACGGCAATCTGGTAGGTCGTGCCGGCGATAGCATTGAAAGTCAGTTCAAAACCTTGCGCGCCAGCCACCGGCGTTAAGCTGGCCAGGGAGTTTCCCGTGTACACCGCTACGATGGGATAAAACCGGGTGTCGGCGGCAGAGATGCGCACCGGGCCGGAAATGGGCGCCGTCCAACTCCACCAGACAGATCGCGTGCTGAAAAAGCCCGCGTGAAAAGGTTCGCCCATCTCCCGGCTGGCATCATCATTGGAGCCGCGCACGGTGGTGAAGCCTCCTCGAATGGTGAAGCGATCAGCAAAGCGATCGTTGGACGCCTGCCGGACCCGATAGAACCGCCGGGAACCTTCCAAGCTCAAGTTCACGCTGAAAACCAACGAATTGCTGGCGGCCACTTCGTCACTTAGGACTGTCCAGTTCTTGAAATCGACGGAAGACTCAAAGAAGTACCCCCATTCCGGGAGCGTATGCAGGCTCAGGAGAAGCTGTCCATTGAGTTGCCGCCCGGCCTGGCCGAAACTCGGCACCGCTTCCCAATGATGCTCACTCAGAAATTTTTCGACCTCAGCCTCTCGCAAACCAGTAATCAGACCCCCAAAAGTCGCATCGCGGAATGTTCCCAGGATGAACGAGTTCCCGTAAAAGCCCGGGAAAACGGAGCGCAACGAAGCGGAGCCCTCAAAATGGCGGGCAAGGTGAACCGTGTAATGCGGCTCGTGGGTGAGCACGACTGGACCGTTGAGCGAGTTCTTGAGGTCAGCCAGCGTCTGGCGGAATTTGAGTTCATCCTGGGCCATTTCCGGATCGTAATTGAACAGGCGAGTGATGTTGGTTGGCCGGCTGCGAATGAAAGTCGCAGCCTCGAAATACCGGTCCACCGCTTTCTGAAAGGCCTCTTTGGCCGCAGCCAGATCGTTGGTGGTGGCAAAGGCAAATAATTGCGGGTACTCCGCCAGGACCTGCTGCACCGTGGTCGCCCGATTCGTGGCCAGAGCCCGGAGGGCGGTTAATTGCGCGTCAAAATTCCACGAATGAATCGTGTAGCCGTAATACTCGGCCGCGTGCAGCATCGCCCTCAGCAACTGAATATCCCCGTAATCCACGGTCACACTGGCGAACGTGGTTTCATTGCTGCTCAAGTTCAGCAGGAAATTGGGGTTGATCACCTTCGCCAGATTGGCGGCCGCGCCGCTGATTTCAGGCAAAACCGTCGTGCGCAGCAAGCCGGCAAATTCATTGGCATTCACTCCCGGCGGGGCCAGGGGCGCTCCGTTGGTGTCTCGAGGAATGGAAGTGGACCAGTGATAAATGTCGCGGCGCTCGCGGCTGACTCCCCACCGGTCCAAAAAGGCATTCACCGCCGGCTGAGTGGGCAGGGCCAGCAAACGCGTGGCGGCGTAGAGCGCATGGGCGGTCTCGTGATTCGGCGCCGCCGCGACGGCAGCGGCAAAGCTGGCGTTGGCATTGGTCAGATCGCGCGCGGAAAGGTGAAAGCGGCCCGCCGCCACAAACGTATCGGCATTCTGACCGGAAACGCCAAGGCTGAGAATGGAAAAGAGAGTCAGAGAAAGAATCTTTGTTTTCATTGCGCATCACTGTCTTATGAGGGCTTCACAATTCAGTCAAACGAGCCATTCATCAAATGCTCGCGCCACAACGACTTCCAAGTGCTGCCGCAGATTTTTTTACCATCCCCTAAAAAAATTGCAATACTAACGAACAGCATCATGCCACCGAGAATTCAAGGTCTTTGTCCCCTTATCCAAGTATCTGACATGCCCGCGCACAGGCAGGCGGGTCCGCCTCGTTTGTCAGCGGCGGTCGGTGGCTGTCATGCACCCGGATCATTCGCTTTTCGCCGGCGAGCAGGCAAGGCCGCTCAATTCAACACCACGCCGCGCCGGATGTAGGTGGGCACATCCAGGTCTTCGCCGTGGTGGATGGTGGGCTCGCTTTTCTCGAAGCGGCCTTTGGAAACGATTTCCAGCGGCAACTGCCCTTGGCGCCAGCGCTGAACCGATTTCCGGGCGCGCCCTTTGGCGTGGCCTTGCTGGGCGAACAATTGCCGGGCTTTTTCCGGAGCCAAAGACGGCGGGGGCGCCACAAAGCGCGAAGGAGGCCGAGGCACAGGCGGCGCCTGAAAGAATTGGGTGTCGATCTCCGGTCCGGCCGCCTCGAAGGCCGCCTCTTCCTTCTCGCCGGCGGCCGGTTCAGGACCCATCGGCTCCTCCGGCTGGCCGCGGCGCGAAGCGACCACGGTGACGGCCAACCGATCGTGATAAGCCTCGTCAATCGCCGCCCCCATCACGAGATGGGAGGTCTGAGCCCGCGTATTGATTTGCTGCATGACTCGATTCACGTCGCCCATGGTCAGGTCCGGTCCGCCGACGATACTGACCAGAATCGCATCGGCGTCGGACAGGGCCTGTCCGTCATCCAACAAGGGGCTGCCCAGCAGTTTCTCCATCAGCTCCGCGGCGCGCCCTTCGCCTCGCGCTTCGGCCATGGCAAAGGAGCTTTCGGTGTGCCGCCCCCGCAAGACTGACGCGAGATCGGCGAAATCGACCTTCATGAGACCGGGCCGGGTGAGCATTTGCCAGATCCCGCGCACGCCCTGGGCCAGCAGATCATTGGTCACTTTAAAGGTCTCGATCAAGCTGGTGCTCTCGGCGAGGAGCTTGGCCACCTTCCGGTTGGGCAGGCAGATCACGCCATCGGCTGCGGCCTTCAATTGCTGCAAGCCGGCCTGCGCCTGCCGCTGGCGGCGCGGTCCCTCGAACTCAAAGGGCAACGTCACAATAGCCAGAACCAGCGCGCCGGATTCCTTGGCCACCCGAGCCAAAACCGGACTGACCCCTGTTCCCGTCCCGCCGCCCAAGCCAGCCGCGATGAAGACGAGGTCCGTCTCCCGGCAAAGCGCCGTCAAGCCGGCGATCTCTTCCTCCGCAGCCATCCGGCCCATTTCCGGATCGCCGCCCGTGCCCAGCCCGCGCAATTGTTTGTCGCCGAGCAGAAATTTCTCCGGAATGGCGGAGCCGGCCAGAACGCGCGCATTAGTATGGATGGCCGAGAAACTGAGTTCACCGAGATCGGACTTGGCCATCTGTTCGAGCATGGTGCCGCCGGCGCCGCCGACGCCGAAGACTTTTACGGTCAAACGTTTTGTGGCCGCCAGAGTGGAAACTTCGGTTGCAGGTGGCATAAGCTGCGGGTCGGTTGGATTCAGTCGCGCCGGAACAACTGGCTCAAGCTGGTTTTCACTTGAAACAGCGAGCTTCGGCCTTCGGAGCGCTTCTTGTGTTCAAAGGAGCCGAATTTGACCAGACCAATGCCGGTGGCGAATTCAGGCTGGTCCAGGGCTGACTTCAATCCGCTGATGGAGTTGGTTTTGCTGAGTGAGGCCGGCAATCCAAAAACTTGTTGGGCCAGCGTTTGCATCCCATTGATGCGCGCCCCGCCGCCGCAAAGGAAGACGCCTTCCCGCAAGTAATTGAGCAGCCCGGCCTGGTCCAGTTCCTGGGCGATGAGCTGAAAGATTTCCTCGAGCCGCAGCGACATGATGCGGCGCAAGTGTTCGAGGTTGATGGTCTTCTCGGGCAAACCCAGATCGCCGGTCAGGGTGATGGTTTTTCCTTTGACCGACTCCTCAATCAAGGCTGCGCCCTGTTCAATCTTCAGTTGTTCCGCCCGGCCCAAGGGAACTTTGAGGCCATAAGCCAGATCGTTTGAAACATGGTCTCCCCCCACCGCGAGCACGCCCGTATGCTTGATGATGCCGTCGGCATAGACCACGTACTCCGTGGTGCCGCTGCCGATATCAATGACGAGCGCGCCGAGCTCCTTCTGCTCGTTGGTGAGCAGGGCCAGGGATGAAGCCAGCCCGCTAAAGACAATATCGTCCACCTCCAACTGCATGCTTTTGACGGCGCGAATCGGATTCTGTAGCCGGTTAAAATTGCCATGCACGACGTGCACGTCCACCTCGACGCGCGCCCCAAACATCCCGACCGGATTGGAGATGCCATCCTGGCCATCGACCAGGAAATGCTGCCGGATGACGTGCACGACGCGGTTCTCGGCCGGCAGATTGATCGCTTTGGCATTCTTGAGCACGTCCTGGACATCTTCCTCGGTGATCTCCCGGTCACTGGACACGACCGGGTGGAAACCGCGGTTGTTGAAGCCGTGCAGGTGCGCGCCGGTGACGCCCAGGTACACGCTTTGGATTTCCACGTCCGCCATTTGCTCGGCTTCGACGATGGCGTGGCGGATGTCTTCGCCGGCCAGAGTGGCATTGATGATCTCACCTTTGCGCACGCCGCGGGACTTGGCCTGGCCCAGCCCGATGATACTCAGCCCGCCGGCTTCGTTCACCTCGCCGACGACGGCGCAGACTTTGGCGGTCCCAATGTCCAGACCAACGATGATGGAAGGGGAATCAAACATTTTTTTTCCGGTAAAGTGAGGGTTTGTTCAGTTTCGGTTTGACGGCCGGCACAGCGCTCGCTTCCAGCCAGCGGGCCGGGACGTAATTCGACACCGCCAAATCGAGCGTGCCGATGGCTTTGGCCATCATGGAGCCGAAGTCATGCACGGTTCGCCAGCGCCGCAACTGGCCGCCCAGATTGTCCATCGCAAGAATGACTTCGCTGCCCTGCGCCGTGGTGACGTGCATCGTCTGCGGCGACGAAAGGTCGATGCTCTTCAGATCGACCAGGCCCAGCATGGGGGAATGCTCGAAATCCGCCAGCAACCGGAGCGCGGCTTGAATCTGGGCCGACTCCACCGGCCGGCCGGGGCGCAATTCCGTGCCCTTGATCCCCGTCAGCGTCGGCAAGGCCATCATCGGATCGAGGGGGTCGTAGTTCTGCAACGGCAGCATGACGCAGCCCGCGCCGTCGAGGTAGCAAACACTGGGCTGAAATTGGCCGGCGGGCGCGGACTGCGCCTGGACGAGGTAAATCTGCGCGACCGGCTCGCGCTCGCTGATGCGCAGTTGGAGCGTGCGCGGCAGGATGCGCTGCACCGCCGCCGATTGAATCCAGGGCGCCAATTCGAGATCGCGTTTCACGCGCGCCAGGTCGAGGGCCAGCAGATTGTCGCCCGGCTTGACGCCGGCCCACTTCCGCAGTTGGTCGAATGACAGGACGCCGTCCGTTTCCACGTCGATGGTTTCAATGGCAAACGCTTCGTTTTTAAAAACGAACTCGTCGAGCGCCCAGGCCCCCGCCTGCCAGAGAAAGACGGCAACGGCGCAGAATCCCAGCGACGCTGCCAGGGCGGTAGTGGCCAGCCGCACACGCCAGGCACGCACGTGTTGGGAGCGCATTTTGACCTCCAGCACGCCCTCGCGCTCAAACCGCCGGTTCTTCGGTTTTCGTCTCCACCAGATCATAACAGTTCATTTTCGCGGAGCGCGCCGCAGGGCCAGGTCCACCATTTTCTGGCACAGCCCGGCATAGCTCAGGCCCGCCGCGGCCGCCGCTTTCGGGAGCAGGCTGGTTTCGGTCATGCCCGGCAGCGTGTTCACTTCCAGCACCACCGGCTCGGCCTTGGCTCGAACCATCACATCGACCCGCGCATAATCGCGTCCGCTGATGGCCGCAAAAGCACCCAGCGCCACGGTTTGCATGCGGGCCGTGGTGGCGGCATCGAAGGGCGCCGGGCAAAAATAATCCGTCGCTCCGCTGGTGTACTTGTTGTGGTAATCATACGCGCCGCGTTTTGGGCGGACCTCGACGACCGGCAAGGGCTGGCCATCCAGAATGCCGACGGTGGTTTCGCGTCCCTCGATCTTCTCTTCCATCACCACTTCGGCATCAAAACGAAACGCTTCCGCGAGGGCCTCCCGCCAATCCTCCACCCGCAGGACGAATTGCAGACCAACGCTCGACCCCTGGCGGGCAGGCTTGAGCACCACCGGCGGCTTCCAGCCCATTGGCCAACTGGCGGCAGGCGAATGCAAAACTTCAAAAGCCGGCGTCGGCACACCCGCTTCCAAACAGCGGCGCTTGGTGAGAATCTTGTTGAAAGCCAGCCGGCTCGCTTCCGAATCGCAACCGGTGTAGGGAAGCCCCAGGTTTTCAAGCTGCTGCTGCACGGTGCCGTCCTCGCCATAGGTGCCGTGCAACGCCAGAAAAACCACCTCGATCCCGGCCGGCAAACTCAACTCTCCGTGGCGCGGATCGACTTCGTGGACTTCATGGCCCAACGAGCGCAAAGCCTTGGCCACCGCCGCGCCGGACTTCAGCGACACCTCGCGCTCAGCCGATGGACCACCCAGCAGCACCGCAATGCGGAGTGCGGAATGCGGAATGCGGAGTGCGGGGTCCGCCCTGCGGGCTTGTGGCTGCTCCACCGCCGGCCCGCCCTTGGCAGTGTCAGCCTGGGTTGGCGCGTCGTTTTTCATTTTGCATTCCGCGTTCCGAAGGGCGGGTTTTCGCCGATGATTTCCACTTCAGTTTCGAGCTCGATCCCCCGAGTGGATTTTGCCCGCTGTTTGATGATGTCGATCAAGTTCAACACATCCAGGGCCGTGGCGGTGCCGGCATTCACAATAAAATTCGCGTGGACATCGGAGACAACGGCACCGCCGACGCGTGATCCTTTCAAGTCCAGTTCATCGATCAATTTGCCGGCGGGAATCGTTTTGGGATTCTTGAACGTGCAGCCGGCGCTCGGCTGGCTCGGCTGCGATTCCCACCGTTTCCTGCTGAATTGATCCATGCGCTGTCGGATGGCTTCTTTTTCGGCCAACTGGCCTTTCAGAACTGCGCTGAGGGCGATGTGATTCTTGAAGAGCGGACAGCCGCGGTACTCGACGTTCACTTCGCCGGCGTCGCGCTCGTGCGCTTGCCCGGCGAAATCCATGAAACGGATGCGCTCCACGACATCAAACAGCCAGGAACCCATGGCGCCGGCGTTCATGCGCATCGCCCCCCCGACGCTTCCCGGGATGCCTTCCAGAAACTCCAGCCCGGTCAGGCCCTGCCGGCGCGCCTCGACCGCCACCGTCTTCAACTTCGCTCCGGCACCGCAGTGCAACGTCTCCCCGATCACTTCAACCCGGCTGAAGCACGGGTGCGCCAGGCATATAACCACTCCGCGAACGCCCCCGTCTCGAATCAGCAGATTGGACCCGCGCCCGAGCATCACGAACGGCACGGCCTGGGCCGAGCAGAATTGCAGAACGGCAGCCAGATCGGCTTCCGAGGCTGGTTCGACGTAGAGGTCGGCTTTCCCGCCCACGCGCAAGGTGGTCCGTTTGGCCATCGGTTCGTCCCGGTGCAAAACGGTTGCGCGGGAAAGAATCTTCTCCAAAGCGGCAAAGGGATCGTTGGCCACGCAGGGCGGCGCGACGGCGGCAGACGAGAGTTGGTGCTGGCCAAGCCTGTGGCCGGGTTCCTCCCCCTGCGGCGATGCGGCGGTTTTTGAGCCTGTGCCGGCCAAGGGAAATGGCGTCTCGCGCTGGAGAGCGGCCAGGATGCGATCGGCAATCTGCTGGGCGGCGTTGGGGAAATGCCATTGCTGCAGAGCGCTGCTCATCGCGCCGCGCGCGGCGGAGTTCTCTGTCAGATCGACAATCCACTCGGTCAACTTTGCTGGCGTCGCCTCCTTTTGCTCGAGCAGCCGCGCGGCACCGGTTTCAGCCAGGGCGCCGGCGTTGTAGAACTGGTGATTGTCCGCCGCCGTCGGATACGGAATCAAGATGGCCGGCACTCGGACCGCCGCCAATTCGGCCAAGGAAGAAGCGCCGGCCCGGCTGACCGCCACCGTGGCTGCGCCCAGGGCTAATTCCATTTCCGTCAGGAACGGCTGTACAATCGCTTTGCGCTTTTGCGCCGCATAAGCGCCGCGGACTCTTTCGGTATCTTTGGGACCCGTCAGATGGAGGAATTGCAGGTTGGGACTTTGGGTGGAAAGAGCCGCCAGGCTTTGCAGGACCAGCTCGTTGATGCCGGCAGCGCCTTGACTGCCACCCATGACCAGCAACACGGGCCGGGCCGGGTCCAAGCCCAAAGCCATCCGGCACGCAGCGGAATCCAGTTGCTGGAACTGCTCGCGCACGGGCGTGCCGGTGACGAGGACGGACCGGTTTCTCAGCCGCCGGGCCGCCGAGGGAAAGCCGGCAAAAGCCAGATCGACCAGCGGCGCCAGCCAGCGATTGGCCCGGCCAGGAATCGAGTTGGCTTCATGGATGAAAGTGGCGGCGCCGGACAGCTTGCCGGCGAGGATGGGCGGCGCGCTGGTGAAACCACCCATGGCCAGGACGGCCTGCGGGCGCCGTCGTCGAATCAGTTGTCGCGCTGTTTGAAACGATTGCCAGCCGCCGCGCAGGAAGGCGCCCGCATGCCCGCGTTGCAGCGCCACCGCGGGCAGAGTGACCACGTCCATTTCGGCCGCGGATTTGATCCCTTGCTGGTCCACTTCCTTGTGCGAAACCAGCAAGACCACGTCGCAACCGCGCTGCCGGAGCGCCTCCGCCACGGCCAAGCCAGGGAAAAGATGCCCGCCCGTGCCACCACAAGCGATGGCGATCAAGAGGGGGTTTTTCTCGGATTGCATCAAGCGATTTCTGGTCTGCGGTGTTCGGGGGAATCGATGGCCTCCGGCGTTGGTTCTTCGGCCGGTTCCTCGACCTGGCGGGCGATGCTCATCAAGAGACCCACACAGACGAGCATGAGCAACAGATTGGACCCGCCATAACTGATGAACGGCAGGGGCAGGCCTTTATTAGGCAGCACGCTGGTCACCACGCCAATGTTAATGAACGCCTGCAGGCCGATCAGAAAGGTAATGCCCGTGCCCAGCAGCAGGCCAAAGGTATCGCGCGCGCGCCAGGCGATGCAGGCCCCGCAAATAACCAGGATCAAAAACGCCAGCACCACGGCCAGCGTAGCCACCAAGCCCAGTTCTTCGCCGATGATGGAAAAGATGAAATCGGTGTGATGCTCGGGCACAAAGCCGAGCTTTTGGCGGCCATTGCCCAGGCCCAATCCGGTCATCCCTCCGGCCCCGAGCGCGATCATGGCTTGCCAGGCCTGGTAGGCCGCTCCCGTTTTGTGTTCTTCCATGTTCCACCAGCCCAGGATGCGTTTGATCCGCATGGGGTCATTCCAGAGCGACCAAGCCAATCCGGCCAGCCCCACCAACGCGGGCGGCATCAGGCAACGCCAGCGCACGCCGGCCACCAGCAGCAGGATGCCGCTTACGGCGGCCAACAGAACGGCGGTGCCGCGGTCCGGTTCCACGAAGATCAATCCCACCACCAGGCAGATCAGCAAACCAGGAATTACCAAGCCGCGCCGGAACGTGGCCATCTGTCTCTGGTGCCGCTCGGCATAATGAGCCAGGACGATGATCAAAGCGAGTTTGGCGGGTTCCGAAGGTTGAAATAGAAACAAGCCGCAGTCAAACCAGCGCCGGGCGCCACCCCGCACGACGCCGATGCCGGGAATCAACACCAGCACGAGCGTGACCAGGGAAAGCACCAGCAACGGCCAGGCGAGTTTCTTGAGCCAGCGATAATCCATCAGCGCGGCGATGAAGCCGGCCCCGAGCCCGATGGCGCACCACGCCAGTTGCATGAGCAGGTAATGAGCGCCCTTTTGCACCATGCTCGAACTATAGAGCATCACCATGCCCAGCGACAAAAGCGCCGCCACGCAGACCATGAGAGTTGTCGTCACCAGTTTCATTGTGTCCAGGAACTGCAGAACATGGGCGTGCTTATCGAGTCGGAGTGCCCCCTACCCCTTCCCATGAACCTCGATTCAGGAACGCGGCCTTCAGGCTGCAGAACTACCGGCATTTCAACGCGCTGCAGCCTGAAGGCTGCGTTCCTATCGCCAATCCGGTTCCTGGTCCCAATGCGCGGTAAAAAGCCGTGGAGGCTTTCCGAGTTCATGGACTGCGAGCAGGTCCGAACGGACGACGGGGGGCACAGGCCTGGCGACGGACGCTGGGGTGAGGTCGCCCAGCGCTCATCGGCAAGGGGCATAAGCGGCCAGCGCATTATTTAGCGAGGCGACGGAGTCAGGTTGGTCGCCTGGGGCGAAGGAGCGCCGGCGGGGACACTGGGCGCCGCCGCTTTGGCGGCTGGAATGTTGAGCTTTTGCCCGACCAACAAACGGTCTGTCCTGAGGTTATTGGCGGCGCGAATCTCTTTGACGGTCGTGCCATACTGTTTGGCAATCTTGGTCAGCGTGTCGCCGCTGACGACGACATAGCTCCCTTCAGACGCGCTGCCTGGCGCCGGAGACGGCGTCGTGGCCAAAGGAATCTGCAACTTGGCGCCGACCTGCAATTTTGTGGGGTCCACTCCCGGATTGGCTTTGGAAATGGCGGCCATGGAAACGCCGTGGTCCTTGGCGATTTTGTAAAAGGAATCGCCTTTGGCCACGATGTATTCTTTGGCTTCGGCCGGTGCTTCCGGCGGCGGCGCGGTCGGGGTGGCCGCCGCGGTCACGGGCGGCTGGGTGGCACCGGGGGCCGGCGTGACCGGTTGCGCGGTGACGGCTTCCGGCGGCACATTCGTATAATAGTTGGTGTCCAGCGGCGGCAAGGTCAGCTTGTTGGTGGCCGCTGACGTTGTTTTGGGCACGTCACGTTTGCAGCCTTGCATCAGGAGCCCGCCGAAAAAGACGGCGTGGATGGCAACGATGGTGAAGACCGCGATGCGGACGTTGGATTTGCCCCGAGACAGAGGCTGCTGGAGCGTGCCTTGGGGAATGAGCGGGTTTGGAGTATTCATGGAATTGGGCGCTGCACGGCCTGTTAATTTGAGGTGTTTAATGGTTCATGGTTTTTCGCCTCGGGGTTTTTCCTCAAAAAACCCCGAAGCAAATGGTTTTTTCTTAAAACTCGTGCTGGACGGCATCGGTTTTCGGTTTTAGACGGCTACTACTAATAGAGCTTTGGGCGGCGGCACTACAATTAGTTGTTCGCGCCCACTGCTCGACTGCCTGTCGAAACAATTCTCCCCGGTGTTGGTAGTTTCGAAACATGTCAAAGCTCGAACAAGCCGGTGAAAGCAAAATCACGTCGCCGCTCACGGCATTTTCTGCCGCTATTTCAACTGCTTCTAGCAACGAATCCGCCGGAGTGCAAGGAGTAAAAAGACTCCAAGCGGCGCGGATTCTATCGCGCGTTTCTCCGATCAAAAAAGCCTGCTTGACCCGCTGGGCCAGAAGCGGTCCCAAGTCGTGGTATTCCAGCCCTTTATCCTTGCCTCCGGCAATCAGCCAAACGTTGGGTTCGCCCCCTTTTCCGGGAGGAATCGACAAGATCGCTTTCTGAAGAGCGTCCGGATTAGTGGCCTTGGAATCGTTGATAAACTTGACTCCGTTAATTTCAGCCACCAACTCGCAGCGATGCGGCGCGGGCGCGCAGGTCTTCAAGGCGTCAACTATTTGATCCAAGGGCAGGCGCAGGACTCTCCCCACCGCCAGGGCCGCCATCAGATTCTCGGCATTATGGGGGCCGCGCAATTGGCAATGGTCCATGTCCAGCAAAGGGCCGGTCCAATCCGGCAGCCGGCTGATGAGAAGGCCGCGGTCCAGGTAGATGTCCGCCCGCCGATTGTTCGCGCTGAAGGTGATGACCTTCGAGGGCACGGGCAGGTTCTGAGAGCGGATTTGCGCCAGGGCTTCACTCTGGACAATGGCCCAATCGAACAACTGTTGATTCAGGAAAAGCCGGGACGTGGCCCGCACGTAGGCGGCCAGGGTCGGGTAACGGTCCAAATGATCGGGCGTGATGTTGAGGAGGACAGCGACGGCGGGCCGGAAATAATCGATCGTTTCCAGTTGGTAGGAACTGACTTCCAACGTCAGGAAATCAAGGTCTTTGGTCCGTTCCGCCACGGCGCAGATGGGCAGGGCGCTGTGGCCGGCGGCGATGGTCTTGCGATTCGTGGCGGTCAGAATGCGCTCGACCAGCTCCACGGTGGTGGTTTTTCCGTTCGTTCCCGAAATGCCGATGCAGAGGCAGCAAGTCCGCCGAAAGCCGAGTTCCAGTTCACTCAGGACCGGAATGCCCCGCGCGGCCATGGTTTGGACGAGAACCGACGCGGCAGGAAGCCCGGTGCTTAGAACCGCAAAATCGAAAGCTTGCGGAGGCGCCGTGCGAACGCCGAGCTGCACATTCACGCCCAAGGCCTTTAATTCCTCCGCCTCAAGCCGCAATTCAGCCGTGCTGGCCTGGTCGATGCCCATCACGCCGGCGTCGCACCGCCGCAAGAGACGGCAGGCCGCCCGGCCTCTTTGGCCCAGTCCAATCACCAGCACTTTTTTGTCAGCCCATGTGTACATCAACAGCTTTCAAAACACGCGCCGCGAGCCGATGCCCTGCCCCACGGCCGGCTCGTGGTCTCCCCGTCCGCCTTCCGCGCCCGCATCCAGCATCCAGCATCCAGCATCGTTCGTCCGTGTCTCATCTTAGTTTGAGTGTGCTCAAGGCCACGACGGCGCAGAGCACACATAGAATGTAAAAACGCGTCACCACCTGTGATTCGTACCAGCCTTTTTTCTCGAAATGATGGTGCAGCGGGGCCATCAGGAAAATCCGTTCGCCCGTGCCCCGGCGCCGTTTCGTATATTTGAACCAGCCGGTTTGCATCAGGACCGAAACGGCCTCGAGCACGAAGACGCCTCCGGCAATAACCAGGATCAAGGGTTGGTGAATCAAGACGGCCATGATGCCCAACGCGCCACCCAACGCCAGCGAGCCTGTATCCCCCATAAACACCTGCGCCGGATGGCAATTGTACCAGAGGAATCCCAAACTCGCGCCCACCATGGCGGAACAAAAGACCGTCAGTTCACCTGCTCCCGGCACGTGCGGAACCTGCAGGTAAGCCGCAAACCGAGCGTGGCCGGCGATGTAGGTTAGAATGAGAAAGACCGACGCCACAATGAGCGTGCAACCAATGGCCAGCCCGTCCAAACCATCCGTCAGATTCACGGCATTCGAGCTGCCCACAATCGTCAGCACGGTCAGAATCAAACCGCATCCCACGGCTCCCGTCGCGACCGGGTATTTGTAGAACGGGACCATGATTTCCGTGACCAGTTTGCTGCGCGTCGGCAGGTTCAAAAGGTACCAAGCGATAAACAGCGCCAAGGCGGCTTGCACCAACAGTTTGACATGCGAGGCGGCGCCCCGGTGGTTTTGCTGCATGATCTTGGCATAGTCGTCATAGAATCCGAGTCCGGCCAGCACGACCAACGAGAGCAGCGTTAGGACAATCAGTTCATTCCATTGCGCCCACAACAGCGCCGACAGGTCCATGGCCAAGACAATCAGCACCCCGCCCATGGTCGGCGTCCCGCGTTTGTCCCGAAGGCGCGCGGCCAGGCCGCCGCCAGCCTCGGCCTTGTCCGCGTACTCCTGTCCAAATTTCAATTCTTTCAGCCAGGCAATGACCTTCGGCCCCATCCACCAGCTTAAGACCAACGCCGTAATGGCCGCTCCGGCACTGCGAAAAGTGATGTAGCGAAAGACGCGCAACGGCGAGAGATACGCTTCCCACTCCGTCTCGGCAGCCAGCGCCTGCAAATATTGGCTTAAATAATAAAACATTTTACGTTCGCAGCCGGCCCTCCTTCCCACAGGAAGCCCGGCCGCATCACCGACCTAACTTTTCACCGCCGGCGCCAAGGCCGCCGGCGCGCTGCTCCGCAACGCTTCCACCATCCGCTCCAGCCGCGAGGAGCGCGAGGCCTTCACCAGCACGAGGTCGCCCGCGGCCACGGAATCCCGCACCGCGCCGGCGGCGGCTTCCACCGCGGCAAAGGAGCGCGCATTTCTCAGCCCCGCTGCACGAGCGGCCTGTTCCATGACGGCAGCCATCTTGCCGATGGCGACCAGCTCATCGACGCCGGTCTCGGCCGCGTGCCGTCCGACTTCTGCGTGCACCACGAGGCTCTTCTCGCCCAGTTCGGCCATGTCACCCAAGATCGCGATGCGGCGTCCGCGGCAGGGCAGCTCGCGCAAGGTCTGCAACGCGGCCAGCATCGAATCGGCATTGGCGTTGTAGGCATCATCCAGCACGTGCATGTCGTTAAAATTTAAAAGTTGGAGACGCATTTTCTGGGGACGGCACTCGGCCAGGCCGCGCGTGATGTCCGCGCGGCCCAGGCCCAGTTCTCTCCCGACCGCGATGGCAAAAATGGCATTGGTCACTTGATGCTTTCCCAACAAACGGACGTGATATTCGCCGGCAAAATCGTGGTCCGGCGCGTCCACCCAAAAAGTGGTGCCGTTCTCATCCACTCGAGCGTCGCGTCCGCGCCAATCGTGGCCCGCCCGCTGGCCGACCCGCACAACATCGGCTCGAGTGCGACGGATGATCGTGTTCATTTCCGGGCTGTCGCCATTGACAAAGAGCCGGCCGTCGGCGGGCAACAACTCGCCCAGCCAGCCTTCTTCCTCGGCCACGCCGGCCAGGTCGCCAAAAAACTCCAAATGCTCCCCGCCGAGGCTGGTGACGAGGCCGTAGCGCGGCTGCACCAGGCGCACGAGCGGGGCCAATTCGCCGGGATGATTGGTGCCGACTTCCAGCACCGCTGCCTGGTGCGTTCGTTCAAGCTGCAACAACGTCAGCGGCACGCCGATGTCATTGTTGAAACTGGCGGCGCTGCGCAGCGTTTTCCATTTCTGTCCGAGCACGGCGGCGACCAATTCCTTGACCGTTGTTTTGCCGTTGGAGCCGCCCACGGCCACCATCGGCAGGGCAAAGTCCAAACGGTAACGGGCGGCGAGTAGGCCCAAAGCCAGCCGGGTGTCGCTCACGACGACCAGCGGTTTTCCGGGCGGCGCCTCCGAGCATTTGTTCTTCTGAATCAACGCCGCCGCCGCTCCCTTTTGGAACACGTCCTGCAAGAAATCGTGCCCGTCAAAGCGTTCTCCGGCCAGCGCGACAAACAGGTCTCCCGGCTGCGCCTCCCGCGAGTCTGCACAGACGCGGCGGATTTGCGCCGCCGCCGACCCGCCCAGGAGTTCGCCGCCGCAACTCTCAGCAACGTATGTCAAAGAACGAGGTTCCATGCCGGTTTATGCGGTGGGAAGCGCCGCGTTCATCGGGACGCCCATTCGAGTCCTTGCCAAGCATAGCCCAAGGTTTCCAAGGACTCCTGGGCATAAACGCGATCGTCAAAGGGCACGATCGTATCTTCAAATTCCTGGTAAGTTTCGTGCCCTTTGCCCGCAATCAAAACGCTATCGCCCGGTCGCGCCAGGCGGATGATCTTCTCGATGGCCTGGCGCCGGTCCAATTCAACCTGGTAACCGGCATTGCGCACGCTGCCGAAGCCTTCCTCGATCTGAGCGGCGATGCTGGCCGGCGATTCCCGGCGCGGATTGTCGCTGGTGATGAGGGTGAAGTCAGCCAGGGCGGCGGCGACCATCCCCATTTTCGGCCGTTGCCCCGTCTCGCGGCTGCCGCCACAACCGAAAGCCAGGAGCAAGCGCCCGGTCGTGATTTCACGGAGCGTCGTCAAGACATTCCGCAGGGCGACATCGGTGTGGGCATAATCCACAAACACATCAAAGGATCGGCCGGTAGAGATCCTTTCCAGCCGGCCTGGCACCGGCGGCATCGAGTGCAGCGCGGCGGCCATGTCCGCGGGCGGGAGGCGGAGCGCGGCGCCCGCGCCGATGGCGGCCAGAGCGTTGTAAATATTGTGACGGCCAATCAAAGGCAGGCTGCAGGAGAATTGCGCGCCGGGCATCTGGACCTCCATCCGGCTGCCGTCTTTGTCGAGGTGAATGTGGCTGGCGCGGATGGTGGCGCTCTCGCCCAAACCATAAGTCAATTTGACTTCGGCCTGGGTTTCGCGCCGGAAACGCTCGCCCAATTCGTCATCGATATTAATTACCGTGCAGGCGCGCTTGGAGCCGGGTGGCAAAGGCGTGCCGAGCTTTTTCTTGTCCTGAAAATAGCCTTCCCGGTTGACGTGGTACTCGAGATGGTCCCGGCTCAGGTTCGTAAAAATGGCCACGTCGAAGTCCACGCCGCACGTGCGCTGCTGCTCCAGAGCGTGCGAACTGACTTCCATGACACAAGCCTGGCAGCCCGCCCGGAGCATTTGGGCCATCATCTGCTGGATTTCCAGCGCCTCCGGCGTCGTGCGTTGGGCTGGAATCATGCGCTCGCCGATTTCATAGCGGATGGTGCCGATCAAGCCCGTTTTGATGCCGATCGCTTCCAGCATTTTTTTCACCAGGAAGCTGACCGTCGTTTTGCCATGGGTTCCAGCCACGCCAATGACCTTGAGCCGGGCGCTGGGATGATCATGGAAAGTGAGCGCGGTTTGGGCGAGCGCCTCCCGGGCGTTGGGCACTTCAATCTTGGTGGCACGTTGCCGGACCCAATCATTGTGCTCGCATATAACAGCTACGGCGCCGCGGTCAATGGCGCTGGCAATGTAATCATGGCCATCCACATTTTGTCCGGCCATGGCCACGAAAAGCATGCCGGGGCTGACGCGGCGTGAATCGTACGCGAGGCCGGTGATCTCGCGGTCCAACGGACCTTCGATCTTCTTCACGGCCAGCCGCTCGATTAACTGTTTGAGTCGCATGTCTGTCTTAAAATTGGCGTTGGCCGGCGGCGGCCTCGACTGCTCCTGTGATCTGGGCCGCGGCGACGGTTTCAGCCGGCCGAAATTGAGGGCGAATGGCCAGGTAATTGCCGGCCCGCTCGGCAATATTTCGAAAAACCGGCGCTGCGGTTTCGCCGCCGTAATAGCCGTGTTGCGGCTCGTCCAAGACCACCGAGATGCAGAGCTCGGGATCATCGGCCGGAAAGAAGCCGATGAAGGACGAAAAATATTTTCCCGTCTGGTAGCCGCCTGGCCCGGCTTTTTGCGCCGTGCCGGTTTTTCCAGCCACCATGTAATGATCCAGCCTGGCCCGAGTGCCGGTGCCGTTGGTGGCTACGGCGCTTTTTAGAGCCGTGACCATTTGTGTGGCTGCCGCTTCGCTGATGACCCGGCGCACTGGCTGCGGAGAATACTTGATGATCACCTGGCCTTGGTCGTCTTCCAATCGGTCCACCAGGACAGGCCGCATTAGCAGGCCGCCGTTGGCGATGGCGCACATGGCCATGGCCATTTGCAGGGGAGTCACCGCCACTTCGTGGCCCATCGGTATGCGCGAAATGGAGAGCTTGGTCCATTTCGGCAGCGGATGGACAATGCCGCTGATTTCTCCCAGCAGCGGAAGGCCTGTGCGCTGGCCAAAGCCAAAGTGGCGCATGTACTCGTAAAGATGCTCCGATCCCAGTTTAATGCCGATCTTGGCCGCGCCGATGTTGGAGGACTTGGTGATGATGTTCAGCACGGTCAGAAGGCCGTATGGGGCGTGGTCGCGCAGCAGCCGGCCCGCAAAATAAAAGTGGCCCCGTTCACAATCGAAAACATCCTCCAGCCCCACGGTCCGCTCGTTCAGCGCCGCCGAAACCACGACAATCTTAAACGTCGAACCGGGCTCCGCCAGGTCGCTGATGACGCGGTTGCGCCGATAATCGGCAGGCACCGCCCCGGGCTTGTTCGGATCGAAATTGGGCAGATTGGCCAAAGCCAGGATTTCACCGGTGCGCGGCCGCACCGCGACGGCCGTGGCGCTGATCGGAGTGTGTTTTTGCATCGCCACTGCCAGCTCGGATTCGACAATGTGCTGCAAACCGGCATCCAGCGTCAGCACCGCGTTCAGGCCGGAGCGCGGGGCGACATCCTGCTCGCGCAGCGAAACGATCTCGCGGCGGCGGCTGTCCGTTTCCGTCTGGCACCACCCCTGGACGCCGGTCAGAACCGAATTCAAGGTGAACTCGATCCCGTCACGGCCGATCGTGACCGGTACCCGGCCGTTTCTGGTCGCCTGTTCTTCCACCCCGACGTAGCCCAGAACGTGCGCCGCCAACGCTGCGTTGGGATAAACCCGCAACTGGTCCGACTCGACGAAGATGGCGCGCTGACGGAGGTAATGGTAAGAAGACTGCATTCGTTTCGGGAGCTTGCTTTCGTCCACGCCAAAGGAGATCTCCTTCATGGCATTGACAATGCGCTGCCAGTCCTCTTCCTCGATCTTGCGTTTCAGGACGACATACTTATCGACATTGGTCTGGCCCTTGTCATTGATCCAGGTCCGCAGGCGGAGACGCTCCGCCAGCTCGGACGGGCTCATTTTCAGAATGGGAGCGATGGCGCGGGCGACGGCGGCCTGGTTCGTTCCGATCAAAGTGGGGTCGGCGCAAACGGTCCGGACCCGCTTGCTGGTAGCGAGCAGGTTCCCGCGCGCGTCCAGGATATCCCCCCGGCGCGGTTCCCGCAGGAAGGTGCGCTGGGTGTTGTCGCGGGCGGCTTCGAGAAGCGTTTCATGGCGCAAGACCTGCAAATCATAAAGCCGATAGCCCAAGGCCGCCAAAGCCAGGACCAGCAATGACGTCAAGACCACCAACCTTCGATATTGTGCAGCCAAAGCCATAAATTAAACCGCTAATCTGCTGACCTGATCGGCCGGGCCAACCGGCGCATCCGCCGGCCGGACTGGAACCGCGACCGGCAAAATCACCTACCGCTGGGCTTGGAGCGTGGGGCGTTGGCCTGCCAGGAACCGCTGGCCAAGGCTGACGTCCGAGGCCGCGAACCCATCCGGCAACCGGACGATCTGCTCCGGCCGAGGCGCCGCGAGTCCCAGGTTCATCTTTTGAATCCGCTCATTGAGTTCGCGTGGCGAGCACAAGGAAGCCAAAGCCCGCTGCAATGCATCGTTGTGCCGGCGGAGCTCCTCCAGCCTGATTTCACTCTGTTTGATTTGCTGGCCGAGTTTGTAAATCTCGCTCTTTTGATAGACGTAACCCAATGCTGATCCGCCAATGACCAGACAGATCAAGAACGCTTTCAGGGTCGGCCCAAAGCGGACCGCCGCCGACTGGTTTCTTCTATTTCGTGCCATGCTAAATCTTCTCCATCACCCGCAACTGCGCGCTCCGCGCGCGCGGATTGCCGGCAGTCTCTTCAGCGCTGGGCTGGACCGCTTTGCGGTTCACCCACTTCAACCGGGGCGGACGCGGCCGTCGCAATTCTGGCACATCCACACCGTCCGGCGTGTCATAATCACGCTCCAGCTCCCGGCCAAATTCCTTCACGATCCGGTCTTCCAACGAATGGAATGAAATCACCGCCAGCCTTGCGCCCGGCTTCAAAATGGTCCAACTCGCTTTCAGGCCGGCGCGCAAAGCCGCTAACTCATCATTCACGGCCAGCCGCAGTGCCTGAAAGACCCGCGTGGCCGGATGGGCCTTGCGGCCGCCCCGCGGCGCCACCGTTTCCACCAACTCGGCCAGTTGGCGCGTGGTGGCAAATCGCCTGAGTTGGCGGCTGCGCTCGATGGCGAACGCCACCCGCCTGGCCTGAGGTTCTCCGCCCAACTCTCGGAACATGCGGGCGAGTTCACTCACGGCCGCCTCATTGACTAAATGAGCGGCAGTCAAGGGCTGATTGGGATTCATTCGCATATCCAACGGTCCATCCTGCTGAAAACTGAACCCGCGCTCGGCCATATCGAGCTGCGCAGAACTCACACCCAGGTCCAACACAACGCCGTCGCAACTCCCCGGCTCAATCCACTCGGCCAGTTCTGCAAAATTGCCTTGCCGGATTTCAAATTGCGCCCCAAAAACCGCCAAATGCTGCCGCGCTGCCTCGACCGCGGCGGGGTCCCGATCGCAGCCCCACAGACGGCCCTCGGGGGCGCTCTTCTCCAGAATGGCATAAGCATGCCCGCCGGCGCCAATGGTGCCATCCGCATACCGCCCGCCCGATCGGGGAGCAAGCGCGGCCATGACCTCTGCCAGCAACACCGGCTTGTGACTGAATGGGAACATTTTGAACGATCATTAGTCTATAGTTGCGGGCCGTCGTCTTCAAACAGCCGAGCCGTCAATCGTGACCACACCCGCTCAACCGCCGGCTTTAGGTCCGCACTCGGCGCCTCGGGAGCATTCCGGGCAGCCTGCCGCGCCGGCTGCACGCGCACGATTTTCAAATCAGTGTCATTCAAGTCGTTGCGCATGACCTTCACCTGCTCCAACGAAAGCTCGCATTGCACCAAAGCCCGGGCGGCTCTGCCCGAAGGCCGCGCTCCAAAGATTTTCCAGGCGGGTTTCCCTGCGGTCGGCGCCGCTTCGGCAGCAGGCGAATGAACCTCAGAAACAGCAATGGCTCGCGCGCCGCCGCACTTTTGGGGAGATTGAGCTTTAGCCACGTTTGCCGGCGGGTTAGAGGCGGCCTTTTTATGGAAAAGCGGCTCGGCGCTCAGCGGACTTTTTTCCTGCATCGGCGCCGGCATGAGTGAGACCGGCCTCCCCACCGGCGCAAATTTCGGCAAGAACTTCTGCTCGCAAAGTTTATAGCGGTGGGGTTGAGTTTTCATGCCCAGAAAACTGTGACCGACAGCCAGCAGATTCATCAGGCTCATGGCAGTTAAATGAGGTTAAAGGCTTCGGACGATAACGAATCGTCCTGTTCGGAAGCAGCGGCATGCCGTTCAGGACTCCAAATCTCAAAGCGATCGACAGACCCGACCAATACGGCTTCAGCTTCAATGCCGGCGGCCTTCGCCATCGCCTCCGGCAGACAGATTCGGCCTACCTTGTCCAAAACAACGGTATCTGATTTGCCACCCAGCAACCGGCGCAACGCTTGCGCTTTGGAATCCGAGTAAGGCATGGCCTTCAGCTTTTGCACCAGATCATTCATGACGGGAGGCGGGAACACGGCCAGAAAGGCTTCCTTCTGCACCCCTTTGGGCCATGGAATGAGCGTGAAACGCACCTCGGGCGAGGCTGGACGCCACTTGGCGGGGATTTGCAGCCGGCGCTTCTCATCGACACCGTGGCGATAGGTCCAGTTGTAGATCGGCTCATTGTTATCGGTTGTTGACATAATGCCGTGCCGTTTGGAAAATGGATTTTACTCCATTTTGCCCCACAACATAATACTTTTTACCCATCTTGCCCCACAAGGTCAACAAAATATCGCTCCGAATTGTTCACCTGTTTTTCACCGCCAATTAACCGGTTGTTCGCCGGCCTCTCTCTCTTAACGCCGGCCTTCAGTAAATTCAAGGTTTGTTTGTGACTTTTTGTTCGGCTTCGGCTGAAAACTAGCTTATATAACAGTGGTTCTGACATAGGGATATGCAGACGAAAGATTTCGATTACGACCTGCCAAAGGAACGGATCGCGCAATGGCCAACTCCGGAGCGTGAGCAGTCGCGTTTGTTGGTTATTCACCGTTCTGACGGGCGCATTGTTCATCGCCAATTCCCGGATTTGGTGGACTACCTGCACCGTGGGGACGCCCTTGTTCTCAATGATTCCCGCGTCATTCCAGCACGGTTGCGAGGTTATAAGCCCAAGAGCGGCGGCTTGGTGGAGGTTTTGTTATTGGAGGAAAACGGCCTGAATGACTGGTGGGTGATGCTGCGCCCTGGCAAAAGGGTTAGGGCTGGCACGAAAATCATATTCCGCAACGCCGCCGAAGAATCGCCGGCTGTCCAAGCCGTGGTTCGGGAGAAAAACAGTGAAGGCCATTGCCGTTTGGAATTCTCCGGCCTGCACAACATCTCGGACGATTTGGCAAGCCTTGGCGAAGTGCCGTTGCCGCCCTACATCGAACGAATTCCCGGCATGGGAAACGTCAACGATCGAGAACGTTACCAAACCGTTTATGCTCAGGCTCCTGGATCGGTCGCGGCTCCAACCGCCGGCCTTCATTTTACCCATGAGATGCTCGGGAGAATCCGCAGCCGTGGAATTCGCATCTGCCCGGTCACGCTCCATGTCGGCTTGGGCACCTTTGCTCCGGTGAAAGCGGCGAAGCTGGAAGAGCATGCCATGCATGAAGAACGCTACGAAATCAGCGCCGAAACTGCGCAGGCAGTGAATGAAACAAAAACCGCCGGCGGGCGCGTGCTGGCGGTCGGCACCACGGCCGTCCGGGTTTTGGAAACGGTGGCTCAGTCGCACAATGGCCAATTGGACTCAAGCGCGGGGCGGACCCGGATTTTCATTTATCCTCCTTACGACTTCAAAGTGGCGGATGCATTGCTGACCAACTTTCATTTGCCTCAGTCCACGCTGCTCATGCTGGTCAGCGCTTTTGCCTCGCCCAAAGAATTGCGGGGTCGGGAAATGATCTTATCGGCCTACCGGGAGGCGATCCGCGAGCGCTATCGATTCTTCAGCTACGGCGACGCCATGTTGATTTTATGAGCCGAAAGCTTCCTTTTGTCTTCATCAACATGGCGATGACGGCGGACGGCAAAATCGCCACGGCCAATCGCGCTGTGTCCAGCTTTGGCAGCAACCGTGACTTCGATCATTTGCTCGAATTGCGATCCGACGCCGATGCGGTCATGGCGGG
>ERZ1292640.199-Hain-H43-02um-R1-199-length-48664-cov-59_pt4 | contig 30227 bp, 37 predicted proteins | sample MGYA00564404_ERZ1292640 | MGnify/ENA primary metagenome ERZ1292640 (study PRJEB36523, sample SAMEA6512636) | groundwater metagenome | collected 2019-01-08 | study: AquaDiva: Metagenomics assemblies of 32 groundwater samples | reverse complement strand
TGATAGACAAATTCATATTTTTAACTCCAATTAATTTTGGAGACATGATCACCACAGATTTGAAAGTAATAGGAGAAACATCATATGACTTCAAAGGTAAATCACGTCAAGTGTGGATTGCACAAAATTCAGAAAAACAAGACACCCGAATTATAGATAAAGAAACAGGACTGGTATTCTCAGATAGACGTACAGAGCCAGGCATAATAGTCAAATGGGAAAAAATAGAATTAACAGACACTAATATTTTTGAGAAAAAATACATAACAAACGAAGTAGTTATACCAAAATGGTTTAAGACAATTACAATGTGGTTAGGAGATGATTTGATTTCAGAATCAGAATATCTTAATGCTATGGAAAATTTATTGGAGCGAGGAATACTTCGGGTCTAATTTAGATCCTGCATTTTAGAACAACATAATCAATAATTTTTTGTTCAGATGCATTTTTCATTTTAAGAATAGATGTGTAGAGTATTTTTTCTACATATTTTGGATATTTTTGCAATATTGACTTTTTTAATTCATCTCGATGTTCAACATAGTAATTCGCTAATGGCTCATAGACATTTTTTCCTATTAATTTTTCATCAGTAATTGTAAAGCCACCAGACGTCACAGTTTCCCTTACATGTTCTAACCCATAATGCTCTGAGGACCAAGTAAATTTCAAAATCCCCAATTTCACAAATGATACACCTGGAAGAGTTACAGGTAATGCCAAAGCCAGTATTCCATCTGATTTTAAAATTCGTTTTGATTCTGAAATAAAATCTTTTAGAGGTTTGAAATGTTGTGAAGATTCTAATGCCAACACGCGATCTACAGAGCTATCAGAGAAGGGCAATTTTGTAGAAGTTGAATTTAGAAATTCAAGATTTCTTTGAGGGCCGGAAAAAGACAATTGATCATAATTGACGTTTACACAAAACAGATTTAGTTTTTCATAATTATTTCTCCAAAAAATCGCAGGTGCAGATAACCCACTTCCAACATCAACGACATTTTTTGCATTTTCTAGTTCTGCCAGTTTACCAAAGTACGAACAGAGGTTTTCTTGCGCAGAGATAGGTTCGATAGTATTTTCCATCCAATAGCCAAAATTCAACATCGACCCACCTGTTGCAAGTTGCATTATTGGGGAAAGAGAATTGTAGAGATTTATGACATCTTTCTCATTTTTTCTAATAGTCCAAAAAAAGACATCGAGGGGGTTAATCAAGATCAAAAAGATTTTCAAATAGAGTTGAAATTAGATCTTATTAATTTCTAGGATTGGAGAGATGTTTTATTAATTTGATCATAATAGATACAATATGAGCGAACCAAGTTTAGACGGAGTTTCAGAGATAGTGATTGCAAAATGGAGTGATAGATTTTGTGCATGGTTAATTGATTTTTGCATTATTTCAATAATTTCAATATTGATGATTTCTTCAGTTTTTGGAACAATCAACTATGAGTTAAGTGAAAAATGGATTTTGGCAGAAATAACACAATTCATTCCAACTAGTATCATCTTTTTTGCATATTGGACAATTTTAGAATATAAAAAAGGTCAAACAATAGGAAAAAAAATTCTAAATTTAAAAGTAACAGACATGTACGGAAAGCCAGCGGATTGGAAAGGAGTCATGATCAGTAGTTTTGGCAAGACGTTTCTTTTGCCATTGGATGTTGTATTAGGATGGATTTTTACAAATGAAAATCGCCAAAGAATTTTCAATAAAATAGGAGACACACTCATAATAAAAATAAAAAACCCAGAAGAAAATAAAGAAAATATTAGATATAAAAAAGACTAAATTTTGTCATATTTTGTTATACAATTGGTTTGTAGAATTAACCAGTAGATCTATTACCAACTTTGAGTCTTTTCATTTTAAGAAATGTCTGAGAACACAAAATGGTGGATTGGGCTTCCTAAAGAACTACAAAAAGACATAGAATTTGAAGAGTAGAAGGATTTCTATAGATTTTAAATCAGATTCAATATCAACAGGGTAATTTTCTCAGAAACACATGATGTGATTTATAATTGAATAATCAGATATGAATTAAAATATCAATGAATAGATTGGTGTTTAATATATCCAAACAAATAGAATGTTACTGAGTCCAGCCCCAAGCAATCAATTTTTGAACACTTGTCGTTTTAACACAAGCTGGTTGTCCGTTGAGTTTGAAGACAAGTTCAAGTCCTTCTTTACAAACTACATTTTCAGGCACAATTCCAGATTTGATTTGTTTAAGTGGTGAAAGAACAGCTGGAGGAATTTCATCTTCAGTTACCATCATATCATCTTCAGTAGATGCTGAGTTTGTTGATGTAGCATTAGTTTCAGTTGGATTATCAGACATCATCACACCATCTTCAATTTCAATGGATGTTGAATTTGAAGATGCATCATTAGATTCAGTTGCATTTACAGGAGTTTCTTGTGCAAATGCAAAATGCATAGAAGATAATTTAGAATCACCAGTTATAGAATCAAAAGAGATTGAAGATACAGATTGATTGATTACTAGTCCGGTAACAAGTACAGAAAATAATAAAAACACACCAAGATTATTACTCATATTATTAACGAAAACAGAGTGTAATTTAAGATTTGTGTATAGATATCATACCAATATTAGATTCAAAATTATTTTCTCATTGTCGTGTATAGCATCCGCTAGGAGTGATTAAAAATAAAATCATCAAATCAAAATGCATAGCATTCGCTAAGAGTGATTAAAAATAAAATCATCAAATCAAAATGCATAGCATTCGCTAAGAGTGATTAAAAATAAAATCATCGTACATGTCGTGTATTTGTTTTCACTTGATGAATTCAAAAATGAATTCATCGTGCATAGTCTCTATGTAAGTGGCTGAACCGGTATGTTGGTCTGTTAGTAAAGGCTGGCTCACCACTCGCCGAAGCTTGTGATCTACACCACCTTCCTATCAACGCAGTCTTCTGCTGCCGACCTTCATCTTACGAAAGGATGTCTTTTCTCGGGATGGGATTCGTGCTTAGATGCTTTCAGCACTTAGCCCAAATGGCTTAGCTGCCCGGCCTGCCTTATCAGACAACCGGTAAACCAGTGGCCACGCTGCTCTGTTCCTCTCGTACTCGGAGCAACTTCCCCTCAGACATCCACGCTTCCATCAGGCAGAGACCGACCTGTCTCACGACGGTCTAAACCCAGCTCATGTTCCCTTTTAATAGGCGAGCAGCCTCACCCTTGGCCCCTGCTGCAGGACCAGGATAGGAAAAGCCGACATCGAGGTACCAAACCGCGGGGTCGATAGGAGCTCTCGCCCGCGACGAGCCTGTTATCCCTGGGGTAATTTTTCTGTCACCACCGGGCCCCAATAGTGGGCACACGATGGATCGCTAAGCCAGACTTTCGTCTATGAATTCCGTGCGTTTGGAAATCCATTCAGTCTAGTTTTTGGCTTTGCCCTCTTCAACGGATTTCTGCCCCGTTTGAACTAAACTTTGGGCCCCTTTGATATCTTTTCAAAGGGGTGCCGCCCCAGCCGAACTGCCCACCTGCACGTGTCTCCAGTCTTCTCTGGATAAGTGGTACTGCAAAAAGAGTCTGGTGTTACATCGTTGCTTCTTAACATCCCGGAGAACGTTAAGCATAGCTCCCAGATACCCTGTGCAATTTTTACTATACCACAAGCACAAGCTGCAGTAAAACTCCACGGGGTCTTCTCTCCCCGATGGAAGATGAAGGACTGTTCGTCCTCCTTATGTGGCTTCACCGAGTTGTAGGCGGGGACAGTGGGGCTCTCGTTGTTCCATTCATGCGCGTCGGAACTTACCCGACAAGGCATTTGGCTACCTTAAGAGAGTCAGAGTTACTCCCGGCGTTAACCGGCCCTTAGCTCGGTTGAACCCAAGTTTTAGGTACCGGCACCGGCCAGGATTCAGCGACTATACAAATCCTTTCGGACTAGCAGTCGCCTGTGTTTTTATTAAACAGTCGGAACCCCCTTGTCATTGTAACCTGCGATCCCTATTCCTCATAAAGACCGCAGGCATCCCTTATACCTAAGCTACAGGACTAATTTGCCGAATTCCCTCGCCATACGGTATACTCGTAGCACCTTAGCTTACTAAGCTAGCGCACCTGTGTCGGTTCTCGGTACGAGCTTGCACATTACTAACTACACAGTCTTTCATGGTCTCCTGGAATCAAGAAAACTCCGCTAACGCGAAGCCATTCATGCCTCGGATTAGTTCTCGTCATTACGACACTCCCTAACCCTCGAGCACTTAGATACAACGATAGTTGTACTCCCCTTATCCGAAAGCTAACCATATAGCTCAAACGTTCTGTGCAAGGTACTGGAATATTAACCAGTTTCCCATTCGATTTACTCTGTTGAGGCAAACCTTAGGATCGACTACCTCCAGGCTGATAACGCATTGCCTGGAAACCCTTGCGCTTGCGGTGGTATAGATTCTCACTATACTATGCTGTTACTGCCACCAGGATCTGCAATAGAAACCGGTCCACAGGACGTCACCGCCCTGCTTCGACCCAATCACTACGCCAACCTACCATGAATCATCTAAGATAATTATCTAAAGTATCGGTACTTTGCTTTAGCCCCGTCCATTTTTGAGGCATCCCCCCTCGGCAGGTAAGTTGTTACACACTTTTTAAAGGATTGCTGCTTCTGAGCATACCTCCCTGCTGTCTTGGCGAGAACACGCTCTTTGGCTTGACACTTAGCAAAAATTTGGGGACCTTAACTTCAGTTTGGGTTAAACCCCTTTCGGTCATGAGCCTTACGCCACATGAACCCGTGTCCTTGCTTCTACGATGTGTATCCGTTCGGAGTTTGAATGGAGGGTGAGGAATTTCTTCCCCGTGCCCCCCTATCAGTGCTCTACCGGAAACACTATCTCCACAAAGCACGCCCTGCGAGACGCTTCGGTTGGAACTAGCGATCGCCAGACTAGATTGGTTTTTGACCCCTATTCCCAAGTCACAACAACGATTTGCACGTCAGAACGTCTTAAGACCTCCAGCGGGCTTTCGCCCGCCTTCATCTAGCTCAGGAATAGATCGTCTGGCTTCTAGCCTAGCTGCCATGACTCAACGCACTTTCACACGCTTTTCCTCACTTCTTGCGAAGTTGCGAAAACTCGGTTTCCCTTCGCCTCCACCATTAAAGGTTTAAGCTTGCCATGACAGTTAGCTCCCTGGCCCGTGTTTCGAGACGGAACGCGTGACACTGATGATTAAAACATCAAACCTTCAGTTCTATTGCTAGAACCTCTAGTCTGAAAAAATCACCTTTCATGCCACGCACGTCTGTAACCAATAGATTTCATGCACTTTTCATCCCCCTTCCGGGGTACTTTTCAGCTTTCCCTCACGGTACTAGTACACTATCGGTCTTGAGAGATATTTAGCCTCGGATGCTACTTTCACCCATATTCATTGCCCACTACCAAGGACAACTACTCGGGTATGAATAGGACCTTTTCCACTTCGCTTAAGGGGGTATCACCCTCTGTGCCAGAACTTTTCAGATCATTTCAGCTGTGTTCCAGGATTCCACATTATCATACCAAAACACCACATCTCCCGAAGGATTCAGTTTGGGCTCTTTCCTTTTCGATCGCCTCTACTTGGGAAATCTCAATTGATTTCTTTTCCACGTGGTACTAAGATGCTTCAATTCCCACGGTTCGACTTCCATCACCATTGTAACGGAATACACTATGTGTAAGATTCTCATTCGGACATCTCGGGATCATAGGATGCGTGCGCCTACCCCGAGCTTATCGCAGCTTGCCACGTCCTTCGTCTCTCCTCAAGCCTAGCAATCCATCTATTGGCGTCTTTACACCGGCAAATTCAGCCACATATTACACGACTATGCACGACGATCATTGCAAGTCCTCCGGTAAGAGGACCCACTACATCCTTCATACATCACTTTCGTGATGCATTGCATCGATGATTTTGTGAAGATTATGTGCACCCGGCACATTCACTTGTCTAAGGAGGTGATCCGACCGCAGGTTCCCCTACGGTCACCTTGTTACGACTTTTCCCTTGTCACTTACCTCAAGTTCGATAACGCCAATCAGACGTCACCTCGCTAAAAGCAAACTTCAATGAAACGACGGGCGGTGTGTGCAAGGAGCAGGGACGTATTCACCGCGCGATAATGACACGCAGTTACTAGGGATTCCATATTCGTGAGGGCGAGTTGCAGCCCTCAGTCATAACTGTGGTAGCGTTTAGGGATTACCTCCTCCTTTCGGATTCGGAACCAATTGTCACTACCATTGCAGCCCGCGTGTGGCCCCAGAGTTTCGGGGCATACTGACCTGCCGTGGCCCCTTCCTTCCTCCGCATTAACTGCGGCGGTCCCGCTAATTCGCCCCACTACTCCTGAGAGTAATGGTGGCAACTAGAGGCAGGGATCTCGCTCGTTACCTGACTTAACAGGACATCTCACGGCACGAGCTGGCGACGGCCATGCACCACCTCTCAGCTTGTCTGGTAAAGTCTTCAGCTTGACCTTCATTCTGCTGTCTCTCCGGGTAAGATTTCTGGCGTTGACTCCAATTGAACCGCAGGCTTCACCCCTTGTGGTGCTCCCCCGCCAATTCCTTTAAGTTTCATACTTGCGTACGTACTTCCCAGGCGGCAAACTTAACGGCTTCCCTGCAGCACTGCATTGGCCATAAGCCAATGCATCACTGAGTTTGCATAGTTTACAGCTGGGACTACCCGGGTATCTAATCCGGTTTGCTCCCCCAGCTTTCATCCCTCACCGTCGAACGTGTTCTGGTAGACCGCCTTCGCCACAGGTGGTCATCAATAGATCAAAGGATTTTACCCCTTCCTACCGAGTACCGTCTACCTCTCCCACTTCCTAGTTATGCAGTATTCCCGGCAGCCCATACGTTAAGCGCATGGATTTAACCGAAAACTTACAAAACGAGCTACGGATGCTTTAGGCCCAATAATCATCCTGACCACTTGAGGTGCTGGTTTTACCGCGGCGGCTGACACCAGAACTTGCCCACCCCTTATTCGTTAGTGTTTCTAGGACTGACAAAAGGTTTCTTTAGCAGAAACCACTCGGATTAACCTTGTCGTGCTTTCGCACATTGCAAAGTTTTCTCGCCTGCTGCGCCCCATAGGGCCTGGGTCCGTGTCTCAGTACCCATCTCCGGGCTACTCCTCTCAGAGCCCGTACCTGTAATAGTCTTGGTGGGCCATTACCTCACCAACAAACTGATAGGCCGCAGTCCCATCCTATGGCGATAAATCATTTGAAACATAAACCATTCCAGGCATAATGTTCTATCGGGCATTATTCTCAGTTTCCCGAGGTTATTCCCGTCCATAGGGTAGATTGACTACGCGTTACTGAGCCGTCTGCCTTGTATTGCTACAATGACTCGCATGGCTTAGTATCAATCCGATAGCAGTCAGGTCCGGCAGGATCAACCGGATTCTGTTTTTACTTGATTATTGAAGTACACATTGTACTATATTGGAATTGACGGATGCACATAATCTTCACATTTCAGATTTGATCAGTTGATCAGATCCTCATTTTGTATGCGTAAATGGAGGCCTATGAATCACAAAATGGTACAGTACCATATTTTCATCACAAGCGCCGCCTATTGCTTTACGTATGCAGAAGATCAAAATTTTCAAATACATATAAACCATGGTTAAAATCTGCGATCATCGATTAAATAATCAATCAATTTTAGAGTAAATAGAAAAACAAATGAGTGTTATTTCAGATTACAAAAAAAAGACAAAAAAATCTGCAAAATTATTTTCATCATCATCTAAATTTCATGTAAATGGCGTAAGCCATAACATACGATTTTTTGAACCATATCCATTTGTTGTAAAATCATCATCAGGAAAAAATTTAGTCGATGTGGATGACAACAAGTATACAGATTATTGGATGGGTCATTGGAGTTTGATTTTAGGGCATGGTCCAAAACAAGTCAAAGATTCACTGAAAAAACAGGTTGAGAAGAGTTGGATGTATGGCACAGTAAATGAGCAAACTATCAAATTATCTGAATTAATTTCAAAAGCAGTTCCAGTAGCTGAAAAGATTCGTTACGTCACATCAGGCACTGAAGCTACAATGTATGCAGTAAGACTTGCACGTTCTGTAACTGGTAAAAAAATTATTGCAAAGATAGATGGGGGATGGCACGGATACACATCGGATTTACTAAAGAGTGTAACCTGGCCATTTACAGAATCAGAAAGCAGTGGTATTGTAAATGAAGAAAAAATAATTTCAATACCGTTTAACGATTTAGAAAAATCACTAGAGATTCTCAAAAAAGTTTCAAGTGATTTGGCAGGAATAATAGTGGAGCCAGTATTAGGTGGTGGTGGATGCATCCCAGCAACACCAGAATATCTTAAAGGAATACAAGAGTTTGCTCACAAAAACAAATCGCTATTCATACTAGATGAGATTGTAACAGGATTCAGATTTAGATTTGGATGCTTGTATCCCACCATGAATCTTGACCCAGATATTGTAACATTGGGAAAAATTGTTGGTGGGGGAATGGCAATTGGTGTAATGTGTGGCAAAAAAGAAATAATGAAGCATGCAGACACTACAGGAAAGAAAAAATCAGAGAGATCATACATCGGAGGAGGCACATTTTCTGCAAACCCCATGTCAATGACTTCAGGATTTTCAACATTGACAGAGTTAAAAAAATCAAAAAACATCATCTATCCAAAGATCAACACATTAGGAAAATTTGCAAGAGATGAACTAGGCAAAGTGTTTGGAGACAAGGTAGTCATCACAGGTCAAGGCTCACTATTTATGACACATTTTGCAAAAGACGGAATCACAGAGATTGTAAATTCTGCCCAAGCTGCAAAGTGCGATAGTGTTTCACTCTACAAATATCACTTTAAGATGATTGCACAAGATGGAATATTCTTTTTACCTGGAAAACTAGGTGCCATATCTAATGCACACACCAAAGATGACATAAAAAAGATGATTGTAGCATCTGAGAATTTTCAGCAATAAAATAAGCCTCATTGGATTTACTGAAAAGACAACACGTGAAATTTAAGGCCATAAACTAAACTTTCATTACCCATAACATTTTGTAACTAACCATGGGCTTGTTTGGTTCAAAAGAAGACTCTGAAGACCTGATGTATCATGCAATGTCTCTAATGGAAAAAAATCAGCCCAAAGCAGCAATTGTATTATTTAGCAAGGTACTAAAACAAGATTCAAAAAACACATCAGCGTTATACAATAAAGGACTGGCACTAAATCAAATCAAAAAGTATAGTGATGCAATAACGTGCTTTGATTTATTATTACAGATAAACTCCAAGGATGCAGCTGCAATTAACAACATGGGAATTGCAATGGCAGAAATGGAAAACATTCAAGGTGCATCAGAGTGCTACGATAGGGCAATTAATGCAGACCCAAAATATGGGCCGTCGTATTTTAACAAAGGTGTTTTGCTGGATAAATTACAAGAGCATGAGGAAGCACTTAATTTCTTGGACAAAGCAATAATCATAGAACCCAGAAAGCCAAATGCCCAGTTCTACAAAGGGATCATTTTGGGGAAATTAAAAAGGCATGAGGAATCACTGAATTGTTTTGAAAATGTTCACAAAAGACATCCCAGTCACATGGATGCATTGTTTCACGTAGGAATAGAATTGGCGGAATTGGGAAATCATAAAAAAGCAATAGAAATTTTTGATCAGTTAATTACAAAGCGCAAAGACAATGTAAATATCATCTATGCAAAATCAAGAAGCAAATCAGCGTTGGGGGAATTTCCAGAATCACTAGAGTTGTTAAAAAAAGCAGTCAATTTGAACCCAAAAATAATTAGGGCGTGGGCTAAAGAAGAAAAGACATTTGAAAGATTACACAGCAACGAGCAATTCAGGAAACTAGTAAAACTCTAGAGATTCACAATCAAGGCAGATTTGGAAAAGAATAATACAATAGATAAAATTTTACAGTGTAAGGAATACAATGGAAAAATCAAATATCTATGCACCAGGGGATAAAAGAATGATCAATCCAGATTGGTTTACAAACAAAGTTCACATGAAAGATATTTCATCAAAAATAAAATCAAAGGAGCAGGACATCTATCACGTTTACTTTGAAAATGGTGCAAAAACAAAAATGCATTTGCATAACGGCAATCAAATTCTCATAGTTACCAAAGGAATTGGGAGTCTTGAAACATTTAGGAAATATGGCACAAGTAAGACAAATTTCAAAATAAAGAAGACTGAGGAAATTAGCCTCAAAGAAGGAGACATTGTATACATTTCATCCAACACACTCCACACACATGGTTCATCAAACAAAAATACATTCTCACATATTGCAATCAATATTTTACCGTCTAAAAATTCGGAATACAAAACAACATGGTACGAGTCAGATTTTAAGACAACCGTCACAAAAAAAATATGATTTTGTAAGATGTCAATTAGAAAAAGTTCTGAAATAGAAACAATTCCAGGAAACGAAGGAACAAAGATAAAACAATACTTTCACCCACATAACACATTAAATGGAATTAGTTACAGTCTAGCACAATTTACATTAGAGGTAGGAAAAAAATCCCTAATCCACAAGATAAAATCATCAGAGATTTATTATATTTTAGAAGGGGATGCAGTTTTGAGGATCAATAAAGAATCACACCAATTAAAAAAAGATGATTCAATTTACGTTCCACCAATGTCAGAGCAATGCATAGAAAACACGGGTTTGGTAAATCTGCGATTTTTGTGCATAGTAGAACCTGCATGGAAACCAGAAGACGAGATTATTTTAGAATAAACCAATAACCACTACAAATCTTATGTAATTGTTTTTAACATATGAGAAATTTCTAGCATTAGTGAATACATATCAAGCCCTCAAAGCATTGAATGTAAAACCAGATTCATCATGGGATGAGATAAAAATAGCATATAGAAAATTAGCACTCGAGTTTCATCCTGATAAAAACACTAGTGAGAAAGAAGGTTATGAATTCAAAAAAATCACAGAGGCATACAACCACTTGAAGAAAAATTTTAACCAAAACACAGATGAACCGAAACAAAAATTCACAGAGACTAATAACAAAACAAATTTTGAGAGAAAATCCCAATGGGGTGCACCTTCAGGAGGAAAGATACCAGAAGAGGACTGGAGCAGATATACGCGTGAGTTTGAAGAGGGAGATCCCGCTTTTTGGAAAGAATATGAAAAAAAATTCTGGGAAGATTACAATGCACGTATACGTTCAGATGGAAAACATGGAGAGTATGAAAAAGCAAAAGAGCCTGAAAACCAACCCAATCTCTTTGTGGATGTGGACAAGAGTTTGTGTATAGGATGTTGTAGTTGCGAAATAATTGCACCGGATGTTTTTTTGGTCAACAAGAATTCAAGAACGAATCCAAAATCATCAGTCATAAATCCAAAAGGTGCTGGAATAAATAAAATAATGAATGCTGCTGAGACTTGCCCCACCAAAGCAATAATTGTAGAAAATATAGATACAAAAGAGAGACTATATCCTTATTGATGGTTATTTTAATTTATGATAAATTTCTTCAATCTCCGAATCAGAAAATTTCACAGCATTAAACATGCTATGAATTGCACCTGCAGAATCACCAATAGTACGAGGAACTAGATGTACATGAACATGTGGAATTTCTTGTCCTGCTTCTTTTCCATTGTGAATTGCAACAAGTGTGGCACCGGTTAGTTTGTCTATTTTTGGTAGAACTTTGTGAACAAGTGAAAACAAGTCAGAGTTTTCTTCATCACTCATGTCTTGAATTTTTACATGGTGATTTTTTGGAATTACCAGAGTATGACCTTTGGCCAGTGGAAACGCATCTAAAAACGCCATAGAGTGTAGAGTTTCTTTGATGATTTTGGTTGTAATTTGACCAGAAACTATTTTGCAAAATATACAATCCACATCATTTTAACATATAATCAAAATATTAACTACTATGGTCCAATTATCATGATCCAGTATACCTACGCAAAAACATTTTTACAAATTAAATTCTAAAATGGGGAAACTACAATGTTACTGAAAAGGTACCACCAAAAACAGAGTATATGTTCAGACTAACTCCATAATTACCATGTACCACCTGAGCCAGAATTTGGATCAAGTTTCTTTTCAGGTATGTTTCCATGTGCCTTTTTTGTGTGTCTTTTGAGGCGTTCAGGATCATGTAATTCCAAACCACACACATTACATTTAGTTTCATTATCTTTGTCTTTATTTCGTTTGAATAGACCCATGATTTAGTAAGTTTTTGAAATACATTAAAAGGTATACAAAACTATCAAGTTTAAGATATTATTCAATTTAGGCTGACAGCAAATTAATCCAAATACCAACACATTACCATAAATTCATGTTCTAAAAACAATAAAAAACACATTCAAGATTAACAAAAAATATCAATATTTTGAAATTTCATTTGGGATAAGAGAGACGTTTAGAAAATAGTGGATGCATTAATTTATTTTATTATAATGATTAGTGAGGGCTAAGTACCAGATGTTTTTGGTGGTTGCGGTTCACTTGGAGGCTGTATTTCTTTTTCAGACATTTTTTCCTTTATTTTTTCTTCTTTTTCAGTCATTTTTTCATTCATCTTTGTTTCTTTTTCAGTCATCTTTGCTTTCATCTTTGCTTCTTTCTCAGCCATCTTTACTTTCAACTTTGCATCTTTTTCATACATCTTTGCCTTAGTCTGTTCTGCCTTTTCAGCCATCTTTGCCTTAGTCTGTTCTGTTTTATCAGTCATTTTTGATTTCATTTGTTCTTCTTTTTTAGCCATCTTTGCTTTCAGAACTTTTTCTTTTTCAGCCATCTTTGCTTTCATTTTTTCTTCTTTCTCAGCCATCTTTGCTTTGAGATTCATTTCTCTTTCAGCCATCTTTGCTTTCAGAGATTTTTCTTTGTCAGTCATCTTTGCTTCTTTTGCAGCCATTTTTGCTTTCATCTTTGCTTCTTGTTCAGACATCTTTACATCAATCTGTCCTACTTTTTCAGACATTGTTGAATTTGTCATTGTAGTGTTTGATTCAGTTGAATTTTGATTTTGTTCTGCATGAACAAGTGAAGTTGTAGGTGCCATAATTACCATAACTGTTAACATCAATATTCCTATGGATAATTTTCGCATATTTTGTTCCTCGTTCATAGATATTTAATATTTTGGTATTATTCATCACAAACAAATTATGGAGGATGTTTTTCGACGTTTAAAATACATCATAAAGGTTATGAACCATCCTTTATAATTTTTAGAAATTTCTGTTTTAGGTTCAACTCCACATGGACTCAACCACCATTATGGGTAATATTTTGGACGTAAAGAGGCGTGTTATTCTATTTCTTCATATCATTTGAATTATCTTCAGACTCGTCTCCAAATTTCTTGTCAATCTCTTCTTGATTTTCTTTGAATTGCTGATATTTTTTATCCCATTTGGATAAAACTACCCACTGTCTAATTCCTACACCTAGCCAGATTATAGAAATTATGAAAATTACTATGTGTTGAGGATGAAAGAATTGTTTAGGTCTATCGTGTCCAAATTTATTCTTAATATCATCATATTCTTCTTGAGTTATGTCTCCGCTGTCTAGTTTGTCTTGAAGTCTTTGTTCAAATTGTTCATGAAATGGGGGTTCAGTAACAGATGTCATTACAATCAAAGCAGCAGGTGGAATTATCAAAACTGTTAAAATCATAATCAAAAACATTTTTTTTGTTCTACTTAGTTGGAACATGATCCCATCTAAGATTTCAAAAATGTTTTCTCTCTCCTTGTTTTTCTTATCTTTTGACAATTTTATTTCTCTCCTTCATCTCTTGGAAATAAATCCTCATATCTTTGCAATACTTCTTCGAGTAATATTTTTCCATTTTCTGCAATCCTATATTTGTGAATAGTTTTACTTCCCCAAGCCTCATCTCTTCTTTCAATCATTTGCTTATTCACCATACTATCCAAGATTCCTTTGTGTTTAACATTGTTTAAGCCACAAATACTCATCAATCTACTCTGATTCATTTCACCATATTCGTAAAGCTTCAATAAAATATCCTTCCTGATGTATATTCGATCCCGATATTCACGTACCAAGTATAGTCTCCTTTAAACACAGATTCCATTGTAAATCAATCTTGTTCCCACATTCTTTTGCTTCGTGGTTTTGTCCTAAGTCTTGTAGTGCAGCATGGACAAGTATTATCTTCAGTGTAAAAATAACAAACACAAAGACCACATCTTTTCTGTCCTGACTTGTAACGTAAATTATTTGGCATTGAAAATGCTTTTTTCTGCTCACAAATACCCTTGCAAATTTGTGTCAATATGCAATAATTGTCTATTTTTCATTGATAAGTATCGGGTAACATTGTTACGTATCACTTGATAACAATGCCTTTTATTCAAAATTCAATGAAACTGTCAATGAATACCAAAACAAAGTATATGATTCCTGTATTTGCAGCAGTCTTTGCTCTGATGTTTGTCATTGCTACTCCGTATGTAATGGCAGAAGGAGCAGACCATGCAAAGTGGGCTGGTGAAAAAGACCAGAAACGAGGACATCATGTCATTTTAGTTGAGGGATTTACTGGAACAATTCAGATTCCTGAAGAAATGACCAAAGAAACACATGATGAATTAAAAAACCAAATAACAGTTTCTCTAGGTCAAGCTGTTTCTATTGCTGAAAGTAACGGTGTTACTGATGCAATGAAAGCAAGCATAGGAATTGCAGAGAATGGTGAAGGCAACAAGTATGTTGTATGGACCATTGCCAGCATGAACAAAGATACAGAGTCTGAAACAATGACTGCAAATATCTTTGTTGTAGATGCAGGCGATGCTACAAACTTTACCACATTTACCAAGACATTTGATCATTCAGAAATGGAAGGAAAAATGTATGGAGGTAAAATGGAAAAATTCCAGCAAAAATTCTCTGAACCAACAGGAAATGCAGATGTGGATGCAGCAAGAGCACACTTTCTTGACTTGACTCAACAATTACGAGATGCAATCAAGAATGGTGACGCTGAAACTGCTCAATCCCTCAAAAAACAGCTTGAAGAGATTAGACCATCATTTCTCAATATGAGAAACTCAGGTTTCTAACCTTTCTTTTTTTCTTTTAAGTTCAATTCTTAAACGGCTTGAACCATTTATAGAGTAAATTTAGATTCAATATCCTGAAATCATAAAAGAAAATCATTAGAAGTGAAATACATTATAAGGGATATACGGGTTTTGAAAATATGATAAATCTAAAAAATATAACTGTACTAGGCTCAGGGATAATGGGACATGGTATTGCACAAGTTTCAGCGACTGCAGGATACAATGTAATTCTCAGAGATATTGAACAGGGATTTTTAGATAAAGCCATGGAGAAAATAAAATGGAGTTTAGATAAATTAGCAACTAAAGGAAAAATACCACAGCAAGAAGCAGACGCAATTTATTCAAGAATCACACCAATAGTCAATCTTGCCGATGCTGTAAAAGACGCACAACTTGTAATTGAAGTTGTGCCAGAAATTATGGAGTTAAAGAAAAAAGTCTATGCAGAATTAGATGCAGTTGCAGGCAAAGATGTCATTTTTGCATCAAATACAAGCACACTGCCAATTACAGAGATTGCAAATACAATATCACGTCCAGAAAAATTTATTGGAATTCATTTTTTCAATCCACCACAGCTAATGAAGTTAGTTGAAGTGATTCCAGGAGAGAAAACGTCGCAGGAGGTAATTAATTTGACTCAAGAGTATGTAAAATCAGTAAAAAAAGAATCTGTCCTATGCAGAAGAGACGTTCCAGGATTTATCATTAATAGATTATTCATTCCAATGGTCCATGAAGCATGTTACATGATGGATAGAACTGGTGCAACAATGACTGAAATTGATTCTGCGGTGAAATTCAAACTCGGTTTTCCAATGGGAATTTTTGAGTTGGCGGATTTTACAGGAATGGATGTAATACACAAAGCAACAATAGAGATGCATTTACGAGATAAAAAAGTAATTTTGCCACATCCAACAATTGAAAAGATGTTTGATGCAAAAAAACTAGGTCAAAAATCAGGTGAAGGGTTTTACAAATATTCAGATGAAAAATATGAACGAGTTCCATTATCAGAAGAGTTGGCAGACAAATGCAATCCAATCCAACTTGTTGCAAATATTTTAAACAATGCAGCTTGGCTTGTTACAAATAAAGCCAGTGACATTGAGGAGATTGAAAAAGCAGCACAGTTAGGTCTTGGATTAAAAAAGCCGTTATTTGAGACAGCAAAAGAGATGGGAATCAAAAATATTGTAAATGAATTAAAACAACTAGCTTCAAAACATGGTAAATTTTACGAGCCAGACCCACTGTTAGTGTCTATGCAGTAATTAATTCAAGAATTTTCTTTACAGCGTCTTTTGGAGAATCAACTCCAATAATTTTGACAATTTTTCTATGATCGACATATCCGTCGATGAATCTATCAGCTGCTCCACCAGTATTTCTAATTGCAACTATGGGTTTTTTGTGTATGTATGCGGCGCATATTTCAGATAAAGTTCCAGAACCACCACCAACTACGATAACACCGTCAGCAGATAGAGCAGTTAGAAAATCCCTTGTCATGCCCATTCCGCTTGGAATTACAACATCACAAAATTCATTTGCAAATGATGCATCATCCTGAGGAATAATTCCAACAGTTAATCCAATTGCATCATGTGCTCCATGAGATGCGGCTTTCATTACACCCCCCAATCCACCCGTGATAAGAACACAGTTAGACTTTGCCACTTCGTAACCGATCTCATATGCAATTTTTTCATGGTCTGGAGTACAACCACTATCATTATGCCCAACTATCAGAATCTGGACTTTCTTTGTCAATAGTATAGGGAATAATTCGGCTATCTAATATCTTTCCTAACGCAAAGGATATTAGATAATAAAATACAATATCAATATGGAAAATCGTTCAATGCCAGTTTGTTTTACAGAAAAACAATACAAAATGATCGAAGAATTTGCCAAGAGAAACGGTATGCTCAATGCAAGTCAAGCTCTTGAAAAAATCTTAAACAGTTAGACATTTTTATCAGTTTTTGTTTTTATTTTATTTTTCATAGATTAAAGTCGGATTTTTTGATAAACTAGAATTTAGAAAAAATAGCAGAATTTCAAGTCACACAATGCAGCATTCATGAAATGGATTATCGTTTTGTTTATTTATGACTCTATAACTAGTGTCTTTATGAAGACTGCAAATAAAAAAACAGTTAGCAATGAATTGAAAAAAGCCAGGACAGAAAAGAAAACAGATGTGGAGTTTCCACCTTCAAAGGGAATTCAGAAACAACCAGAACTTGCTAAAAAAACTAACAAGAGAAAATCACATAAAGCAATTAAGTAAATTAAGATAATCCAATTCCAGCACTAGAAATAAAAAACAGAATCAAATTTAACAGATTTGTAATATTACTCGTAAATATCACACTTGAATTGGTGCAAGAAAATGCAATAGCGATACAGCGATGCTAAAATATGCAACAATTGTTGTAATATCGCTAATAATAGTTGCAATTGGACCAGTAGCTGTTGCAGGATCTATTCCAAATTTTTCAAAAATAATTGAAATATATGTAGAAAAAAATGTTTGAAATATCATACTTAGAAAAATGGAGGAACCAATTACAATTCCAAGATCAAGTTTTCCCCAACCAAAAAATACAGCTGCAAATAGAGATATTGCAAAAATAAATCCCAAAAGCGACCCAATTTTTATTTCTCTAAACAGATAACGTCTTAAAGAAAAATTGGGCTCAAGTGCAATCATCCTAATGACCAACGTTTGAGATTGGGTTCCTATAGCATCACTAAGATAAACAATTACAGGAATAAACGAAGCAAGGATAATGTATTCATTGAGAAATGATTCAAAGTTAGAAATAATTGCAGCTGCAACCAATCCACCAAGAAGTCCAATAAACAAAGAAGGTAAACGTGCCCTCACTAATCTAGAAACAGGGGTTTCAAGGGATTCGATCTCTTTAATTTTATGATGGATGCCACCAGATCTCAAAACATCTTCTCTTACTTTATGATGAAATATGGAAAGAATTGTTTTGTGTGGAATTACACCAAGCAAATGTTTTTCCTTGTCCACTACGGGTATGGACCAAAAACCATATTTTAGAGCAAGATGAACTACCTTTTCTGGATGATCATCTTCTCTAATGGAGATGATATTTTTTATCATTAATTTTTCAGATAGAGATTCGTTATTTGCTTGCAGTATTTCCTTTAGGGATATTACACCTACTAGTTTTTGTGCATGATCTACCACATACACATATCCAATAATTTCAAATTGTCTAGCTTTTTTGGCCAAAATTTCTTTTATGTGACCAACATTATTTTCTGGATTAACAGTTAAAATTTCTTTTATGATGTGGTTCGTGATATTTTCTAGATTGTTTTTCAAGAGATAGTTATCATATTTTTATCAGGCTAATAACAATAGAGTTAATTTTTAAATTTGGCAATAAAATTGGCTGGAAACAGCCTAAAAATCAATCTAGGACAATATCACCCATATAATGGACAAAAAATATTAGAATTTGTTTTTTCTAATTTTGTATTAATTTAAATTATTTCAATTATAACATGACATATGGGATTATTTAGTAAAAAACCAACATATTGTACTGTTTGTAATAAAGAACTCACACACAAACACAAACCCAAAAAAGAATGGAATATCAAAGGGATGCTTTGTGGGGATTGCCATTTTGATAAATCAAAGGAGTACTATGAGGGAAAAGTAAGACAACCATGTGTGTCATGTGGAACAATAAAGATCATCTCAGAGCTATGGGAGCCAAGATGGCAATGGGATATGGAAGGTTTGGTGTGCAAAGAATGTTTTGATAAAAAAGAAGAGTCATTTGAAGTAAAGAAAAAATTTTGTGCATTGTGTGCAACAGAGATGGGATTCATCAGACATAATCCAAAAAGTAAATGGATGATAGAAGGTCAACTCTGCAGAAAATGTTGGGATGAAAAGAAAGCAGAGTTGGGGTAAGTGGGATTTTTTAAAAAATTTACGTGTGATGTTTGTACTAGTAAATTTTCACATCAAGAGGAACTAATGAATCACAAACAAATTGTACACGGAAAAGATTTACAGTATGATTGCAAAGAGTGTAAGAAATATTTTTCAAACATGGAAGATATGAGAACACATTTGCAGAGAGAACACAGTTACAAAAAAGACAGATAACTAAATTGCCTTGACTGTTCTAACGATATGAGGTCTTGCCTTGGTAAATACTCTGAATCCACAAATACATTTGATTTCAGGTAGTCTTGATAATTCTGTATTTGTAACATTAGTTGCGCATCTCAAACAAGAGTAAATAACCTCAAATTTTTCACTAGTTTCCTCAACACTGTCAGTTTCATTGTCTTCAACCATGTTTATCATCAAAATTTCTATAATTTAAGGATACCAGATTATGTTAGGGATAATTCAATGTAAACATCATCAGGAATCTTTAGTCTCATTAATTGTCTGATTGCTTTATCATCTGCACTAATGTTAATTATTCTTCTATGCATCTTCATCTCCCATTTTTCATATGTTTCAGTTCCACTGCCACATGGGGATTTTCTTGTTGCAATATGTAATTTCTTAACAGGAAGTGGAGTTGGTCCTTTAACTTTCACACCGGTTTTTTTACCAATGCCCATAATCTCACCACATACACCTTCGAGTTTAATAAGACTGATGCTAGTTAGTTTGACACGAGCAGTTTGAGTCATCTCAACTCAACCTATGGTTTGAACTCTTCAGTAATTTCCTTAACAATTCCTGCTGCAATAGTTGCACCCATATCTCTGAGTGCAAATCTACCCATTTCAGGGAATTCTGAGAAAGTTTCTATACAAGTTGGTCTTACAGGTCTGATTTTGACAATTGCTGCATCACCTACTTTGAGAAACTTTGGATTCTCTTCTTCAACTGCACCAGTAGCTGGATTAATTCTTTGGAGGAATTCAGTTACAGTTGCTGCAACTTGTGCAGTGTGACAGTGCATGACTGGAGTATAACCAGGTGCAATAGCTGTTGGATGATGAATAACTATAATTTGTGCTTTGAATTCTTTGGCAACCTTTGGTGGTGCATCTGGAGTTCCAAGTACATCTCCTCTTTTGATATCTTTCTTTTCAATACCTCTAAGGTTGAATCCAATGTTATCACCTGCTTCTGCAGTTGGCATTTCTGTGTGGTGAGTTTCAATTGATTTGATTTCACCTAGAGCACCAGAAGGCATTACAATAATTTTTTGTCCTGCTTTCATGACTCCGGTTTCAACTCTACCTACAGGTACAGTACCTACACCAGTAATAGTATAAACATCTTGAATTGGAACACGTAATGGCTTACCAATTGGTTTTTCAGCTACTGTAAAGTCATCAAATGCTTGAAGTAGTGTCTTTCCAGTGTACCATGCCATGTTTTCAGATTTTTTAACCAAATTATCGCCTTTCCATCCAGAAATTGGAATGAATGGTACATTTTCTAATTTATAACCGACAGATCTTACTAGTTTTTCACCTTTTTCTTTTGCTGCTTTGTATGCTGCCTCTTTGTATTCAACTGCATCCATTTTGTTAATTGCAACAATGATTTGACCCACACCTAGTGTTTTTAGCAAAAATGCGTGTTCTCTTGCTTGACCACCTGCAGCAATTGCAGTATCAGTTTCACCTTCTTTTGCTGAAAGTACTAAAATAGCTGCATCTGCTTCAGAAGCACCAGTAATCATGTTTTTGATAAAGTCTCTGTGACCAGGGGCATCAATTAATGTAAAAAAGTATTTTGCTGACTCGAACTTTTGGAAAGCAAGGTCAATTGTAATACCTCTTTCTCTTTCATCTTTAATATTATCCATAACCCACGCATACTTGAAAGTATCACCTTTTCCAGTCTTTTCTGATTCGGCTCCATGTGCTGCAATAGTTCTTTCATCTACAACACCCAAGTCCATTAAGAAGTGACCCATTGTTGTTGATTTACCATTATCAATGTGTCCTGTAACAATCAGGTTCAAGTGTGGTTTAACTGCCATATCAAATCGATATTCAAGGGGATTTATTACTGTTATGAATTTTTAAAAAAAAATATAAAATCTTTTTAATAATTTTTCGATCAAAAAAATTTGAAAAATTACACATAAATCAAAGGGGAAATTAGAGAAGTCATGAAAATTACAGTTTCAGTTATTAAAGCAGATGTAGGTGGAATTGGCGGACATACAAGACCCAGTGATGCATTGATAGAAGCAGTTAGAAAGACTGTCAAAAATGCTGGCGATTTATTAATTGATCATTATATCGGATATTGTGGTGACGATGTCCACATTGTCATGTCACATACACATGGAATGGATAATGATAAAATTCACAAATTAGCATGGGATGCATTTATGGCAGGAACACAAGTTGCAAAACAAGAAGGACTTTATGGGGCAGGACAAGATCTTCTAAAAGATTCTTTTTCAGGAAATGTAAAAGGAATGGGACCAGGTGTTGCAGAAATGGAATTTGAAGAAAGAGAAAACGAAGCATTCACAGTTATCGCTGCAGATAAAACAGAACCAGGTGCGTTTAACTATCCAATTTACAGAATGTTTGTAGATAGTTTAAGCAACACAGGACTGATTGTAAACCAATCACTTGCAAGTGGTGTGATAATTAATGTCATGGATGTAGAAGCAGGTAAAATTGCAAAACTTTCATTGTGGGAAGACAAACCAACAATTGAGGCAGCATTAATGTATCCAGGAAGATATGTAGTTTCAACAGTTACAACAAAACAAGGAGAACCAATTCTTGCAGCATCAACAGATAGACTGCACAACATTGCAGGAAGATATGTCGGAAAAGATGATCCAATATGTTTAATCAGAACACAAAAGAATTTTCCAGCAACAGAAGAAGTAGGTAGTGTATTTAACAATCCACACTATGTTGCAGGAAATACAAGAGGAAGTCACAATATGCCACTAATGCCAGTAAAACTAAACTCTGCAGCATCGATCAACTTTTGCATTCCAATTGTAGAAGCACTGGTCTTTAGCATGCACCATGGAAAATTCACAGGTCCATTTGATGGATTTTCAACTCCTGATTGGGATTACATACGAGAGATCGCAACAAAAAAAGCACTTGCAATGAGAAGTCAAGGATTCATTCATCCAGCTACACTTGTTCCATCAGAATTAGAATATGCTGAAGGATACAGAGTCAGAATGGAAGTACTAGAAACTAAGATGAAGCCAGTGGAGGATTATGCAGCAAAGTCCCAAAAGAAAGAAAATTACGAAGATCCAGATTAGAAAAAATATCACATATGAGAAATAGTTAAAAGAAATTACAACATACCAAAATCACCCATGCGACGAATCTTGAAGATTTTCGATTGGAAGACATACATTTTCACAGTTGTAGCAGTGATTTCATTTTCAAATTTTATGGCAGTATTATTTGGACAAACCATACCGGGAATATTTGTGACATTTTTTAGATATGCAGGGGAAGTAATAATTTTAGGGGCTGTGTTTTTATTTGCACTATCATGGCTCTTAAAGGCAAGGCCACACAATCGTCCGAAGATATACTCAATAGTAGTCTTTGATGTGTATGGAAGAAAAAGCGAGATAGTGGATATACGTACTGAATTTAAGACTCATGATGTGGCTTGGAGCTTTATGAAACAGTACAAAAAATCATATCCACTATACAATTTTGCCATGGTATCAAAACTTTCAAAATCAGACAAGCCGACAATTTTTAGATACATCTAAAAATTGAGATAAACAAGATTCAGACTTTTATTCAGGAGGGTATAATAGAACTAGAGTGGAGTTTTCTATTCTAGCTGATGCATTCAGTAAAATGGAATCAACTACAAAGAGACTAGAGTTAACACAACACCTAGTGGAATTATTTGAAAAGACTCCACAAGATGTGATTTCAAGAATTGTTTATCTCTTACAAGGAAAATTAAGACCAGATTTTGAAGGAATTGAATTAGGAGTTGCTGAAAGACTAGCAATAAGAGCAATAGCAAAATCAGCAGGATCAGACAATGCCGAAAAAAATATCGAATCAGAATATAGAAAAAGCGGGGATTTGGGACATGCAGCATCCAAAATTTTAGAACAAAAAGAGCAAACCACATTCATGGTTCAAGATATCACAGTTGAACGAGTCTATGAAAATTTGTTTACGATTGCAAAACTAGAGGGCTCAAAGACTCAGGATAGAAAGATGAAATATATTTCAGGATTGCTTAACGATGCAAGTCCAGTTGAAGCTAAATTTATTCTAAAGATTTTACTTGGAACACTTCGATTAGGAGTTGCTGAAAATACAGTGATGGATGCACTCGCCATTGCATTTACAGGTAATAAAGAAAACAGAAAAATTTTAGAGTATGCATACAATGTATCAAGTGATCTAGGAAAGGTTGCAGAAACTATTGCAAGCAAAGGAATTGTGGGAATAGAGGGATTTGAAATTAATTTGTTTAATCCCATACGACCAATGCTTGCAGACAGAGTAAAAAGCGAAGAAGAAGCAATTGAAAAATTAGGAATCAAGTTTGCTGCAGAATACAAACTAGATGGAGAGCGGGTTCAACTACATATTGAGGGGGAGAAGGTAGTATTATTTTCAAGAAGCCTGGAAAACATTACAAGTTATTATCCAGACATTGTAGAAAAAATTCCAAAAGCAATTCAAGCACACAAAGTAATTTTAGAAGCAGAGGCAGTTGCAATCAATGAAAACACTGGTGAGTTTTTACCATTCCAAGAATTAATGCATCGAAGAAGAAAATATCAGGTAGAGAAAGCAGTGCTACAGTATCCAATAACGGTAAACTTTTTTGATGTGTTGTATCATGATGGAAAAAGCTGTTTGGAGTTAGAATACAATGAAAGAAGAAATCTTTTAGAAAAAATTGTAAAACAAGACGACTTTGCAAAGCACATACCAATGAGTATCATAAACAATCAAGGAGACATTGAAGAATTTTTGGAAAACAGTATCAACTCTGGATGCGAGGGAGTGATGTTAAAGATGCTAGACAAACCATATCAAGCCGGTGCAAGGGGAAGTTATTGGTTAAAACTAAAACGAGAATACCAAAATGAATTGGGCGACAGTCTTGATTTGGTAGTGATTGGCGCATTTTTTGGAAAGGGTAGACGAACTGGAAAATATGGAACCTTACTTTTAGCTTCATACGATTATGACACGGATACATTTACAAGCATATGCAAGGTGGGGACTGGGTTTACAGATGAGGACCTGGATCAGCTATATCAGATTCTATCAGATAAGGTAACAATAAAGAAAAATCCAAGAATAGACAGTGAGATGGAAGCAGATGTATGGTTTGAGCCAGAACTTGTAATTGAAGTGGTGGCATCTGAGATAACTCTGAGTCCCATACACAAGGCAGCAAGAAATGAAATTAGAAAAGATACTGGACTAGCACTGAGATTTCCAAAGTTTACTGGAAAAATAAGACTGGAAAAAGATGCAGAAGATGCATCAACTAATGAAGAGGTAATGACACTATTCAAAGGACAGAAAAAAGTAGCTCATGACAAAAATTTAATGTAATTTACGCGCAAAAATTACAACAAATCATAGAGGATTTAAATTACCTGAGTATGTTTTGAAATTTAGATATGTATAGCGGAGAGCTTGAAGTTCAAGCAAAAAGAAAGGCTATAGCAGTTTTACAAGACGAAATCAACAGAATCTTAAATGCAGCCAGAGAACTTGCAACACTACCAGACCTGATGATGAAAAAAGACAAAACAGGTATCAAAAATGCACTGGAGCAAATATCAACTATCGAAGAAGAAGTAGAAAATCTTAGAAGAAAAATTACTAGAGAAGTAGCTGACGTAGGAGGTTTAATCATGAACAGAGAAAATCTTCTAAACACAGCATACACAATGGATGAGATTGCAGGTTACATCACCGGAATAGCATTCAAACTTTCTAACATCAAGATAACTACATTGAAAAGTGCAAATCTGGATGGAGATATTACAACGTTGATAGAGTTGGTAGTAGACGAAGTTTACAAACTAAATGAAATCATACGTAGTCTAAACACCAATACTGCTAATGCAATTGAACTAGCACAAGAAACACAGAAAATAGAACGTGAAATAGACGTCAAATACAGACAAGCAACAATCAAACTTTTATCAGGAGTTACAAACATGAAAGAATTATTGCTGATAAAAGACGTAATTGAGGGAATTGAAGAAATGTCAGACAAATGTCAACGTGTCTCAGATTCTTTCATACTATTAGCATTGAGTCTATAAAACCACCACCCCATCTTTTTACTTTAAAATTTTTATCTTATTTTGTAAATAAAATCAGCCACAACCAACATAGATCGTCTCAAAGAAACACATCACTTGAAAGAGATATCAGAAAAGCAAGTAAAGAAAATCAAGCAGAGAATAATTAGGGCTTGCAAAAATGATTCGAGTCATACAAAAAAGATATCTGCAGAGTAGAGAATTCATATACACAAGTTATTTTAAAAAAACTAGATGAGAGCAGAACTAATTGAGAATAGAATCATTGTATGGAATATTGAAGACTCACGCAAATTATTTAGTCATGGATATTACGGCAAACCAATTGGAATTCCAAAACCAAAGCCTGAAGAAATCAACGTTCCATTAATCTTAGACCTTATCGAAGGACTGTACTTACTTGAGAATAAAAAAATTACCATCTACAAATTAAATCAAAAGATATCAGTTGAAGAGATGACAGAATTATGTAAAAAAGAATATCATGATTTTGATAAAAAATACCTAGTGTACAAAAACTTTCGAGACAAAGGGTATGTGATTAATCCAGGGATAAAATTTGGATGTGATTTTGCAGTGTATGAGAAAGGACCAGGTATTGATCACGCACCATTTTTGATTCAGGTGTATAATAGAAGCGACTACATCACATCGACTGGAATTGTTTTGGCAGGAAGACTAGCAACTACAGTAAGAAAGCAATTCATCTTGGCAATACCAAGAGGAAAAGATAAAGTTGATTTTCTTGCACTTGATTGGTGGAAAGCTTAGACTTTTTTTATGTGTCCGGCTATCCTATCATAAATCTCAAAGAGTTCTTTTGTAATTCCAAATTCAATGTGATTCTTCCATTTGTTTCGAATTCTAATGGCACCATCAGTTGGTTCTACGTATATGGTAGCATCATGTATTGATTGTTTTGCAATCATTTCATTTAGTGTGCTATCTTCATTTAATTTTCTTGCAAGACTACCGCTGCCATCCCACTCTACTTTAAGAATTTTTTTTGATGAGAAATATCCCTTTGTTGTAAGTTTAGTTTTAGCTACGTAATTCACTATTCCCTGTTCAGTTTGCTTTCTAACAATAAAGTGTGCTTGATATCTATCAAGTGCGCCCCATGGCATTGGATTTGTGTCTTGCATCATTATCCCTTTTGAATAATTTGAATCACATCAATATTTGAATTCGTAACATCAAGACAACCTTTGTTTGTCACCATTCTAGGTGTTTGAGAAAAATATCTACTGTAATAATCGCCTTTTTCAACATCATCAGTTCCAATTTGTTTTGACTCTGAATCAACTCCGATCTTTTTTAGCATATCAGAAAATTTCTCAGGCCATGATTGTAAGACAAATGTGTCTGGCTCTGAATCATGCATGATTACAAAAAACCACACCCACAAATAAAGATATCAAGAAATTATTTATCTCAGAGATCAATCCAATTAAATAATACAAAATTATCGTAAGTGTGTCTATGCTGAAATTTCAGGGCAAGGTTGCTCTAGTAACAGGCAGTGGAACTGGAATAGGACAAGCCATTGCTAAAAAATTTATTGAAAACGGTGCCAGTGTAATCATTCTGGGTAGAAGACGAGAACCATTGGAAGAAACATCAATAATGCTAAAAGAAATAATCGCCAAAGTAAACAGTGGTGCCACTGTAAGAATTTTCTCTGGTGTTGATGTTAGTGATGAGATTGGAATTAATGACATGTTTGATACGCTAAATAAAGAAAACATCACAGTAGATTATGTAATTAATAATGCAGGTGTTTCAGGACCTGTCACATGTTTTGCAAATGCACCACTAGATGAGTTCAAAAGTACTGTAGATATTCACTTGACTGGAACATTTTGGGGCTCAGTTCAAGCATTAAAAGTAATGAAAGAAAATGGAAAGATTGTTACAATTTCAACATTTTTCACAGAAGAGAGGCCACTAGAGCAAAGACCGTACAGATTTAGAAGTCCATACACTGCATCACAGGGCGCAAAAAACAGACTAGTAGAGGCAATGTCTTGGGAATTGACAGATAAGAAAATTATATCAATTGGAACAAATCCAGGTCCAGTTCATTCAGATAGAATTTACAAAACAGTTTATCCAAAAGCTGCAGCAGAGTTTTTACGAGTAAGTGGTTTTGAAGATTTGACACCGATTCAAGTTGATGCTGCAAACAAAGAGATACTACCATTATTGGGCGAAGAGCAAAGTATAGTCAAAGATGGAATTGCAAAAGCTGCACAAAAATTAGCAAAAGATAATGGAAAAGACATTGCAAAATTAACTGTAACACTTGCCAATTTATTAAATAAAATTCAAAGCATTGCAGAAAAAGTTCAAAACAACACGTCACACATGATTGCAGATCAACAGTTCTTATCACAAGGACAAGTTGCAGAATCTGTTTTGAATCTATGTGATGATCAAATTGCAAAAATTCTAAACGGCAAAATAATTCCAGGGGATAGGGTATTTTATCCAGTCAAGCCACATATTGGTACTACCACACCCGGTGTACACCAGCCAGACTTTACTGGAAGATCATTAGTCTTTACAGTTGATGCGACTGAAAAATCAGATGCACAGAGAGTTGAATATTTGGCACAGCATGTTATAAAAAACGGTGGCAAAGTTGCATGCTTTATCTCTGAATCAACTCCAAAAGAATTACAAGAATACATTAGCTCAAAATTCCACTCTCATATAGTAAATCTCAAGAATCCAGATGAAGTCCAGAAATGGTTAAACACGGCAAAGACCAACATAGGTAGCATTCTAGCAGTAATCCATATCACAGGGAAACTGCCAAACATTGCAAAACTAACAGAACTATCAAGGGCAAAATGGCAAGAACTAGTTGAGAAATTTATTACAACTCCAGCCATTGTAGGACAAAGAGCACTGGAGCAGTTTGTTCCAGGGGGAGACAAAGACCCCAGACTATACAAAGATGCAAAGGGTGCCATGATGATAATTGGTCCGGATTTACCAACTGGGGCCAAAGTCACAGGACTGCAAAGAGCCCAAGTAGAGGTATTTCGCGGAGCACTAAGACCATTTACAACTACAGTGAATCAAGAACTAAGTGATGTTCTTGGCTCAAAGATTAGAATATTCTCAATATTTCCAGGTTCAGTTACAGGAGTAGAGCCAAACAATGAGAGAATTGCACAAGCATTAAATTTTCTAGTATCAGATAATGCTGCAGATTCATCAGAAGTTACATTTTGTGTTGATGAATCAAGATAAGGATGAAAAAATTCTCAGAGATCAAAGTTGGAGATGAGTTTTTTTCCACATGCAGCATTTCAGAAAAAGAATTGGTAGAATATTTAAAATTCTCTAGAATAAAAAATGCATTTTTAGAAGATACTCAAAATACAAAACAAAAACTAGTTTCAGGTAGAGCCATCCTATCAAGAATGGAGGGTGAGTTTACCAGACTGAGTCAGATTTACGGAAATCATATAATATTTCTTGGAACGGATGGGGATTCAGAGTGGGAAAATAAAAGTACTAGATTTCTAAAGCCATTATACACAGATGAGGTATTAAAAATAAAATACATAGTGTCTGCAAAACAAGACATCAATGATGAATTTGGGAAAATTGCAATAAACTATGAAGGAACAAAACAAGACGGCGAGATAGTTGTACTATCAAAGAGAAATTGGTATCGAATTAAAAAATCAATATCTTAAATCATGATATCTAATCAATTTTAAGTTGCATTCACAATTATTTCTTTTTCCACATTTAGGACAATTACAATCACAGAGTAATAATGAGGCATCGCATCCAATGCATTTTGTATATTCTGCAAAATCCTCTCTCATCAGAATATCATACGACATAATGAAAAATAAATGTAAAATCAATATTCTTAAAATTTGTTCAATATTTTCAATTATTATGATACATCTGTTCATATTTTATACAATAGACAATAAATTCTATTTACACAAAATTATACTATGAATGATAAAGAAAAAGACAGAAAAAAATTCAGAGCAAAATTAGCCAAAGGCGAAGTCATGGAATTTACTTGAAAATAACATAAGTATTTAGAAAATTTAAAAATCACAATCTAAAATAAAGAATTAACATCCAAAGTTTTTTGTCTATGATTCAAAAGATTTTTGGACTCGTCAATAGGAACCAAAATTTTATGGAACTTGTCCATAGTAAACGGCAAAAATATCAACTATAATTATAAACCAAACTATCAATTTCAGCATATGAGTTACCAAACTAAATCAAATTCTAGACTATTTGTTTCCCTAAACAATATTTTACCAAATTTTGAATTACAATACAAATGAAATGAATTTGGTTAATTGCATAAAAATAAGTTTACAAAAATATTTCTAAATTTTTGGTATGTGTTCCTTGCAATAACATTTCAAGTCAGTACATTCTTTCATTTCATGATTGTACTCACTAAGAGGGACCTTTTTTGTTTCACAGAAACAAACTTCTGCGGGTTCAAAGCACTTTATGCAATAGCTCATGATATCATAATGCATTACACAATAATAAAGTACTTTACTAGATATATGTAAATATGTTTGAATATAATTAAATTAATCAAACAAATATTTAATAAATTATAAATTTATCTTAAATAATATTTTCAGTAAATTGTAATTGGATAATCAA